>OIXW01000553.1_pt1 | contig 11209 bp, 9 predicted proteins | sample 1587951 | NCBI WGS metagenome assembly OIXW01 (sample SAMN03283239) | human gut metagenome | biome: human-associated habitat; material: feces | host: Homo sapiens | place: Peru | collected 2012
GCAAAGGAAAAGAGAGATGAAATTTTCGTCTCTCTTTTTTATATATTAGGAAAGTTCTTTCCTAATATATAAAAAACGCTCCGCTCAGGATGCGCACTGCGGCATACAAGGTAGGTGTCGCAAGCGGTCTACGTTTCCACTTCGGTCCTTGCTAAACAAGCGCCACTGGCGCTTAGCAACGCCGCAGGCGCAAGAATGTGCCGAGGCACAGTCTTTGTTCATGAGAAAAATATATAAGTTTAAAACAGATAAATGAGAAAAGTTCTCAAATAATAAAAATCCAATTGACTGGATAATAGACATCCTGTATACTTACGTAGTTAGTTTAACTAACACGAGTTAGAAAAGCATAACCGGGAGCGATTACATGAAATTAAAAAATATAAAATGTTTACTTGCAGTCTGTATCTGTGCGTCGGCTTTGTTGGTCGGGTGCGGACAGAAGCCAGACAGTAAGACAGCAGATAAATCCGAAACATCGTCAGAAAGTACACAGAACCAGTCGGATGATATACAAGAAGCATCCAGAGATGTTTTTGCAATGGATACCTATATGACAGTGACTGCATATGGAAAAAATGCAGAAGCAGCCGTTGATGCAGCACAGGCAGAGATTGAGCGTCTGGACGCACTTTTATCGACAGGAGATGCAGACAGCGAGATCGTAAAACTGAACGCAGATGGAAGTGCAGAGCTTTCCGAAGATGCAGGTTATCTGACGGAACGCGCATTGGAACTCTACCAGGAAACAGATGGCGCGTTTGATATTGCAATTTATCCGGTGATGGAAGCATGGGGATTCCCAACACAGAACTTCCAGGTTCCGTCACAGGAGACATTGGATCAGCTTCTTCCACTCACTGATGCGGGAAACATTTCTTATGACAAAGAAACGAGAAAGATGTCTTTCGGTGTAGAAGGAATGAAAATCGATCTCGGAGGAATTGCAAAAGGATATACCTCATCCAGAATTATGGACATTTACAAAGACAATGGAATCACAAGTGGATTAGTGAATCTTGGCGGAAATGTGCAGGCACTCGGAACCAAGACGGATGGAACGAAATGGAAGATTGCAGTGCAGAGTCCCGATGACACAGAAGATTATCTGGGAATTCTGAGTGTTCAGGATAAGGCTGTTATCACTTCAGGGGGATACGAACGGTATTTTGAACAGGATGGTGTGACGTATCATCACATCATTGACCCAAAGACCGGATACCCGGCAGAAAGCGGACTTGTATCTGTAACAATTGTAAGTACGGACGGAACACTGGCAGATGGACTTTCTACTTCACTTTTTATTATGGGAGAAGAGAAAGCGGCAGATTTCTGGAGAGAACATAAAGATGAGTTTGATGCAATCCTTATGAGTGACGATGGGACGCTATATGTAACAGAAGGGCTGGAAAATGATTTTTCAACGGAGAGAACAGTTGAGATCATTCGATAGAAAAGTGTAAGACAGAGTAGATTTTGGAGGAAAAATGGATTTAAAAGAAACAGGAAAGAAGCTGAAACCATTTGCACCGGTACTTTCGGTAGCGGTTGTGGCATCCTGTGTAGCAGGCACCCTGAGTGGATATCAGCCACCGGTTTATGCAGCGCAGGAGCAAACGAATTCTGTAAAAGAAGAGACTACAAAGTCAGAAGAGCAGGAGCAGGCGGTAAAAGGTTCTTTTGATCTGACGGATGGTGTTTACAAAGGAACCGGAACAGGTTACGCAGGAGATATTACAGTTGCTGTGCAGATCAAAGACAGGCAGATCACAGCAATTGATATTTTGAGTTCATCTGACGATGCAGCATTTTTCAAACGTGCACAGGCGGTGATCGATAAGATCATCGAAGGACAGACGTTGGAAGTCGATACTGTTTCAGGGGCAACCTATAGTTCACGGGGAATCATCAGTGCGGTGAAGAATGCACTGACAGGAGAAAAAGACAGCGGAACAACAGGAAAGTCACAGTCTGGTGGCGGCGCGGCAGCAGGAAGTTCTACTTCTGTCGCAACAGTGGAAGACCCGGCAGCATATAAGGACGGAACTTATTACGGAACAGGGACTGGATTTGGTGGAACACTGAAAGTAAAGGTTGAGATCAGTGGCGGAAAGATCACAGACATCCAGATTATGGAGAATCAAGATGGAAGCGAATACATTTCCAAAGCCTCTGCGCTGATCAATGCGATCATCAGTAGTCAGAGCACCAATGTAGATACCGTGTCCGGAGCAACGTACAGTTCGGTTGGAATCATCCAGGCAGTAAGAGATGCATTAAGTCAGGCGGCAGTGAGTGGAAATGGAGCGACTTCGGATTCATCTGAAACGAATAGCTCGAACAGTTCTTCCAGTCAGAATCAGAGTACATCCACAACCGGAACAGTTCCATACAAAGAAGGAATCTATTATGGAACAGCGGAAGGATACGGTGGAGAGGTATCGGTAGCTGTGGTGATCCAGGAGCATACGATCAAAGCAATTTTAGTCACAGAGACATCAGATGATGAAGCATTTTTCAACCGCGCAATGGATGTAGTGAAAAATGTGCTTAAAAATCAGAATACAGATGTAGATACTGTATCTGGTGCAACTTACAGTTCTAAGGGACTTCTCGGAGCAATAAAGAATGCTTTGAAACAGGCGGAGAAAGTAACGAATGGAGAATCCATTGAAGAGAAAGCAGATACAACGGAACTGGAAAATGCAGTCAAGTCAGCAGAAGCACTTGTGATGGAGGAGTATACGCAGAGTAGCTGGGCGGTTCTGAGTCTCCGACTGAATGATGCAAAAGAGCTGTTGGAAACAGCTGCAAATGAAACCGTGGAACAGCAGACGGTTGATAAAGTTGTGGAAAATCTGAACCTTGCAGTTGCACAGCTTGAGAAAAAGAAGTCAGATCAAGAGGAAGAAGTGAAGACAAAATACATCGATGGAACTTATGAGGTGAGTGTACCGTGTAAACCGGATGAGGATGAAGATTTTACAGAGTATCAGCTTTCTATGAAGGTGACAATACGAAATGACAAAATTGTATCCATTACTGACGTGTCAGGAGATGGGGATGCAGCGAATGACAGCTATATCAAGAAGGCGGCAAATGGAACTTCAAGCAAAAAAGGTGTCGTTTCCCAGATTATTACCAAAGGAATGCCGGAAGAAATCGATACGGTATCCAGAGCAACCTGTTCTTCGAATGCGATTATTGACGGATGCAAAAAAGCACTGGAAATGGCTTTAAGACCAGAAGAGACGGAGGCGCAGTAGGATGAAAGAGTTTATCGTAAGACTGTTTAGTCTGCTGGCAATCGTCGGTGTCCTTTTCGGATATAACGAAGTGTTGGATGTCCGTGCGAAGGATGAGGAAATTGCAAAACTGAATGCACAGTTGGAGGTACAGTCATCTGGTGCCGGCAGTGATTCTGAGTCAGGGAGTGATTCAGGAGATGGAGCAGGATACAAGGATGGAACCTATACCGGAGAAGCGGATGGATTTGGCGGAACGGTTGCGGTAGAAGTTACCGTAAAAAATGGAAAGATCGAAGCGGTAGAAGTGACCTCCGCTGAGAAAGAAGACAGTGCATATCTTGCGATGGCGGAAGATATCATTCCGAAGATTATTGAGGCGCAGAGTGCAGAAGTTGATACGATCAGCGGCGCAACGTTCAGTTCGACAGGAATTAAAAATGCAGCAGAACAGGCATTAGAACAGGCGGTAAAGTAGTTTGAAGAAGTTGAATATACATAATTTAAAAGCAAAAGAAATTAAAAAATTGCATACTTGGCTTCGTGCCTTGATTCAGATTCTCTATTTTCTGTTTCTGCCATCTGTGTATACAGCGGCATTTGCCGGTGTGAAATACATTTTTACACAGATAGGAGCAGGCGAGGCAATCGGGCTGACCTCTTTTGTAACGGTGCTTATAGTTCTTTGTGCGTATACGATTCTTTTCGGAAGATTCTTCTGTGGATTCGCATGTGCATTCGGAAGTCTTGGAGATGGAATTCATGCATTTTATCTTTGGTGTTTTAAGAAGAGAAAGAAAAAGCCGGTGCTACTTTCAGAAAAGATCACAGAGAAGTTAAGCTATTTGAAATATCTGGTGTTGACCGTAATCGCAGTACTTTGTTTTGCGGGAGTATACGGAAAGGCAAAAGGGACAAGCCCGTGGGATGTTTTTTCTATGCTGCATGCAGGAAATCTTCACTTGCAGGGATATTTGCCGGGAGTGATATTACTACTTCTTATTATTGTGGGGATGTGTCTGGAAGAAAGATTTTTCTGTCGGAATCTGTGTCCGATGGGAGCAGTATTCTCATTACTTCCGGTACTTCCGTTCTTTGCATTGCACCGCGACAGAGAAAATTGTATCAAGGGCTGTAGTGGATGCACGAAGAAATGTCCATCCGGGATCGGACTCCCGGACGACGGCTCGATCAAAGTCGAGGGAGATTGTTTCCAATGCCAGAAATGTATTGATACCTGTCCAAAGAAGCATATCCATACAGGAATCAAAGGTCTGAAGGGAAATGAATTCTGGTTTACGATTCTTCGGGCAATTCTGTTACTTGTAATTATGATCTGGGCAGGAGTGTAATAGATGAAGAAAAAAGATCTGTTTTTAGGAGGCGGAATCCTCTTTGCGGCATGTGTACTGTTTCTTGTGATGAATCTGATGCAGTATGTACAGGCAAAGGAAAGCGAACAAAAAGAAAATCAGGAAAAGCAGGTTGTGATCAAAGTAGATGGAGAAGTTTACGGAAGATATGCTTTGGATGAAGATCAGGTAGTCGAAGTGCAGGAAGGAGATTTTTACAACCGTGTCCGGATCGAGGATGGAAAAGCTTATATGGAAGAGGCTGATTGTCCGGATGGATATTGCGAAGAGCAGGGGAAGATCAATAACCGGACACAGACAATTGTCTGCCTGCCTCATAAGCTGGTTGTAGAAATAGAAGAAGTTGAGAATTCTGATGATTCTCAAAATGAAAAGGAACATCTACCGGATACAATTTCTAAATAAATCAATTGTTCGACTGTAAAGGAAAATGTATGAATAGAAATAAAAAACTTGCGAACATGGCAATGCTTGTTGCGCTGGCAATGATTTTTAGTTATGTGGAAAGCCTGATTCCAATTAATTTTGGAGTGCCGGGGATGAAGCTTGGAGTGGCTAATCTGGTCACTGTAACAGGTCTTTATTTTCTGAAAATTCCGGAAGTACTGACAGTATCTGTACTGCGTGTGCTTCTGACAGGATTTCTTTTTGGAAATGGAATGTCGATCATTTACAGTCTGGCAGGGGCGGTTGTCAGCCTTCTTGCCATGGTACTTGTAAAGAAGATGGATGGAATTTCCATTGTAGGAGTAAGTATCACTGGCGGCGTCTTTCATAATATAGGACAGATTCTTGTTGCGATGGCAGTGGTGGAGAATCTGAAACTGATTTATTATCTGCCGGTTCTTCTTGTGGCAGGAACAGTGACAGGGTTCGTGATTGGAATTGTCGCAGGAAAGATTTTACCGGTTGTGAAGAAAGAAGCTGTAAGGACAGTATAGATAATAATACTTTTTGATTACGGGTTAGCAAAAGCTAACTATAATATATTCCATGCGGAAGCAGGAAAGCAGAACTGCGACAGGCAGGATCTGTATGTAACTATTTTAGTTAAAAAGGAGGTTTCTATGAAAAACAAAGAAATGAAAGTAAAGGCAATGTCCATGGCAGTGGCAATGTCTATGGTAGTAGGACTTTGCCCGTCAACCATCTTTGCGGCAACAGGAAGTCAGACTGCGAAGGATGGAACTTATACAAAGACGGCTCATGTAACCAGAACAGAAGATGACAGTGACGATGAGTGGGAAGAATATGATGTAGAAGTAAGCTTGAAAGTAGAGGATGGAAAATTCTCTGAGATCACAGTTACACCGAAAGAAGGATATGACGAAGGAAATGCAAAATATCTCAATAAAGCATATTCCAAATCAAAAGGATTTAAAACAAAGCTTGAAGGACAGGCTGCTACAGAAGATACAATTAACAGCTGGGATACAGTTTCCGGTGCAACACGTACTTCTGATGCAATTAAAAAAGCTGCACTTGAAGCAATCCAGTCAGCTCCGGTAGCTGGGGAGACAGTTACCATTGACGCAGCAAAGTTGGAGTCAGCAATCGCAGCGGCTGAGAAAATGACAGAATCTGATTATACAGCAGACAGCTGGAGTGCAATGCAGACAAAATTAAATGCAGCGAAGGCGGCTCTGAAAGCAAAGGAATCCCAGAGTGCAGTGGACACAGCGGCAGATGAGTTAAATACAGCAGTGAAGGCATTGAAAAAGGCAGAAGTTGCGAAAGAAACTTATGTGTTGATGAATATCCCATATTCTGAATTTTATGCAGCTGATCAGGTAGCAGGAGCAGACAGTGTATCCTCCGCTACAAAAGCGAAAACAAGATCAACACTTGTAGCTGGATCTTATCATGTAAACAGTGATGGAACAGATATTACAGGTATTACATATCCGGTTAAGATTAGTGATGCATCTGTACTGAAAAACTATACACAGATCACAGATGACAGCAAGCTTTCTATTACAGTGAATATGAAAGGAAAAGAGACAACAACAGAATATAATGGAAAAGATGCGTTATTCGAGAGCGCAAGCTATTCTTACTATATTTTAAGTGAGACTCCTTCCTATTATAAGGAAGCAACAGTAAATGCAGATGGTTCACTCAGCTTTAGTGAAGTGAAAGGTGCAACTGCACAGAAGTTGAGTGATGCATCAATTGATTTCACAACAGACACAAAGTATGGAGATTATGAATTAGATGTAAATGGACTCCCAGAAACAGTTAATACAGTATATGGAGTTGTGATCAGCACAAAAGAAGGAGACAACTACGGACTTCGTCATCTTGAAAATATCTGGAAAAAGACAGAACTGGCATGGAGTACCGGATTTGTGACAACATCTCATGGAAACACGCTGAACTCGAAAGATTATAAAAAGATGATGGGTCAGACGATCAATAAAATCACATATTACACAGATAATGGAATCTATGAGATTGATGCTGATCAGTATGTGCCGGTTAAATTCAATGGAACTATTGCAGCAGAGAATGCAGATGTTGAAAGTGGAAAAGTAAATGTAACTGTAGAAGGACTTCCTGGTGATTATCAGGCAGAATATACAGTTGAAGGCCTTGAGGGTGTTCAGGTAAAAGACGGAGTACTTACCTATAAGACAAAAGGCGCTGAGATAGGCAAATATACTCTGAAAGTATCTGATAAATCCGGAAAATATGCAGATCTTACGACAGATTTTGAATTAACAACAGAAGCTGTACCGGTTGTATTTAACAGTGAAAGTGCAGCACTTGTAGCGGCAGAAGGATATGCAGCAGAGGATGTAACTTCTTATGTAAAGAAGATCGAATCCGTAACAGTTGACGGAACAGAGTATGCGGCAACAGGAAAACGTGCAGTGAAGATCATCAAAGAAGATGGAACAATTGACACAACTGCAGCTCCGTTTAAGAATGCAGAAAATGGACATGGATTTAAGATCTCAGTAAAGGCAACAGGCTATGCAAAGGATTACGAATTCACTTATACTTTATCACAGGAGAGTGAGTATACTTACGCATATGTAGGACTTAGCTGGGCAGAGTACTGGGCTGCTGAAAATGTGCAGGCAGCAGGAGATACATCTTCTTCAGATGCAAAGGATTCAAAAGGAGAGTCTGACAAGGGTGCATTCGATACTGTAACAAGAGCTACAGTAAATCATGGACTTCACAGAGGTTCTTTTCAGTGCAACGCAGTAATCAAGGCGGAAAATGGAAAAGAGTATGCAGTAGAGTACTGGACAGATGGAACTACTGCAGTTCTGACAGACGGAAGCAAGATTACATTTAACAGAGGAGAGATCACAGAAGAATCCGGTGCAACAACAAAGATGACAGAGTATGATGTACTCGGACTGAAATATGTGCCAGTGAAAGTAAAAACATCTGATCTGGATGCACTGAAAGCAAGCTATCGTGTGATCGAAAACGGAAGTGAACTTGCAGGAGGATATTCAGAAAAGAATCTAGTAAGCTATACAGGACTAGTTGCCAATGTAACAGAGAATACAAATGGTCTGAAAACAGCAACAAAGAATGAGAATGGATCTTTCAGTTTCTCTGCAAGAGTGAATAATGGATCAGAGTCCGGAATCAAAGATCAGGCACTCAAGACAGCACCAACAGCAGAGAAAGCAGGGCTGACAGTAAAAGAAGCAAGCGGATCTTATGGAGAATTCTTAAGAGTTGATCTGACAGGAAATTATGGTGATCTTGGATCAAATCTCCAGACTGTTACATGGACTTACTATGGAGATGACAGCACATATACAAATGCAAAAGCTACTTATGGAACAAAATTTGCAGCAGATAACTGGATGCACAAAGCAATGGGAATCCAGCTTGGACTGACAGATTCTCTTCGTTGTAAACTTCCGGAAGGAACGGATGGAACAGGATATTGGACCATTACACTGACAGCACTTGGATATAATGACGTGACATACAAATTCCAGGCAACAGAGGAGAACATTGTAAAAGCATCTGAGGATAAAACAATCACAACAACAGAGCTTGAGGCAGCTATTGCAAAAGCAGAAGCCCTGAAAGAAGCTGATTACACAGCGGAAAGCTGGGCATCTATGCAGATAGAACTTCAGGAAGCAAAAGATGAATTGAAAAATCCAAAAACTCAGGCAACTGTAGACGAGGCAGTAAGCCACCTCAACGCAGCTATTGAAGCACTTGTTAAGATAGAAGAGCCGGCAGCAGTTGATACTTCTTCCCTTGAGAAAGTAATCAGTGATGCGGCAGCTCTGAAAGAAGCTGATTACACAGTTGACAGCTGGAAGGCATTGCAGAGTGCACTGACAGACGCTAAGAGCGCATTAAATGCAAAAGAAAGCCAGGAAAAAGTTGATAAAGCAACAGATGCGTTAAATAAAGCAATCAAAGCACTTGTAAAGAATGGAAACCAGGCGGGAAGTCAGAATGGAAGTGCAACTCCGACTGTTACAAAGAAGGCAGGAACAACTACGAATGGATCAGCTTCCAAAGGAACAAGTGGATCAAAAGCCGCAAAGACAGGTGATCCGGCAAATGTTCTTGGCTTATTAGGACTTGCATTCTCCTCACTCGGAGCAGGAGTTGGCGGATTTGCATGGAAGAGAAAAAGAAAATAAAGACAAGAAAATTGAGAAAATTTTTTGATAATTTCGCGGAAAAGATTTAGATTTACCGTCCTTGACAGAATAGGAATATTCTGTCAAGGACTTTTTATATATTAGGAAAGTGCTTTCCTAATATATAAAAAATGCTCCGTTTAGGATGCACACTGCGGCTGTAAAACATATATTTCCTATCGGGATAAAAGAGAGAATCTGAAAGAAATCGTGCAAAATGTATCCATTCCGGTACTCAGAAAAGATTTCACCTGTGATGAATACATGATTTATCAGGCGAAAGCAATGGGAGCCTCGGCAGTACTTCTGATCTGTTCGGTATTAGAAGATGGCAGGTTAAAAGCGTATCATCAGCTGGCAGTCGGATTCGGAATCTCCACTCCGGAGCAGGCGGCGAAGATGTGTCAGAGCGCAGACGGTGCGATCGTTGGAAGTGCAATCGTTAAGTTGTGTGAGAAATACGGAAAATACCTCTTTTGATAAGGAGCCAGATGTGGTATCATAGATATTAGATTTGTTGCTTGATCTATATGATACGAATCCGAAAGGAGACTACGAATGAAGAATCGAAAACAGCCTTTATTCAAAAGCTTTGGCTATGCCTTTGAAGGAATCTGGACAGGGATTTCAAAAGAGAGGAATATGAAGATTCATTGCCTTGCAGTGATTCTTGTAACAGCAGTTGGAACCTTTGTAGGATTAACACCGATGGAATGGTGTATCTGTCTTCTCCTTTTTGGAATGGTGATCTCACTGGAACTTGTGAATACGGCAGTGGAAGCTGTTGTCGATCTTGTGACAGAAGAGAGAAAGCCACTTGCTAAGATCGCGAAGGATACGGCAGCTGGTGCAGTGCTTTTTACGGCAATCATGGCTGTGATCATAGGGTGTATTATATTTATACCTCATTTCATTACGCTACTGTAATATAAAGAAAAGCAACCAGAAAGGAAAACAAAGAGATGGATGAGAATAAAGTAATTGTCAGTACAGAGATGAAGCAGACATTGGTGAATCTGCGAAATCTCGAAGAGATTTATGTGATCATGTCAGGGGTGACGAAGATGCCGTTTGTCCTCTGTGATGAAGAGACATTTGATGACGAGGTTCTGGTTTATTATCAGGAAGAGTCTGCAAAGGAAAAGGCAAAGACGCTTGCAGAAGATCGTTATCATGTAGGAATTGCCAAGATTGAAAAGAATGCCAGACTTGGATTTTTTACAAACCTGTATACAATGGGCGTGAATGCACTGGCAGTGAATGTTGTACAGAGGAGGAGATCAGGATTCAGCTGGAACAGCTTGTAGTTCGTAAGAATAAGGAAGAACTGCCTGACGGAAAGAAACTGATCGAGAATCCGGAGCTTCATCTGACAGCAATGTATCTGATGCAGGAGATGCATCGCAGTATCGGACCGGAGATGCCGGAGAATGTGAAGGAACTTCAGGAAGAGATGATGGCGCATTATAAGAAAGGAACCTTTATCGTAGGAGTTCAGGAAGATAATCAGGTTCCACTTCTGAGACAGCCGGACGGAAGTCTGTATCAGCCGATCTTTACAGATATGATAGAATTTACCAGATTTGCACAGGGCAAGAAGATGAAGACAGCAGCAATCCCGGCGGATAAGATTCCGGAGATACTGATTCCGGATGCAAAGGGAGTTGCAATCAATCCATTTGGTGTGAATGTACGTCTGGATATTACAAAAGCAAATAAGCAAAAGCCAGAAGCGTAAAATGAAGAGAAGTTAATTTAAATCAAAAGAAAAATTTTAATTTACTAAAATAATCACCAAGTAACATATTCAACAAAAAAACAGGATAAATATTGTTGAATATTACAGATTGACTGTTGGAAGTGAGTATGGTTATACTATACGTGGTTAAAAGAGAAAAGCGCACGATAGAGTGTTACTGGTAAAGCAGGCATAAACTATCCTTAATAAGTTCAC
>OIXW01000554.1_pt1 | contig 11207 bp, 10 predicted proteins | sample 1587951 | NCBI WGS metagenome assembly OIXW01 (sample SAMN03283239) | human gut metagenome | biome: human-associated habitat; material: feces | host: Homo sapiens | place: Peru | collected 2012
TTCATATTCGTAGTGTAGAGTCAAAGTTTAAAATACTTTAATGGAATGTAACAATGGGCAAGCCTTGCTGTCGTCGATGACAACCTTCAGGCCTTTCACCTGATAACCCTTGCCGTAACTGTCTGATGTGCTGCCGTTCAACGGGATGATGCTGATGTCATATCTGTAGCAGCAGTTCCATTATCGGAGCCAGCTGGTGTATATGATGTTGCTGGTGTTGTATCAGTGTCTGTTGCACCAGTTGATGTGGACGAATCTGCTGTATCTGGATTTGTTGGTTGTGTCGGATTCGTTGGTTCCGGATTTGTTGGTTCTGTCGGATTTGATGGTTCTGTTGGCTCTGTCGGAATTACTTCAAGACCTTCAACACCAATCGTATTACACAACTGTAAAGTCTGATAATCAGGAATATTCTCTTTTAATATTTCTGCAAAATTGCCTGGAACAATTAATTCATTAATCGTAGGTTCCATAACCCATGACCATGCATATTCGGATACCTTCCATGAAATCTGATTGCCATTCTTACCTGTCTCTGGCAGATCAATCGCGTCTCCATTTACAAAAGCATATACCTTATAGTACATATCATTATACAGATTATAATATCCATCAATCTCGGTATCTACAGCGGCAGAAACCGCTACAATATATTTTTCATCAACAGTCCAATCTCCATACATTGCCTTTGCTTGTGTCAGATCATTTAATGTTGATGAGTCAACAATATAACTATACTTAGAGGTAGTGCCATCATATGCATCTTGAATCGGCTCAGACCACGTCTGAATTGTTGACGAAATATCGCTTTGTTCTGCAACGGAAATATTTCTGGTCGTTGTTGCCACCTTACCAGATTTGTTTACATAATAAATAGTAACAACGCAATCTGTTTTCCCATCTTCGGCTTTTACAATATCTGTCGGCATTATAGTTAGCACCAACATAATTGTAATAATAAAACTCGTAAATAATGTGATTATTTTTTTCATACGTTATCCTCCTCCATATTATTTTAGGGCAAGCCCTTTTTCCATACAAATATAACTTATAATTTCCCTTTGTCTTGTCAATCATAGCTATATTATCATAATTCATAAAAAAGAAACTTGTCCTCTGTCTATCAGAAAACAAGTCTCTTTAAGAAATACATTCAATAATCCTAGAACTCACCTGTCTTAGGAGAAATTGTTGTATTATTCGTTGCTGTTGTAACATCTTCTACTGAGAAAATGTATGTTGAGAAATGATTTGTTAAAAATGATACATAACTATCATCTACAGCACACTGGCATTTTGTTAATGTTCCGTTATCCTCTAAACGATAAACAACTAACTGCTGTCCTTCACCAATTACTAAATCAGCTGGTCTGACAACTGTTACATTTACATAACCATTTAACTGATGAACAGCTGTTCCGTTGGACGTGATATCAAATTCAAATACTTTGAATAATTTGTTCTGTGGAACATAATTTCCCATAATGTGTGCTACTAAGTCATATCTCTCACCTTCCGCTACAGACTGCTGAGCAAATTCCACATTTTGGTAACCAGCAAGAGCATTATTCTCATCAAATAATGCTGCACCCGAATTATTCTTCTCCCAGAATTTTGCTTTTTCAGTACCATCTGCTGCAACGTATGTTGTTGCATATGCACTTGTTACTGTTTTAGCTGCTGAAGATGAAGAACTTGGAGATGAACCTGTATTGTTTGTACTTACATCTGTGTTAGATGTTACCGGTGTTATCACTTCGCTTGGTGTTTCCTTGTTAATCTCAGATGGAGTAGCCACACCATCTGCTAAAACTGAAGAAGCAAATACCAAAGCAAGAAGTAATGACAGTGCTATTGCACTTAATTTTTTTCCTGTTTTTTTCATTTTAACAGTACCTCCTATAATTTAAATTACGTTTATAATAATATTCCTATTTTTTCCATTTTTCAACATTATTTTTATAATTTCTTAATTTTCTCTTTATTATTCTGTATAAGTGCCATCCATATCCACAAGAAAGGAACCGTGATTGGCTGAAGAATTGATACAGTATCTGTAACCGCACAGGCGAATAAAGTAATTGCTCCTATTTTAGCAAAAGATTCATTTGAATCCTCCATTCCATCCAAAATAGCATTCGCTATCATAACAATGTATGTTCCAACTCCAAAAAGTCCCACTGTACACAAATAATGTATGTATACATTATGAGCATTGTCATAAATATATTTCAACTCCTGCGCCATCTCCAGTTTATAATTCTGTATCATTTGGACTAAAACCATTCCCTGACCTGCCCCGAACATTTTCTGCCATATGGAATCTGACGCATAGATTTTTAACAATCTGCTCCATACATATCCGCGTCCACTCCCCCATGCATCATTCATTCTCAGATAAGCCTCTGCCGCGCCTAAATTTGCCTGTTTATTAAAAATACTAAAATATATAATAAGTCCTATTGCTAAGAACACTCCACCTATTGTCAAGGAAATAATTGCTTTTTTAATTTTTAAAAGTATCTTTTTATTGTCAACAATTCTCCCCCATAAAAAATAAAATACCGTTGCTATTACAAGAAACAATATAGTAAATGGAAAAGATAATGTAATCTGCCCGAATCTGGAAACAGGTCTGTGATTAACCATAAGAAACACTGTACGTAATGTAATCCCTGATGCTGCCATTAATATCAGGCACATCATAAATTCTTTGCCATATTTTCCATCAGTACCATAAATGACCGCACATAAGATAATCACTACAAAAATCCCCATAAAGGTTGCATCTGTATTGGCAATTAACATTCCTATATAATTAAAAAATATGGTAGTGCCGCTTAAAACTTTTACTTCACGGATCCTAGTTGTACAAAAATTTGCAATTGCCAATGGCATTATTAATATTAAATATATGCCAAAAATTCCTGTATTTCCAAGTGGCGAAATATAATTTATTGCCATTTTCTGCTCTACGTTCTGTAATATTCCAAGTAAATCTACACCACAAAACTGTACAAAACTGAATAATACAATCAGGCAGTCGGCAATTTCTGCTGTAACAGTAAAAAATACCATGTTTATCTCTGTACATCTAATTAGAATATAAAGTAATGTTAATAACATTGCTGTAAAAAAACCCATATATTTGTTGGTACATCCTGTAAAAGCAATATATTTGTTCTCACTTCCAAGAAATGCCAATAATTCAGCAATCATAAATGCCAGTACACATTTGTCAGACATTGTCATGTTTTTCCATGTTTTATCAATTATCTCCGCTTGATTTTCCCATAAGTGGTGCTTATTAAATATTGATATCATAACCCACATACTCATCAACAATGTCACTATGCCAAATACAGCATATTTTGTTAATGTGATATTATAATACCCATTTGTCATAAAGAGTGGATAAAATCCAAACATAATAAATATTGTTAAATTTCCACATACCTTTCTGCAATTCATACGTTTATTCCATCCATAGTTTATTTAACATGACAGTTTCATCTGCCTGGCATACAACTTTAAATCCAAGTAACAGAACAAAAAACACAACTAAAATAACAATATTTCCTATCCACTTTTTCTTCTGCACCTGACTCATATCTTCTTCAGAAAATTGACAAAAACAAAGTCCTATCAACAGCGTTGCAACTGCCGACGAGCTAATTAAATTAATGCCAAACACAGCTGTCGCATAATATGTAACGATTCCGATAAAAATCAAATAATATCTTTTACTTTTCTCTGCCTTTTTAATACATAAATATAAAGCCCCAAGAATCCAACCTATCCATGTTATCAGCCCTGCTGCACCATGTGTAACTAATAATTGTAATGGAATAAAATGTGCATTATCAATCGCAATTCCATCATTAAACGTTCCCATTTCTTCATACACATAATACATGGTGTCCGGTCCAATTCCTAAAATTTTTTTTGTAACCGGAAGCTGTTTATAATATTGCCATGCCGTTCTCCAGATATAACCTCTATTCGTTCCCCATGTATCATTAATTTTCATTTTTCCCAAAACAGTCCATGGATCTGCCTCAATTTTTCCTATATTAACAGCAATAAACGCTGCTGCCATTATAATAAAAACTCCAGCCATAACTACTGCATATATCTTTTTCCATGGAACTCTATCCCAAACTTTCGTGGAATGTTTTGATGAAAAATAAATTATCATTCCTGCAGTCATCAAAATAATAAGCAATAAATAAATCTTCCCTCTTTGTTTACCTAATGCCCTTGTAATCATGCTTAAATTTTTTTGATATACAACAAAATGATAGTTTTGTTCATTTAAAATTCCAATGCCAGAAAATGCTATTAATAACAGCATAACTAAAATGATATAATGAATTTTCTCCTTTGCAGTTTTGATTGCAAATACAGAAAACAAATAGAAAAAAAACAATCCTCCATATGCAGCATCTGGTCCTGCAAGAAGAATACTTAGTACGGAAACTGTAAATACTGCTCCATGAAACATACTTTTTTTTCTATTTTCTTCAATTATAAAAAACATGCCGGAAACTGCCAGCACAATCACCATATATTCAACAACACAGCTTACATTGCCTATTGTTGACATAAAATCATCATTCCAACCAATTTCAGTCATAAACCCTATGGGATCAACCCCATAATGATTTAATATCGCCAAACTTCCAACTAACACACCTGAAATTTCTAATACTGCAAACATCTCCCAGTATAATCTGTCAGCCTGCATTAATACAATATAGCCTAATGAAAAAACAATATATATAAGCAGTCCATTATTTCTTCCTATATTACCTGTCAATGCAGCATAACGATATCTTGAAATAACAGTAGAACATAATGAGAAAAAAAGAAATGCTATATAGCATAACATTCCTTTTTCTCTAAGTACCCGCAGGATTTTATTCTTATCAATGTTGTTCGTAAACATCAAAATCATAAACATAACAATTGTTATACAAACAAAGAAATAATATTTCACCCGGAAAATATCAAAATAATAATCATGAAAAACCAATGGAAAAATTCCAAATATTAAAAAAAGATAAATATTTCCTATCTTATTCCTCATACAATTCTTCCCTGTCTTTCACTGCTGCAACTATATAACGGTTTTCTTCCTGACCGGATACACAAGTAGATAATACTAATACTTTTGTAAATTCGTCTGAATCAATCTCAATATCATCTGCAAAATTATTTCCATCTTCATCTGCACCATATTCTTTCAGATCTTTTACAAAATTATTAATGCTTGCTGCAAATGCCACACCATATTTATCCGGTATATAGACATCTGAAAATTTACTTGCCGCAAAAATCTTGTACGTAATCTTTCTATCAGAAGTATAAATATAAATTTCTCTATTATTTGCAAAAAACTCCGCATCCTCAAAATTATGGAGTCCTGCAAAATATGATCCATTTTTCATGTTATGCCCATATACAACTGTCAAAGCATCACCAAAATTCTTTTTATTACACTGATTCGTATAAATCGCTCCCGGTAATTCTTCTGCGCCTTCCACTGTGTGTGTTAAATAATAATTATTTGTTACACTTTGTAAAACAGGATAATCTATTTCTGTTCCCGGAACCGTTATCCACGCATAAATATCTGGATTATCCTCCTGTAATGCTACAATATCTTTCCTGTCTGTTGTATGTTCTGCTTCTTCTGTAACCACTTCCGGTATATATATAACTTCCTGCGTTTCTGGTTCATCCTGTTCAACGTCTTTCTTATTTTTATGCATAAAATAATTTACACATGAAGTAACAATCAAAATCATTGCCATAACAGCAATTATTATTATTAAATACAAATTTTTCCTTTCTATCTTATGTCCAAATATTTCTAAAATATCATCTTGTTTCTCTTTCATTTTCTGCTCCTATGTACTCCTCTAAACATTTATTTTCGTTTTTCATTTCAATTGCCGCTTTTTTTCCAACATACCGATAATGCCATGGTTCATTAGCAATTCCTGTAATGTTCACTTTATCTGGTGGATAACGTCTTATGAATCCATACTCCTGCGCATGATACGCCAGCCATAAATATGCTTCCTCTCCCGTACTCTTATCTTCCATCGCATTAATATCTACCGCAAGTCCGGTCTGATGCTCGCTTGTCCCTGGAACTGCAACCCATTGTTTTGCCATATTTTCAGCCTCCTTCTTTGTATAACCTTCATCAAGAAAAAGCTGTATTTCGTCAACATATAACTGATGCTGTTCTTCCATTGTGCGATACCCCGATACAACCTTCAGATACACACCATCATCCTCTGCATCCTGTATCATCTTTACCAATTGTTTTTCTATGCGATCTGCAACCATCACTCCTTCTGTAATCTCCGACAAATCAACAGAATATTCTTCCGGTAATGGATTTTCTACATTGACCAATATCAAATTTTTCTGTTCATTGCGCTCATATAATGTTTTACAAAATATTATTATATTCGATAAAATTAAAATACACAACAAGCTTATAATGATTCTACTTACTTTTTTCATAATATTTTCTGGTCACCTATTTCAATACACGAAAATGCGGTATCAACAATTCATTAATCATTGATAACCGCACTCACTAAAAACATTCCACGATAAAAGCATATTTTTTTTACTAATATCATTTTTAAACCAACTATTCCAATTCTAATAGGAATCGCTTCCGACAATTACACTTCCAAGCACCTCAACCTGACAGCGCCGGCAAAGTTCTACAGCCTCCCTGATCTGATTTCTTTCGGATTTCATCAACTGCTCTACAAAGACTGCACTATCTGCACTCTCTAATTGTTTCAGTACTTCCGTATTATCAGAGACCAGACTATCTGTACTTGTTACATTCATTCCAAGTTCTCTTAATTTCTCCACAAGACTATCTGCCTGTTTCTTCAGATTCTGGTCACTTTCTGAACACGCAACCAAAAGATTTCGCTTGTCCTTCTGTCCTGCAAGCATTGCTACTTCATGACTGATACGTGTTAATAAAAGCTCATTATTCTCACTCTTCTTATTATGCGCAAACCAGGAATCAATCCATCGATCAACAATATTTCGCTTTCCATTCTCATTGTTTCTTAGCACAGTTCCAAATACCGGAAGATTCGTAATTATCTTCACTTCATCCACATCTTTCACTGTCTGTGTCATAATGTAAACAACTGCATACCAACATACTGCAAGGAACATACCTGCAAGAAGTCCGATCAAAATATACTTCATGCTAATGTACTGTACATTAGCTGTTATTTCCGCCGTTTCATCTGTATTTTCTTTTGACGTGGTCTTATCTTCAATACCTTTTACAAGCAGATTGTAATATGTCATCTGCTTCTCCGAAAGCCCTGAAGAAATATTTTTCAATGCAGTATATGCGTCATTTACTGCATTGACCACATCTGACTTCTGCATATTGAGATTGCTATCACTGGATATATAATACTGCTCCGAAATAGCATTTACTGTATAATTTCCAAATATCTGCTGCAATTGCTCTGTATATTCCAGCACCCGTTTCTTCACAATTTCTGCAACCTGCTCACACTGTTCCTCGCTGCCCGCATAAATTTGAATGCTCAGAATGCCAGAGTTTTTGTCTTTCTGAAGCTTTATAATATCACTATTCTGTCCATTCTCCGTGTCAGTAACTGATATCAATTCCCGGACTGATGTATTTGCGTATTCTTCTCCAAATACCTGTATGATTGCTGTACAAGTATCTTCATCTAATAATGCATTCTCATACATGGTAAAGATATTAGAAAGTTCTTCATCTGCCTGGTCTTTCTTAAACTGATAATTCAGCATTACCGTTGGAATCTCATTTGGATCCAGCTGCATCAACACTGACTTTTCAAGATATTCTTCATTTTCCTGATATAATTGCGAATTATACTCATACATGGAATATACACGTTCTACCTGTTCCAGCTCATCCGCTGTCAATTCCTCTTTTGCATTTTCAATCTGCTTTTCTATATCCACTTCTTCTTCAGCTGCGCTTACAGATGCCACTACTGACATACTTTTTTTTACCGAATATAGATTCGCAGCAACTGCCACAATCAGCATCACAACAATAATGCTACGCCACTTACGTAATATATAGTGCAGCAATGTCATTAAATCAATCTGTACTTCTTCCTCGTTCATGATAATCCTCTCATCCTTTGATTTTTGCCATTATGCGCTATTATAGCATAGAACCATGTCTGTGCAAAGCATCAATTTTATCTTGTTGCTTCGTTTGCAGCTTGATTAATATTTAATAAAGGACTTCCTCCTCAGAAGTCCTTTATTAAATATCATTCTACTGTTCTATTTCACACTTCAAAACTCTTCCAACATAAAACTCTGCTCACTTAATTCTGTTTGAAGTTCTGCCCCATCAACAACTGTATTTCTGACATAATTTATCGCTCCGGGTGGATATTCATATGCCTCCACCTGTACATAGATATCTTTTCCACAATAAGGGCATGGCATATCAAAAATTCCTTCATAATATACCCACTTTCTTCAAATTCCAGAATAATATAACCTATTTTTGCTTTAAATAAAAGAGCTATGAATAAATTTTCTTAGCATTTTTGACCTCATAATGTTGCATCAGGCTGCTCTGCTTAATTGCCATTTATATATAGCAGAATTTCTTTGACAATCATTTTTTTATCCGGTTTTGTGACTCTTACTTTCAAATCTAATTTTTCAATTGAGTGAAAGATTTTTTCAACATCCCTATCCCGATTTAGATAATAACGAATATTTCCCCTGATTTGAAGATATAGATATGGTAGGCGGTGTGTTATTCATCGCTTACGATAGATTTTCTGTACTCTGGACAGACCACCGATCAAAGTTTTCGCAGGGCAGATATCGTATGATAGATCACATCCCTGCCGGCATGATTATTGATTGTAACTTTACAGCCGTTTATGATAACTGTCAGTGCTTCACCTTCTGATGCTGCATCTGTTGACAGCGGTCTGACTGGATCCGATATCGGTATATGCGATTCTTCTGTAATGGAAAGTTGTACGATTTCATGTGTGGCATCCACGGTTAACCTGTCTGTCTCCGGAATCATACATGATTTCTTTCTCAGCCTTGTGACAGTATTATAAAACGTATTGATAGAGATATCATTCTGCTCACACCAGACACGGTCAGAAAATCCACTGCTGCGACATTGCTGAATCAATGACAGCCATTCTTCGTCTGTTCTTCTCTTATTACGCATAAGCTGCTCCTCCTGTCAGCTAAAGTAGTTAAACACAGTAACCGGCTACCTTTGCTTAAGAAAAGAAGAGTGATACATCCGCATCAAGATCTGAAAATAGATAAAGTAGTCGTTTACTGTTTATTGACTGTATTATCCCAAATCTTCAATTAAATTTGAAACGGTATGTTATTCATCGCTTACGATTCATCTACTTGCTGATGAGCTACGCCCTGCTCATTTTTAAAAATCTGGTCGACAGGGCTTAAGTGGGTGTTTTTGTCTTCATGAGATGTATACAAAAATATATGCTTTTTTTATAACTTATCTCTTGACATCACACCGCTGGACTCTCCCTTGGCTTTGCACAGATTTTTCAGTGTTTCTACATTATCTCACATAAAAAGAAAAGGTCATCAAAAAATGACCTAATTCTCTGATATCAGCTCCTATACATCCATGCTTTATGGTTTCACTGACACATAAAAATCAAAACTGTCTGATAACAAATAGTTTGAACAATTCTTTTCTCATTGAATTCTGGATATTATACCATAAAAATATATAAATGTCACTATACATCCTTTTCTGCTATCTTTCCTCTATTCAAAGTACCTATTTATCAATTTTTTTGTTCCCCATACACTCCCAGTTCTCTCTCCAGATCCCTTATCATTCTCCCAAGTGGCATTGTTTTCATTCTCTCTGGCGTGATTTCATCACCAAAAATCAACTTCTTAACTTCCGCTCGCGTTAAACTGTTATCTCCCAATACACTTTTGAATTCATCCAACTGCGACGCATTATATGCCTGAGCTTTTTCCGCAATTTCTTTAATTTCAATTTCATGTACCTGATATGCTTCCTGTATTTTTAATTCCCGAATGTTATTCTTAGCTCTGTTTTCAGCATGTATTTCAACGAATCCGGGAGTAGTTTCCAAATCAGGAAATTTAAACTGTATTTCATCATCCCAGTTAATATTACTGTCGAAAGGCGAAGCAAAAATCTTTTTATTGACACGCTTCACGAGATTACACGTTCCACATATAGGTACCAGATTATATAGACTCAGAGCAAAAAAAGGATATAATGACTTTGGATAAAAATGATCCAGCTGTGCACCAACTGAAACCTTTGAACGGCTATTTATGTAATCTCTGTTACAATAAGGACATACTGTAATCTTTGCTGCGTGCACAATCCTAACATTTACTTTTTTATCTCCTGCTATTGTCTGTGTTACCTTGGAAAATGTTTCACAATATTTTTTATATTTTTCTTTTATTTTCCGTTTTCCATTTACATTCATAGGAAAGCATTCCTGTAACATTGGGTTCTCATCCTGTTTTATAAATTCATAAACACGTTTTAGTTCACTGTATGGTGCTAATACCAATTGCTTAAAGTCCTGCCCTGTCACGAAAAAATCTGGCGGAAAAAAATTTTTGCATCCATTTACAATCTCTGTTTTATCTGCCTTGCTAAATTGTTTCTCAACACTGAAATAAAATATTTCTTCAATATTTGTCCCATATGGTTCAATCGATACCAACCTCTATTCTTCTCCCCTTATTCTTTTTATTTGTTCATCAATCATCTGTCTTTGTCTTTCTAATTCCTGTATCTTCCATTCTTTTGTGCTCTGCCTTGCTTCCTGCCATTCATCCAGCAGCTTTTTTAATCTGATACGATAAATTGGTTCTCCAATCTTTCCGATCAGAAAATTCAGCACTTCATAGGCATCGTCTGTTTCGTTTAGATATTCTAAAAGTTTAGAATTTTTACCAGACTTTTCTTTCTCTTTATTTGAGAGAAAACAACTGATATCATTTATCAACTGTCTGCTGTATTCTCCAATCGTATAATTCATAAAAAAGTTTTTTGTTAAAAGCATATGAATATTCTGTCCAAATGTCTCGTCTCCTATATTCTGTCCATCGTCTATATACTT
>OIXW01000555.1_pt1 | contig 11203 bp, 8 predicted proteins | sample 1587951 | NCBI WGS metagenome assembly OIXW01 (sample SAMN03283239) | human gut metagenome | biome: human-associated habitat; material: feces | host: Homo sapiens | place: Peru | collected 2012
CGCAACCCACATTTCTATGACTCACGCCTTTCTCTACTCATATTTTCGTCATCCGGACTTTTAACTCTATTTATGATAACTTACTCATAACAACAGACCTTACAGATGGCATCACTTTCCACAGCACTCCACAATGGTTTTCTCCACATCTTCTATCTGGAAAGGTTTTGCCAGGTGTGCAGTCATGCCGGCTGCGAGACATCTTTTTGCATCTTCCTCAAATGCATTTGCAGTCATTGCAATGATCGGAATTGTTTTTGCATCTGGCCGGTCCATGGCACGTATGGCTTTTGTTGCTGCAATACCATCCATAACAGGCATCATGACATCCATCAATATGGCATCAAAGGTTCCCGGAGGATTACTTTCGAAGCACTCCACCGCCTGTCTGCCGTTTTTTGCAACTGTAACCTTCGCACCGTCATCTGTCAGCAGCATTTCTACGATTTCTGCATTAAGATCATTATCCTCGGCTACCAGCAGATGCAGTCCACGAATATTATATTTCTCTGCAATTTCCTCATCCTTTTTCTGTTTCCGGGCAATCTCAAAAGGAATGGTAATGACAAACACAGATCCAACTCCCACCTGACTTGTCACTTCAATACTTCCATTCATCTGCTCAATCAAGCCTTTAGTGATCGCCATTCCCAGACCGGTTCCCTGATAAACACTACGGGCATCTGTTTTTTCCTGTGAGAACGGATCAAAAATATGACTCAGGAACTCCGGACTCATCCCTATACCTGTATCAGAAATCGTCCATCTGTATGTACAGATTCCATCATGTACATCTGCAGCCTCCATTACCGTAGTGATCTTTCCTCCCGGCCGGTTATACTTAATGCAGTTTCCATAGATGTTCAGAAAAATCTGGCGAAGATGCAGTGAGCTTCCATAGACATAAGGATAAGGGATATTCTCCTTATTTTTCTCATAAATCCACTGAATATCCTCATCTGCTGCCTTGTGAGTGATAATACTCTCAATCTCATAGACCAGATCTTTAAGACAGATATATTCATGAGTCAGAACAATATGACCTTCCTCTATTTTACTCATCTGCAGAACATCATTGATAAGGGAAAGCAGGTAATCCGCTGCTATCTTCATCTTTTTATGATTTTCCCGTATCAGTGCCTTATCCTCAAAATGAGTCTCGTCAATCTTTAACAGACCAATAATACCATTCAAAGGTGTCCTGATATCATGGCTCATACGACTGAGGAAATTCGTTTTTGCCCTGCTCTCGGCACGCATCTCATTGAATGCAGCCTGAAGGCGTGCCTGTTCCTGCTCATCCCGTTCATGTCTCTGTGTGGTATCCTGCAGCAGAATGATCGCATAGATCATGGGCACCTCAGCAAGGATTTCCGTATCAAACACCACCATTCTGGTCATAAGAACTGTTTTCTGTACCCAGCGGATACTTCCATCGTCTTCGCGGGCACAATACTCCACAGACAAATTTGTTTCTCCGTTCTCAAACCTCTTACGAAGCTTTTCACAGTTATCTGTCATGCAGTAACCGGCAATTGTTTCCTGGGTAATTTTTTTCTCATATTCCCAGCAGTAATCCTGATAAGAACATGGAAGCGGGTAGTCCATAAAAAGTTCCCGGCTCTTCTGTTCTTTTCCATTCAGTACGATCCTTCTTTCCAGAACATCCTTTGTCAGATTTACTGTATAGATCACATCTGACAATTCCAGAAGCGCATCCACATAGCTGTCATTTTCCAGGATTGACTGTTTCAGTTGTTCATAATAGAGCTGAAGCTGCTCTTTTGCACCTGTCTGACCTTCAGAAGTCTTTCGGATGGTTTCAAATGCCAGAAGAAAATGATGCAGCTTTTTGTCCTCATCCCAGTCCACCGGAATCAGTGTCAGACGGTTATATGCCTCCTGTTTCCCGACATTATACTCATATTCCAGCACATCTTTCTTCGTATGCATTTTCTTTTGAAGCTCCGAAATCTGCAGTCCTTCACGGATATCTGCCTGACTGGATTTTTCAACCTGTTCCTCTATGATCTGTTCCACTGCTCCGGAATATGCACCATCAGAGGCCAGGAAAAAATTTTCACTGGAACGGATTGCCCGATAAGTATCCATCCTGGCATCACAGTACAGACAATCCGAGAAATTACTGCCATGCTGATTAAGCAGCTTTAACAGCTGATATCCCTGATGCTTTTCTGCAGCAGCCTCTTCCCTTTTTACATGATTCTTATTGATATACATGTTTTTGTCTGCGCAATTAAACAGCTCTCTCATTGTACTTCCGGGAAAATCGCCGGCCAGTGCAAATCCCACCGCATAGCTTAGGGGAGTATCCGGATACACTCTGGATTCCTCTGTCATATCCCTGCGCACCTTTTCAAGGCACTGTGTCATCTGTTCCCTGTCCAGTCCGTGGGTAACTGCAAGAAATTCATCTCCACCTGCTCTTCCCACAAACTGCTCTGCCGGCATGGAAGCCCGCAGGCAGATGGCAAATCTACGGATATAGGCATCACCGGCTTCATGACCTCTGCTGTCATTAATACGCCGGAGATTATTAAGATCAAAACTGCAGACACCGGTATCTGCATCCGGTTCTGTCTCACTCAGCAATTCTTCACATTTATTTTTGTTCGGAAGTCCTGTCGCATCATCCAGATATACCTTCCGCTGCAGCAAGCGGTTCATTGCAGCATATTGTATTGCTTTGATGAACTCATATCCGATCAGCAGCATCAGCACAACAATATCTGCTGTGATATATTTCTCAAGCAATGATAAGGATGTGGCTTTTTTCTGTGAATATTTTTCAGCCAGACCTGTTGCTTCATCACAGATCACAAAAAACTCCTCACTTTCCGGAATAATATCTGTGTTTTTGACCCCTTTGAACCTCACAAGATAAATTTTCTTATACAAGTCAGAGAATTTATCATCCAGTTCCTGCATTTTATTCTGAAAATCAACATCAGCGAGACGTACAAGATTTAATTCATCATTTCCATTTCGCAAACCGTCAATAAAAGTTCTTATCTCATGGATCATCTCATTTTCCTGTTGCGTGGAAAGCTCCAGTTTTATGAGTCTCTGTGTCTCTCCCCTGACTAAACCGGTATAATTTACAATACGGGCCGTTCCCTGAATATCTGAGACAATTCCCATCATTATGATAATAAGGATAGCCAGAATAACTGCCAGAACACCAATACTGACCTGAATAATACTTGATTTCTTTTTCTTATTCTTTACTTCGGACATGGCCCTCCCCCTTTTGTTTTATTTTGGAAAAATACTTTCCGCACTCTAACTATTTTACCGTACTTTTTCCGTTATGCCTACCACAAATTTATTAATACTATATCGATTCCATAAAGTAATGCTACCTTTTCGGAACCATATGGTTCTGTATAGTTGCAGTAATGCATATTAATTAAGAGGCTTGCTATAAATTTCCAAACAGGCATCAAAAACACCCGGCAAAATTACTTTTCATAATGTGCCGGGTGTTCTCTTTCGCCCTCTCTGTATAGATTATTGATAATGTCTTCCAGACGGTCGAAGTTATATTTTTCTTTTTCAGTTTTTTATTTGACTGCTCCGGTAATACCTTCTGCAAACTGTTTCTGTAATACAAAGAATACGATCATTGTAGGAATAGAACAGAACAATACACCGCACATCAGCATACCATAATCTGTCACATAACCTGTGATCAGGTTGGCGATCAGCATTGGCATGGTCATTGCCTTGTTGTCTGTCATGATTACCTTTGGCCACAGATAAGAGTTCCATGCATTCATAAAGGTAATAACAGCAGCTGCCGCATATGTAGATTTCATTGTAGGAATGAACATCTGGAAGAAAATCCTTACTTCGCTGAGTCCGTCAATACGTGCAGCTTCAATAATATCAACCGGGAATGATCTGGCATTCTGACGGAACATCATGATCATAAACGGCGTGGAAATAATCGGAAGGATAAAACCTACTGCTGTATTCAAAAGTCCTGCCTTGGAGAACATTTTGAATAACGGAACCATAGTTGCAACCTGCGGAACCATCATAGCCAGAAGCAGGATTGAAAATACTCTGTCTTTCCACTTATCATGGTAAACTTCAAATCCGTAACCTGCGATAGAGCAGATCAGAAGACAGATCACTGTAGTAAGGATCGCATAAAAGAAAGAGTTTCCAAGTGCTCTCCACAGTGGCTGCTGGGATGTAAGATTACGGAAGTTTTCCATAAAATGGCTTCCCGGAATAATTCGTCCACGTGATACATCTGTGGATGTATTAGTTGCGGCTGAGATCATCCAGTATAACGGGAATACTGAAATAAATGACACGATGATCAGAAAAATATAGGTTGGAATCAATCTTCTCTGAATGGCTGATTTGTTTTTCTTAGTCACGTGTATCACCTACTTTCAAATTAATAAATGCAAGTACAGCTACCATAATGAATATGATAAATGACATTGCTGCTGCATATCCAAAGTTTGGTACGTTAATAAAACATGTGTTGTAAATATAGTGGGACATTGTGATTGTTGAGTTTGCCGGTCCACCCTTTGTCAGGTTGACAGACTCATCGAACAACTGCAGTGTACCATTAATTGACATGATGAATGTCATGATAATTGTCGGTTTCAGAAGCGGAACTGTAATCTTCCAGAAAGTCTTCCAGCCATTGGCACCATCGATCTTGGCTGCTTCATATACAGAATATTCAATATTCTGAAGTCCTGCCAGATAGAATACCATGTTATATCCGGTCCATCTCCAGATCAGCGCAAGGATAATTACAATCTTGGCACTGGCGGAATTTCCCAGGAAGTTATAGCCGGTAGATAAGATTCCAAGTTTGATCAGAATACTGTTGATCAGACCATCTGTAGCAAACATGGAACGGAAGATCAATGAATAGGATACCAGGGATGTCGCACATGGAAGAAATACACAAGTACGGAAAAATCCCTTAAATTTCAAATCTTTGTTATTCAGAAGCTGTGCCAGAAGAATTGCCAGTATCAGCATGATCGGCACCTGAATGATCAGATACAGGAATGTATTTGCAATAGACTGCTGAAATACCTTGTCTGCCAGAATACGTTTATAGTTGCTGAAGATCGGATCTGCAAATCTCATATTTGCTCCGGCTCCGGTCTGCAGGGAAATGATAAATGCACGTATCATTGGATAAAAGCTCATGATCGCGATCATGATAGTTGCAGGAGCCAGGAACGTCCATCCTGCTGCCCTCTGCTTGCCAAGCAGAGACATACCTTTTTTCTTAGAATTCACGTGAACTCCTCCTTTCAAAAAACTCTGTAACTGTTCAGCATTTTGCCGGACAATTACCAACTCTTTGCAGTAAGATGGGGGACTGCTGGTAGTCCCCCGCACTTACCTGTTTTCATTCACTTAATCACTGTCTATAGATTGCTTCACAGTTTCACTGTTCCCGCAATCCTGACATCATCTGATCCTGCGATCAGAATTTATTCAGTCATCTTGAATGCCAGAGTATCCTGAGCTTCCTGAAGAGCATCTTCTACAGATGTACCGTTTACAATATTTACAACTGCTGTGTTGACGCATTCTCTTGCTTCATAATGATACGGTGTTTTTGTGAACTCCGGAATATGAGAAGAGTATTCTACAATTGTGGAGAAGATTGGCTGTCCACCAAAGAATTCATTTGGCTCGTTGTAAACCTTAGATTCACCTGCCGGCAGATAACAGGAGATTGCACCTGCTTCCGGAAGGATTGCATCATAGAACTCTGTGCTGGAACCAAATGTACTTGCAAGGAAATCTTCTGCAAGTTCTACATTCTGGCAGTTAGATGTAACATACCAGGAAGATCCACCATTGTTTGCATAGTTTGTAGCTGTATCAACATCGTCTACTTTAGGCATTGTTGTGATCTGCCACAGACCCTTCTGATCTTCTGTAGACATCAGAGTAGCTGTGATCCAGTTACCATTTACGATACCGGCTGCCTCTCCGCCTGTAATAGTAGCGATATATTCATCCCAGTTATTTACAAGTTTAACAACGTCATTCTTAACCAGATCTACATAAAGATTGATACATTTCTCTGCCACTTCATTGCCTACGATGTAAGCTTCGCCATCTTCGTTTACGAAGTTAGCTCCGCAGGACTGCATCATCATCATCAGAGTATCGCCACCTGTAGCTTCACTTGTAAGAAGATATTTTCCGGTTTTTTCATGAACATCTTTACCGATTTCCATGAACTTGGACCATGTGATATCTGTCAGATCATCAATAGTATATCCTGCCTCGTCAAGGATATCTGTACGATAGCATGCAATAACAGCACCATTATCAAACGGAACACCATAGTGTGTATCATCTACCATGGAATAGGACTGTTTCAGTTTACCAAAATCATCCCAGTTAATGTTGATATCTTTCAGATCTGTGAATGCATCCGGATAGCTCTTCAGATATTTCTGATAGCTGTTGTCCTGCATAAGAACGATATCAGGAAGTGTGCTGTAATCGCCTGCATTTGCTGCTGTTGTCAGTTTAGTCTGGCAGTCATCAGAAGATGTCTCTACGATATCTACAGAAAATCCCTCATGATCTTTTGCATACTGATCTGCTGCGATCTGCATGGATTTGATGTTGAAGTTCTGATCCCACGCCCATACAGTTAACTTGTTGTCATCATCAGATTTCGCAAAAACAGCTGTAGCTGATCCTGCAAAGGATGCTACCATAGCACCGGTCATTAATACTGCGAGTAATTTTTTTCTCATATTATATACCCTCCTTTATTAAGCTTATTCTTTCTTCCGAATCGCTTGTAAACTGATTATAACATCCGCTTTTCAGGTATAGTTTGCATAACCGCACATATAATGTGCAATTTCAACCATTTTATGTATTTTGCACTATTAAAATTATTTGAAAATCTATTTTTTGTTTATTTTTGTATGTGCTCTGTTTTTAATATGTTATTTTAATAATAAAAACCATTTTTATGGACAAAAAAATATATATATTTGTCTTTAAAAATGGTATTTGTTCTTATTTCATAAATTTTTCATTCAATTTTTGTACATATTTTACAGTTTTTAATTCATTTTATGCAAAATAGACTTTTTCAGAATATTGTGTCTTCATCGCATGAAGCAGTTCCTCATTAAGATCAAGCAGCAGTTTTATCTTGTGTCCGTCTTCCCGGATGATCATTGTATAATAAGGAGTATCTTCATCATAAGAGGTATAATCGTATTTTTTCAGCTTCTCCGTTCCACCATTCTTTTTGTACCTTGCAACACTTTCATGCCAGTGCGGTGCCACTGTCTCCAGATTGCTCAACTCCAGTATATGAGCTGTTTTGCGATACTTCTTTCCATAGATCACATCTATTTCAAGCTGACTGTTTTCCATTGTATATTCATAATCCTTCTGACTGAATATATCAAAGACAAAATACAGCCCTGCAAGCAGAAATCCCGGAAGCATAAAAGCCTGTGAAATCGTGATTCCCATAACCACAAAAAGCACTGCAAAAACAATCATTACCACACGCAGGATTCCTGACATACTCTTTTTCTTTCTTGATACCTGCTCCACTATCTTATAGTTCATAACTTTTTACCATCCTTCCTCTGAATGAATATCGAAATCCAAAAGCTGCTGTTCGTAATTCTCCGGCCGCTTTCTCCATTCAACCGGAGTCACTCCCATTATCTGTCTGAAGTTCCGGTTAAACGTTGAATTGGTCGTGAAACCACATTTATGCGCAATATCTGCCACCGGTATATCTGTTTTCTGCAGAAATTCACAGGCAGTATGAATCCGCACAGAATTAATATACTCCAGAGGACTTACCTTCATATGCGATGTAAACACTCTTCTGAAATGAGTTTCACTGATATGGCAGATCTTCGCCAGATCCTCTATCCGGATATCCTCCATATAGTGATAAGAAACAAAATCCAGTACGCGGGTGATCATATTTGTAAGTTTCCCTGTTTCCTCTTCCACCCTGTCTTCCTGTGAGACCCGGTTCAGTCTGGCAATTTCTACAAGCAATGCCCCAAGAACTCCGCTGGCTTCTTCCACATAAAATTCTTCTCCTTCCCGCATAATATTCATGATCTTGAGAATTTTTGCAGCTATGGAAGGAGATTCATCCTCATTCAGAAATAAAGCTTTGGAATATATCCTCTGAACCATTTTTTCAGCCTTTACCGGATTGTTCAGAAATTTTTTCATAAAACCTTCCACATCTATGAAAAGATACTCCCATTTACTGACCGTACCCAGATCACTGTTAGTCGTATGAGCATAATTGGGTGGAATCACCGTAAATTCTCTGCCTGAAAACCGCATTTCAGCCTCACCAAACGCCATAAATCCATCCCCTTCGTAACAGAAACCAATCTCCAGATAATTATGAAAATGAAGATAATCCACATCATTTCCATAATTCTGAACCCACTTCTGCCCCAGAAGAGCCAGGATCGGACTTCCGGCAGGCATCTGGTAATAGCGGAATTCCATCTTCGGTTTTTTTCTCTTCTTTGCCATACAGTCACCTCATTTTCTGTTCTGTATTTTCACAATATGATTCTACCAGTTTTTTATATATTTTTCGATATTTTTGTACATTTTTCAATAAAAACATACAAAAATACCTGGCAGACTACTTTTTATAATCTGCCAGGTATCCCTTTTCCATATCTGTTGTTATCAATCATTTTATGGGCTGGATCTGAATAATTTTGACTGATAACAGTTCTATACATACCTCTGGTATCACTTTATTTTTTTCATGATTGTGATTTTCTTCTGATTCCACACTGGATTGCATTTGTCGGACAGGCTTTTCGGCATCTGCCACAGCGGATACATTCCGGACTGTTGGAGTTTTCCACAGGGTCTACGATCATCTGGCATGCTTTTGCACATTTTCCGCATTTTATACACTTATCTTTATCCACTCTGTATTTATACAGGGAAACAGGATTAAAGATGGAATAAAGTGCTCCCAAAGGACAGATATATTTGCAGAACGGACGGTAAATCAAAATGGAGAGAATAATCGTTATGATCAGGATCACATTCTTCCATATGTACAGCCAGCCCAGTGCACTGCGCATGGATTTATTCAGAAGTACCAGCGGCAGTCCGCCCTCCAGTGTTCCTGCCGGGCAGATCAGTTTGCAGAAATAGGGTGCACCCTGTCCCATAATATCCACCAGAAACAATGGAAGCAGAATTACAAATACTGCGAAAATCACATATTTCAGCTTACGAAGCAGTTTATCTCCCTTAAATGTGCGGATTTTCTTAGGAAACGGAATCTTATTCAGCAGATCCTGGATCAGTCCGAAGGGGCAGAGAAAACCGCAGATCAGCCTTCCCACCATAGCTCCGATGAAGATAAGAAATCCCACCACATAATAAGCCATCTTGAAATTCCAGCTCCCTATCACAGCCTGAAGAGAACCGATAGGACAGGCGCCAACAGCACCGGGGCAGGAATAGCAGTTCAGGCCCGGAACACAGGCATTTTTCAATTTGCCTGTGTAAATTTTGCCTGTGACAAAGCCGGTAACATGACTGTTTGTAATAAATGCCCACAGTGCCTGAATCCCATGACGTGGCCACTCATTGATCTTCATATTTTTTGTATTTTGTTTATTATTACTTTTGCTATCGCTGTTCTTTTTATTACTCATGATAATTTATTTTCTTTCTATTCATATCTTATCCACAGATTTATCTTATGACAATGTTTCAGTCAGACGGATATTTGCAACCTCCGCAGGGGAACTTACCTGATTCTGTTAAATCATCCAATTCCCACACATTCCATACAGATGTTAATGGCTTTTGTAAACACCACCGCCAGCTCTCCGCGGGAAATCCCATATCCCATAAAACAGGCTCCCACAAGCATAAGGATCACAGCCGGCCATTTACTGTTCCATATTTTGCTGGTTTTTAATTTATTCATTTATTTTCCCTCTGTGACATTCTCCAGCTCTTTTTCCACGATCTCTTTCCACTCGTCCAGACTGTGGCTTCCGGAGTAGGTCTCACCTACAATATTTCCGTTTTTGTCAACAAAGAATGTTTCCGGGAAAGCAGAGATTCCATTGAGACGTCCGTTCATCATTCCGGAATCCGGGATCAGGAATGGATAGGATGCCTTTGTTTTCTCCTGAAGTACCTGAGCCTTTTTCACTGCTTCCTCATCCTGCTTTCCATCACTGCCTACTGTATCCAGTGTCACGCCTACTACTCCTACTCCTTTATCCTTCATCTCCTGATAAAGCTTCTCCAGATCAGGAATCTCATTGACACATGGAGAACACCAGGTGGTGAAAATATTTACCATAGTCAGATCATATTTGCTGAAGATATCCTGTGTGTAGGTTTTTCCATCAACTCCTGTTGTTTCAAATTTACCTACATTTGTTCCTTCAGCTCCATCTGTATCGTCAGAAGTTTCCTGTGGCTGATCAAATGCAGAAAGCATCTGGAATGGGGTCATTTCTGTAAGTGTTACTTCAATCCCCTCCACATCCTTTAACAGGTCTGCATCCGCATCCTTGTTTGTGCTGAGATAATATTTATATTTGCCGTCACTGCTGGTACCCAGTTCTTTATGCTCTGTGCAGCCGGTAATCGTATCCAGATCTTTCTGGGATTCCTCATCATACATTCCGATCACACCTACTCTGCTGAGACTTTTCAGCCAGTCGTCATATCCGGTGCCCTTCTTGTCCACCTCTGCATCCTTCTGCTCATCTGTCAGGGTGCACCAGCTGGCTGTAGCATATGTAACTGCATCTGCATTGTCATTCCATCTCTCATCTGTAAACATGGAAATGTTCTTCTTCTCCATCTGCTCTTTCAGGTCTTTGGAAATCCCTAATTTCATTCCAAGGAATGGATACTCATAAGTATCCTGTGCAGGCTGAGCAATCTCTGACGGTTTGAAGGATCCTGCGATCAGACCTTCGGAAGCTGCCACACTGCCATCTTCTGCTGCCTGAGCATCCTTTCCATCCATCTGAACCGCACCTGCACCGGCTTCCTCTGCAGGCACTGAAAGAGTTTCCTCTGCATGTGCAGTTACAATACCTCCCATAGATGTCACACTTAATACACCTGCTGCAAAAATCGCCATTAATCTCATTCTTCTGTT
>OIXW01000556.1_pt1 | contig 11196 bp, 10 predicted proteins | sample 1587951 | NCBI WGS metagenome assembly OIXW01 (sample SAMN03283239) | human gut metagenome | biome: human-associated habitat; material: feces | host: Homo sapiens | place: Peru | collected 2012
GCAGGTAGTAATCGCGCTGGTTCTTGTCCATGGACTCGTTGACCTTTTCCGCGATCTCCTTTTCGATCTTCATCACCTGACATTCACGGCGCAGCATCTCCACAAGGCGCTGCAAACGGCCGTTGAGGGTGTTCTCGTTCATGACAGCCTGCTTGTCCTCGTAGCGGAACAAGAGGTTTGCCGGCATATACTCGGTAAGGAACATGGGGTCATCGCTGGAAACGATGGTGAACACTACGTCCTTGGCAAGACGCGGATTCATGCCCAGATATTCGTCAAAACCGGTCTTGAGGGCGCGGAGCAGCGCCTCGGTCTCCACAGCTTCTTCGGGCTTCGCGGCACGCACCGGAGCGGAGCGCACAGCAGACAGCAGAAAATCACCGGTGGTATCCAACTCGGTCAGCTTGGCGCGATACTTGCCCTCCACCAGCACCTTGACCAGCTCATCCGACACGCGCAGCACCTGCTTGACCTCGGCTACTACACCGTAGGTGTACAGGTCCTGCTGGGTGGGCTCGCTGGTCTCCATCTCCTTCTGGGCTACCAGAAATACGTTGGAGTTGTTGGCCATGGCCCACTCCACAGCGGCAATGCTCTTTTCCCGCCCGACTTCAAAATGAACAAGGTTGTTGGGGAACACCACCAGCCCGCGCAGTGCGATGGTGGGCAGATGGAGCTCCTTACGCTCGACCTTGATGGTAACTTTTTCAGACATATACAAACACCTCCCGACTGCCGCTCGAGTTCCCATGCTGCGGCAGCGCTATCCTTTGGGGTCTTTTTGATAAAAATACAGTTGTTTCCTTATTATACAGATTTCCGGCCAAAATGCAACTGCCTTGCCGGAATGGTCGGTCATTCAGGGCGGTTTTCGTGGGTGTTGAAGCCCATTTTGCCCAGCGCGGGCAACAGCGCCCGCAGGGTGACCGAGGTGAGCGCGCCCATGACAAGCCCCAGCACCAGCATGACCGGCGCGTAGTACAGCGACAAGGACGAGGAGATGATGACCCCCGCGCCCAGCAGCTGCCCCACGTTATGCGCCAGTGCGCCGCAGACCGACAGGATGAACCATGTGGGGTGCACCGGCAAAAGATAGTACAGCACCCACATCACCGCAAGGGACAAAAGCCCGCCGCACAGCGAGAGGAAACCCGCCGTGAAGCCGGACACCAGAAAGACGAACAGCGCCTTGAGCACATCCAGTACCAGTGCCTGCCGGGGACCCATAAAGAACAAGGCATACATGACCACGATGTTGGCGAGCCCCAGCTTCATGCCCGGCAAAAGCCCGGGGATGACCAGCGTTCCCTCGATGAAGGAAAGCGCCATGGCCAGTGCAAACAGCAAACCTGACAGGGCGATGTGCCGTGTTTTTTGATAGTTGCGGTGATTTTTAGGCATAGAGGATACGCTCCTTTATTCTTCGGGCTGCTGCGTCTGCTCATAGGTTTCCTGCTCTTCCATGGCGGCTTCCCATGCGGCAAAAAGCTCTTCCTGATGGAAGCGCAGGTCGCTCAGCTCATCGCTTTTCTGGCGCAGCAGGTCGGGGTCGTTGTAAACCTCCGGGGAGTTGATCTCGTTGTCCAGCTCCACCTCCCGTGCGCCGCAGGCCTCCATCTCGTCCTCACAAGCCTTGATCTTGGCGCGCAGCTCGGCGCGGCGGCGGCGCTGCTCCTTGCCGTAGCCGGTCTTGGCGGGCTCGGCAGCCTTCTGCGCAGTCTGCACCGGGGCGGCACGTCCCATCAGGGCATCGTAGCTGGGGTAGAGCACAGCCTTGCCGTCCTCAAGGTAGAGGATGGGACAGGCCAGACTGTTCATCAGGTGACGGTCGTGGGTGACCAGCAGCAGGGTGCCGGTGTAGGCCATCAGCGCCTCGGTCAGGTTTTCGCGGGTATAGATGTCCAAGTGGTTGGTGGGCTCGTCCAGAAACAGCAGATTCGGGCGCTCCAGCACGATCTCCGCAAAGCGCAGACGCGCCAGCTCGCCGCCGGACAATGCTTCACAGGGTTTGAACACCGTATCGCCCCGGAAGCCCAGCTTTGCAAGGTGGCTGCGCACCTCCAGCTCGGTCATGCGGGGGTACTTGTTCCAGATGACGTCAATGACCCTGCCCTGCCCCAGACGGTTCTGCTGCTGGGCAAAAATGCTGGGACGCGCCCCGGTGCCCAGCCGCACCATGCCGCCGGAGGGGCGGCGCTTGCCGTCCAGCACCTGCATCAGGGTGGATTTGCCTGCACCGTTGGGACCGGCAATGATAAGCCGCTGCCCGCGGCAGACCGTATAGGTAAAGGGTTCCAGCAGGGTGCGCTCCCCGATCTTGATGCTGAGGTTTTTCAGCATCACCAGCTCATTCCACGGCTCTACGTCATATTCAAAGCGGAACTTCAGCTGGTTCGTCTCGTCCTTGGGTGCCTCGGTGATCTCCAGCTTTTCCAGCTGCTTGCGGCGGCTCTGCGCCATTTTGGTGGTGGAGGCGCGCACAAGGTTGCGGTCCACATAGTCCTGCAGCTTTTCAGCCAGTGCCACGTCGGCATCGTGCTGCTTCTGGCGCAGGGCATCGGCGGCTTCCTTCTGGGGCAGATAGGCCGAGAAGTTGCCCTTGTAGGTGGTCATGGTCTGGAAGGACACCTCCCAGATCTTTGTACAGACATTATCGAGGAAATAGCGGTCGTGGCTGACCACCAGCACCGCACCGGAGTAGCCCTTGAGATAGTTTTCCAGCCATTCCATGGTGGCAAAGTCCAAGTGGTTGGTGGGCTCGTCCAGAATGAGGACATCCGGTTTTTCCAGCAGCAGCTTCGCCAGACGCAGCCGCGTCAGCTCGCCGCCGGAGAGCACCGCAATGTTCTTTTGCCATGTATCCTGCGCAAAGCCCATGCCGGACAGCACCTTTTTGATGTTCACGTCCATGTTGTAGCCATCGGCGGCGTCTACGATGTTTTGCAAAGCATCGTGCTGTGCCAGCAGGTCGGCGTTGTCCGGCTGGGCAGCCATGCGGCGCTCCAAGATCTGCATCTGCGCCATGGCATCCAGCACCGGGGCAAAGGTGGCGCGCATCTCGCCGTAGATATCCAGCGTGGCGTCCAGCTTTGCGTTCTGCTCCAGATAGCCCAGCGTCACGCCGTGGGTCACGCTGAACTCGCCCTCGTAGTCCTGATATTCGCCGGTAAGGATCTTGAGCAGGGTGGTCTTGCCCGCACCGTTTTGTCCCACGATGCCGATGCGGTCTTCCCGCTCGACACTGGCGGTCACATCGTGCAGCACTACTTTTTCGCCAAAGGTCTTACCCAGTTTTTCTAAATGTATCAGCATAGTTTTGATCCGTTATCCGTTCTTTTTTCAAGTTTCAGCACTGGTGGCGGCGGTTTTTCAGGCCAACGTTGTCCAGTTCCTCCTGCTCCATCACCAGCGGATACAGCTCTTCCAGACTGGCGATCTCGTAGGTAGGGATCACCTTGCCGGGGTTCTCGGCGTGGTTGGGGTTGTACCAGCAGGTATCCAGCCCGGCGTTGCTGCCGCCCTGAATATCACTGGGCAGACTGTCGCCCACCATCAGGACGTGCTCCCGGTTCTCCACACCCAGCGCGCGCAGGGCAGCATCAAAGATGCGGGCATTGGGCTTTTCGCAGCCCACTTTCTCAGAGATGAACACGTCCTCCATAAAGTTCATCACGCCGCTTTCTGCCAGTCCCTGTGTCAGCGTACCAATGCCCGGGCCTACCTCCAGCACCTTATCTGCAGGGGAAAGCTCTGCTGCCTCTACAATACGGCGCACAATATTTTCATCAATCAGGAAATTCTGCCCCAGCTTCTTATCGGCACGCAGCTTAAAGCGGTGCAGAATATGATTCGTTACCTGGGGAGAAGCAATAACCGGTTTATTCACTCTTCACTCTCCAATTTTTCTAAAGCAGCCGTAAATTCTTCACGGCTCACACCATAATGATTCAGGCGTTCCAAAAAGCGTTTGGCATTGCCATAGCCTATACCAAGCTCGGCACCCAGCGCATCACGGCGTGCAGAAGCACTCTCGCTGCCGTTCAGATTATTTTGGAACAAATCGCGCATAGTAAATTCCTGCTGCGGACGATATTCATGGTGACGCACCTTAGCCAGAGCTTCCAAAATAGCCTCCGGCTGCGCCTGCTCCACGCCTACATCATTATTGGCAGTTGCCTGACGCTTAGGAATAAACGCCTGCCCTGCTTCCGGAAAGCGCTCTGTCAAGAAGCGGCGAATGCGTTCTCCCGCGCCGTCAGGATCAGTCAGGATAATTATCCCGCGTTTTTTATACGCCGCCTCTATCTGGCGCAGAGTATATGGTGCCAGCGTAAAGCCGCCGGTTTCGATAGTATCGGCCTCCAGCGCCTTACCAATTGCCACCGTATCCATTTTTCCTTCTACTACGAGCACTTCCTTAAGCATCAGATAAATTCCACCTTAATCAGCTAAAATATAAATATCTACATCGCGTCTGCCCCACTGGATAGCACGATGATAATCATTAAAGAACAAATCTACTCTGTGGTGAACCATATCGCCACCGGTATCACCGGCCATAGCGATACCATAACCGGGGATATACATTTTTGTATAATACGGAATAAAGCGCGGGTCAACAGCCACAATGCCTTCATACGGAACAAGACCGATAGAAGTACGGCTGCCTGTTGCTACATAAGCAGAGGCATGCGCACTGATTTTTTTCGTATAGCGCTTATAGCCCTCAGGAGTATAGACGCTCATCGCCATACCCTTGCGGATAACCTTTGTTTCCGGCTCAATCAGCACATGACGTGTCAGCTCCTGTACGGAATGACTGCCATCACCGTTTTTCACCTTTTTGGAAACAACCTTCGCTGTACCGGCCTTGCCTTCAACGTGTATCTTTTCCGTACCGAAGTTCAGACTATAATCGTCCTCATACTTCACCGGAATATCTACACTAGCTTCACTGAACTGCAGCTCCTCATCGGCATTCAAAATATAAACCTGCATACCTTCCTTGAACGGCTCATGCACATCCGGATAAACACGCTCCTTTTTGTAGGAGATGCCCAAATCCTTCAGCGCCTCGCCTACAGTCGGCTTGCAGCTTTTGTATTCTACCGTTTCATTGCCACGGATAACAGTAAAGGGCTTGCCGCGCAGTACCTCAATCACACTGCCGTTCTGTACCCTTTTGGTATTCTGCAGCTTCCAGCCATCGCCCTTCTCCAGGACAATGCCAGCCTCCTGCAAAATTTTACCAGGCTTTACTGCATTAGTACGCACTTCCTTGGTCTGACCATCATAAAGAATAGTCACCTGCTGTGAAATATCAAAACCGGTCAGGAAGGGTACCATCAGCATAAGGATAACGGCAGATAATAAACAATTTAAATGTAATCTGCATATATGCTTAATCATAAAAACCTCCTTAATCCGATAATTATTTTAACATAAAACAGCAGGAAGCGTCAAACCCGTGACATTTACAGCATTTTTGCGTATCTAAAATGTATAATTTGTTAGCATATAGACTACTTATATTCTAACATTTTCCCGTCCATCGAGATTATTTAACAGCAGGCTCATAGAATTTTTTCACCTGCTCCGTATAACTGCCATCCTGATTATACATAATCAGCGGCGGCAAAACATCCAAGCCGTAGCTGCCGCCCTTCTGCATTTCCATCAGGAAAATCCAGGCAGGCTTATCAATTTTGGAATGCACCCATTGCAAACGCTTCGGCTGCAGGCCATATTTCAGCGCCAGCTGCATGCTTTCGGCAAAGCGCTCCGGCAACTGCACCAAAGCAAAGCGTCCACGATAGCGCACAGCAAAGGCCGCCGCCCGGAAAAAATCCTCCAGCGTCGAGGTAACCTCGTGGCAGGCAGCAGTGCCTACCTGGCGCACGTTGCCGCTGTTGCGGTAGGGCGGATTGGCAGCCACCAAATCCATGCTCTCCGGCTGCAGCAGCTGCTTGTAATTGCGTAAATCGCCGTCTATAACAGTAAACTTATCCTGCAGGGAATTATCCGCAACGCTTTGGCGTACCAGCTTTGTTACCTGCGGATTGCAGTCCAGTGCCGTCACCTCTGCGGCACCTCTGCTTTCCAGCAGCATGCTGATAGCACCGGTGCCACAGCCCAGCTCCAGCACCTTGGCCTTACGCACAACATGCGGAAAGTTGCCTAAAAACACGGCATCAGTCGTATAGCAGAATTCCTTGGCATCCTGCCAGATTTTATAGCCGCAGCCCGGCACATAATCACAGCGCAGGCTGTTTTCCTGCTCAGACATTGTCAGCCTGGGAAGCATCTACAAGCTCTTCCCACTCCACCTGAATAGTATTATCCGGAGAAAGCTGCACGGCAGCGGTACGCTCCTTACGGTTAATGCCTACTACCTTGCCTTCGCCCATAGTAGTCACTACCTTGCTGCCCATCTTGGGAATTTCAATACGCTCGCGACGACCGCAGCCGTTGCAGCCGTGCTTGCAGTACATATGGTTTTCATACTTCAGGCAGCACATCAGACGACCGCAGATGCCGGAAATCTTCGTCGGGTTCAAAGACAGGCTCTGATCCTTGGCCATGCGGATAGAAACAGGCTCAAAATCGCCTAAGAATGTTGCACAGCACAGCGGACGGCCACAGCTGCCGATACCGCCCAGCATTTTGGCCTCATCACGCACACCAATCTGGCGCAGCTCGATACGGGTACGGAAAACAGCTGCCAGATCCTTAACCAGCTCACGGAAGTCAATGCGTCCGTCAGCGGTAAAGTAGAAAATAATCTTATTCACATCAAAGGTAAACTCTACGTCAATCAGACGCATCGGCAGACCATGATTTTTGATTTTGCGCAGGCAGATATTGAACGCTTCCTTTTCACGGATTTTGTTTTCTGCTAGCTTCATGTCATCATCAGCTGTTGCTTTACGCATAACCGGCTTGAGCGGGGAAACAATCTGCTTGTCATCAACCTCACGCGGTCCGATAACAACCTCACCGTATTCCACACCGCGCGCTGTTTCTACAATAGCAAAATCACCCTTTGCTACACCTGTTTCCGCAGGGTCAAAATAATATATCTTGCACGCTTTTTTAAAGCGAATGCCTACTACTGTCGGCATAAATTATCACTCCTTATAAATTTTATCTATTTTAAGCGCCATGGTTTCCAATGCCGTCTTCATACCGACACTGCTCACCAATGCGTCATATGCTTCCTGTACAATCACTAAAGCCTGCTTCAGCGCCGACAGCTGCCAACCGCTGCTCTGGCTTTTAAGTTCATCCAGTAAATCTATATTATATATTCTATCATAAAGCTGCAATTTGCACATCATTAAATCGCGCAGCAGCAGTTGCCACAGTTGTACAAGCAGCAGCGCCTGTTCGCGCTGCACCTTTTTGTCCAACCAGCTGCGTCCTGCCAGATAATTCATCGGCATTGCCAAGGGCAACGCTTCCAAAAAGGCTGCTGCCTGCTTACGGCATTCAAATACATCCAGCTGTCCCTTGGCTGCAGCTAAATTCAGCGCCAAGCCGATTGAGCCTTCACTGATACGTGCCAACACTGCGGCCTTGGCAGGCTCTATCTGCCTTGCCTGCAGCGCCTGCTCCACCAGCTGCGGCTCGATTGCCTGAAAGCGCAGCTGTACCACGCGCGACATAATAGTCGGCAGCAGCCTGTTGACATTGGCTGCCAGCAAAATAATCACCCAGCCGGCCGGCGGCTCCTCCAACAGCTTCAAAAAAGCATTGGCTGCGGCGGGAACCATGGTATCCGCATCCTCCACCAGGCACACCCGCGTCGGTGACATCACCGGTGCCAACGCCGTTTTGGCCGTCAGCTCCCTAATCTGGTCGATAATAATCGTATCTCTTAAACGGTCCTTTTTATCATCCCATTCGTGCTGCACCAGCACAAAATCAGGATGGCTAAGATTCCCGTCCTGCAGGTTCATCAGCCTGCAGGCCTCACAGCCGTCTGTACCGCTATGCTTAAAGCACAGCAGTGCCTTGGCAAATTCCAGAGCCAGTGTGCGCTTGCCCAAGCCGGCAGCACCGCTGAAAAGCAGCGCATGCGGACGCTCCTTGGCCTGCAGATAGTTCTGCAGAAATTTTTTCTGTTCTGTGTGGCCGATAATATGCTCCCACATTTTATTTCTCTCCGCTGATTACTCTGCTGATGGCCTGCAGCACCTTCGCTGTAACCTCCTGCTGACTGCCTAAGGCGTCAATCACCTGCAGCCGCTGCGGTTCTGCCGCGGCCAGCTGCAGGAAGCCTGCACGCAGGCGCTGCTGAAATTCCAGCCCCTGCTGCTCATAGCGGTCCTGCACACCACGCTGCTGGCGACGCGCCAGCAATTTTGCCGGGTCGGCATCAAAAACAAGCGTCAAATCAGGCTCCAAGCCTCCGGTAGCAAAAGAGCCCAACCGGCGCAGCTGCGCAATCCCCTCCGGAGTTTTGCCCTGCGCCAGTCCTTGATAAACCAGTGTTGAATCGCTGAAGCGGTCACAGATAATTATCTTGCCTGCTTCCACCGCCGGACGCAGCAGCTTGTCGACATGCTCGCTGCGTGCTGCCAGATACAGCAACGTCTGCGTTGCTGTTGTCAGCGGCAGCTCCGGGTCAAGCACCAAAGCGCGCACCTTTTCAGCCAGCTGAGTACCACCGGGTTCGCGGCTTTCCAGTACATCATAGCCCTGCTCGCGCAAGGCCTGCGCTGCCAAATGCTGCTGCGTAGTTTTTCCCGCTCCGTCTATTCCTTCAAATGTAATAAAAAATCCTCGCATTTTATTTACCTCAATCCGCAATAATACGTATCGTTTGTAAGCTGCTATCTGCAGGTCCGCTTACCGGCAGCCCAAGCTCCTTCTGCGCTCTGCAGTAGGCAATAATTTCTTCCGTTACCAGCTCACCCGGCAGCAGCACCGGTATTCCCGGCGGATAAAAGCTCACCTGCTCGCCGCAGATTTTGCCTGCAGCCTCTGCCAAAGGTACCGCTTTTTTCGCACGATAGAATACGTCGCGCAAGGGCAGAACTGCCTGCGTCTGCGGCACCTTCGCTGCCGCTGCCAACTGCAGCGGCGCACGCTTCTGCGCCTGCATTTTATTCAGTACAGCGGCAATTCTTGCCAACGCCTCGTCATAATCCGTAGTAACATCGGCATAGGTCACCAAAAAGAGTACATTATAGGCATCTACAAGCTCAACAGCAACTCTTGCCTCACGGAAAAGCTCACCGACCTCTACACCGCTATAGCCCCAGGCTGCAAAGTTGACTGTCACCTTCGTGCTGTCCAGCTGCAGTCCGCCGCAATCTGCCGTCTCCATTACACGCAGGCCGCTATAGGCGGCACACAGGCTGCGCAGCTTGGCAGCAGCCTGTACAGCCGCCGCTGCCATCTCCTTGCCGTAGACCTGCACCTGCGCTCTGGCAGCATCCAGTGATGCCATCAGCAGATAGTTGGGACTTGTCGTCGTCAAAAGGCTCATCACATCCGCAGCACGCTGCAAATCAAGACGTGCTCCCTGCACATGCAGCATACTGCACTGCGTCATCGCGCCCAAAATTTTATGCGTACTCTGAGCACAGGCATCAGCACCGCACTGCAGAGCGGACGGCGGCAACAGCTCACTGAAGCCCAAATGCGGTCCATGCGCCTCATCCACCAGCAGCACTGCATTATGCGCATGGCAGCAATCGGCAATCGCCCGCACATCTGCCGCCACACCGTAATAATTGGGGCTTGTCAGCAGCACCGCTTTAATCTTGCTGTCCTGCGCCAGCGCCGCCTCTATCTGCTGCACGGTAACCTGCATTTGAATTCCGAATTCAGGCTGATACTCCGGTTGCAGATAGACTGCTTCGATACCGCCCAAAACAAGTCCGCCGGCAACACTGCGGTGCGCATTACGAGGCAGCAGCAGCTTTTCTCCGGGATTCAGCGCTGTCAGCAGCATAGCATGAATCGCCTGACTTGTACCGTTGACTGCCCAAAAGCAGGCATCACTGCCGTAGGTTTGCGCTGCCAGCTCTTGCGCTTCTTTAATATAGGTTTCCGGCTCATGGATATCGTCCAGCTCGCTCATCAGCGACACGTCCATCTGCACGCTGGCACCCAGCTCCTGACGCAGCAAGCGCTGCATGCCGCGTCCTCCCTTATGTCCGGGAGTATGCAGAGGATAGACGTCCTCACTTTTATATTGCAGCATCGCCTCTATCAAAGGCATGCTAATTTTATCTTTCATTATTTGCTCCCTCCGGCAAAGCTAAACTAATTTAGTACATCATTATATTTTAACATATTTAGTACTGCAGATATAGCTTTAAAGCAGCTATCCGCACAAATTTATTCTTTACGCTGCGCACGTCTGCACAAAAAAGAGAGGCCTGCAGATCACATGACCTCTCTGAGTTTTTATATTAGTCCATTACTTACGCTTTAGTTGAGCTAATCTAATTTTGAAGAATAATTGTATTAAACAGCTATATTAAAAGCTTATTGCAATATAGCCGATCATCAGGCATAGCAATAATAAGTACAGAGTGTATAACAGTGTGTATACTTTATATTAGTTCCACGAGTTAACATCAATTCTCCACAACGTCTGCTCATCACTCTTTTTCACAATCTTTAATACTACGGATGTCTTTACGTTATTTTTAGTTTTCAAAAAAATTTTACCATCTTTGCTATATGAACCTCTATCTTCTATCCACCCCTTATTTTGTAAAGAACTATTGTAATAATTTATTAGCTGACAACTCTGACTGGTCGGAACTTGAACTGTATACCAATAATGTGAATCTCTATGCATATCGTAAATTACAGTCGAAAAGCCAGACTTATAAATAATATTTATGGCCTCATTTCTTAGTTCCTGTTCATCAGCACTTTTCATGAATTGATTGCCTAATATAACACATACAATTAACAGTACAACTATTACACAAATCTTTCTTTTATCTATAGTCTTTAATATTGCCAATATACTTTCCTCCATAGTGTTTAAGGTAACATCCTTTACCCGCGACAACAGTACTGCCTTTAACGTTCGCAGCCTTATCTGCATCCAGGTCACATTGCCTTTAACGCTGCCAACTGTGCTTCCAATTTGCTCTACGTTCTGGTTGGCGTACTGGTCCTTCTGCTTTTCCTTGCCAATGGTAAAGCCCAAGCCACCGCCAGCGAAAA
>OIXW01000557.1_pt1 | contig 11173 bp, 7 predicted proteins | sample 1587951 | NCBI WGS metagenome assembly OIXW01 (sample SAMN03283239) | human gut metagenome | biome: human-associated habitat; material: feces | host: Homo sapiens | place: Peru | collected 2012
TGTTTGTTGCATGCAGATGGGTTCTACCACAACCTCAATATTTGTGACATACAATAGTTCCACGCTTTTTCCATTTTAAACCAAAACAAATAATAGTGTTATGAAGAAAGTTTTTCATAAATTACGTGATTATGTATTAGCACTGTTAGCCTTAATGACTATTAGCGCTTGTGACAGTTTGAATACTCTTGGCGACCCACATTTTACAGAAGAAGGAACACTGATTAAGAAACCTTCTTTTGCAAAGCTTGATTATAATTCAGTTATTCATTTTTATATAGAATCATCTGGTAGCATGAATGGCTTTTTTAGAGCCGGTCAGCCTACAAACTTTAAGCAGGATGTTTATGAAATAATGAGCTATTATGCTCCTGTAACAAAGGATGTGAATGTTATGACTAATGATGGAAGTGTTGCTGGACAGTTGTCCTTGGCCCAATTCCAAACAGCAATGAATACTGGTGCGCTGGAATGTAATGCTTCTACGCAAGTTCCTGTTATGTTGCGAAATATTGTTAGTCGATTGAAAAAGAATGATGTGGCTGTTCTTATTTCTGATATGAAGTATAGTCCTGTTGGTTCGGCAGCTCCAAATGTATTGTTGACTCAATATTCTGCAGAAATAGCACGAATAGCAGGAGACTCTCAAAAGGCTTATTCGTTGGTATGCGCAACTTCTAATTATATAAGCAAAGATGGTAGCGTTGTTACTGATGTATCGCCTTATTACTATTTGATTATAGGTGAGCAAAATAAGGTGTCTGCGGTTCGAAATGGAATTGCTATTATGTTGCAAAGACAGAAACGATTTGTTGACAATCTTGAAATTGGATATAAATATGGGGCTTGTCCTTATACTTTTGATGAGCCCAAAAACGTTGCTCAACTAACAGGTTCCCCAACTTTTTATGGTTATGGAGAATCGGTTGATGAGTGTACTCTATCTTTGAAATTACATCTGGAATCATTTAGATGGCTAATGGCTAATAAGGATGTCCTAAAACAGTATTTTATCTGTAAATCTTTATATGGCTCTAAAGTGACTGTTGAAAATATTGAAGTTGAAGAATGTAATAACGTAAATTTAGAATTGAAACGTTCTGTAGTTGCAACAATTAACCTCAAAGTATCTAATATGGTTGCTGATATGGAAGTGTTAGAGTGGAATATAACAATACCATATGTGGAGCGTAATGTAATGGGAAAATTCTTGGATGATTCTAAGGGACAGAATGATGTGACTACATCTTATTCTTTAATGAATTTTTTGCTAGGTATTGCTCATGGTGGGGTTGTAAACCACCAACCTGAGCCAAATTATATTTTAATATCGAAAAATAGTTTATAATTATGCATTTCATAAAGTTATATCAGCCATTAATTGGCACTAAAGCATCCTTTCTTCAATCTTTTGAGGGGGATGCTATGCGTACCAATGCTAGTTTGTTTTGGAGCAAACTTGATGATGCCTCGATCGTCTTTTTTATTCTGACGATTGTAGCAGCTATAGGAGTCGTTGTTTATTATTATATACCTTTTAATAATCAACCAGGGCGTCATTATTTGCCTAAGTATTGGTGGCGTTTTCTTGCTGTAAGTGCAATTTTAGGTTTCGTAATAACAATAGGTATTGCAATGGGCTTTGCTACTCCAAAATTAAATGGAACATTGATGATAGAATTAAAAGTAGCATTAGCAAATGCAGTATTAGCTGTAGTAACATATTGGATCTTTTCTTGGGGGTGGTGCAAATGGGGTAAAACCAATGCATATCGCTATTTATAAAAATAGTTTTATAGTATGAAGAAAGTTTTTGTTTTTTGCATAGGTGGAACTGGCGAGCGTGTGATGAAAAGTATCACGATGCTGATGGCTGCTGGTATGGATACCAATGGCTTTACCGTGGTTCCTATAATTGTTGATCCACATTTGGATTTAGATGAAAAGAAAAATCTGCAAACTCTGATAGACAAATATGTAGAGATTCATCAAGAGGCATCTGAGGACAGAAAAAGTCCAAAGGGATTCTTTGAGGCAGAAATGACTCTTATTAATACTTTGGATACTCAAACTAATAATACCAACAAAGCTGCGGGCGAAAATCGTTCTTATGCTGAATTTTTGAATGTTGGTAATCTTGATACAAAGAGTATTAATAATTTCTTGATACAGACTTTGTATTCGAAGGAGAATCTGAATAATCATTTGTCTGTCGGTTTCAGAGGTAATCCTAATGTGGGAACGGTTGTACTTCAAGAAATGTTGGAAGGTGCTTCATGGTATAATGCATTCAAAACTCATTGTGGAGAAGAAGATCGTGTTTTCATCATAAGTTCTATTTTTGGTGGTACAGGAGCGTCAGGCTATCCGCTTTTGGAAAGAAAAATTAGAAATACAGTTGATTCCCAGACGGTATCTGATGTATTTATGGGTGCAGTAACGGTATTGCCATATTATGGCTTGACTGATCCGAAGAAGAATGATAGTAAAATTGATTCTGCAAATTTCATGACAAAGGCGAAGGCTGCACTTACATACTATGAGCATACAGTGAAGTCTGACTTGCTCTATTATGTAGGCGAGACAACCTTGCAGGCATTTCATGAGAATAACGAGAAAACTCAACCAGATGAGGCGAACTTTACTGAACTTGTTGCTGCTACAGCTTTGTTTGATTTCTTGCAGCGTTCCAAGCCTCAGCAAAGACAGTATCTGACTCGTGCAATAGAGAATGATGTCGCATCCTTGGATTTGGCCTCTGCTGGTAGTGGATATGCTTCTTTGGTTAAGTGTATTGCAGACTATTGTATATTGAATACATTATTAAAAGTGTTGCCAAATGAAAAGTATTTCCCATTGAAGCAAAGTCGTGGTTTTGATACTAGTTTCTATAAGGGTTCTCTTTCTAAGGTGATTTCTTTCTCGGAGTCTTTTGAAAAATGGTATTCCGAGTTGTCTGCAAAGAAGAGGGCGTTTGCACCTATTGCAGATATTAATCCATCTAACATGGTTAATATCATTAAGAATAGTGTAGAGCTAGAGGCTAAGGATGATTCTTACTATTTGTTGGAAATGATCAAGAGTTCAAATAAGGGAATAACAAACAACAATAGAGTTCGAAATTTCCTGGAATATGCCTATGAGGCAATAAATACTTTCACTCAGAAAATAAAATAAATATGGCAAGTATAGATTTAAATATAATAGACCGTGGTATTCAAGGAACTGTATGGACTCCCCAGGATACAGGTATTCAAGCAAGCAGGCTGGATGATGTCAAGGAACAGCGCACTGATAATAGTGGTGCTTTGAATTCTTTGCCAACACCTTTTGCGCGCTTTTTTGTCGTGCAAGAGGCTTTTCGCCGACTAACAGAGGAAAAGCGTAATCCTTCAGTTCATGCTGGTTTGGCTTATACTAGATTAGTTTCTGATTGTCTTGATGTCTTTGAGATTCTTTTTAATAAAAAGTATCATGAAAATCAATGGGGAAATAACGTTAAAGTTGTTGTTAAAGAGTGGAATAAAGCAGAGGAAATGAAGGAACTTCATGATAGAGTTCCTATCTTGTATAATGCTCTTAATTCTATTTATGATGAAGATATAAAGGAAGATAAATTGTTCTTTGTTATTCTAGAGAAGAATGGCAAGGAATATCTTCTTGGCACCAGTTCTCCTATGACGGGATTTGTGACTCCGCCAGATATGGATAAATTGGATGTATCTAAGAATAATACATCGTCAATTAAGTTTCAAGGAAGTTTGTATGAGTCTCTGAAAATTGATCGTAAAACAAACGGACAGTATTTTCGTGATATACTCTTGTTGGAGAATAGAGATAAGGATTTCAAAAATTATATGTATCAGCTGTTTAGTGGTTCTAGTCTAGATAGCCGATATGATTATTTGCGAGATTATATCCGTGAATTAAAAAATGATCCTGACGTAAAAAATAACTATTCTATAAAAACGAATGAGGTTCTGACGTTGTTCAATTCAGAATTGATTATCAATGGATTGAAGATAGGGTATAATGATGAGACTGATGTTAATGATTTCTTTTTGCCAACACTTATTAAACTTCCTTATCGCTTGAACCGAAAGAATTTCGTAGGTATAAAGTATGAGCGCGAAGTTAATGAGCGTACGTATGATTATCTTCTGCCATTAAAGAGCGAAGCTTTGTCCTATTTGGATCAAGGCTTGGCAGAGTGTGTCTGTCAAGTTAAGCCATATAGTGTTGTTGTTAAGTTTAGGTATAAAGGTGATGAGTATTTGAAAGAATACAGTGAACAGGATGAAATTCGTGATCTTTCCAAGGATAACCATTCCGTAAATGTAGGATTGTTTCCTAATATATTGTCACCTGTAGATACTGAGAATAATTATTTCAAATTGGCATTGGCGGTTGCTGACAATAATAATGGTGAAGGTGAATGGCATACTTTGAAGATTGAAGATACTGCTCTTGGATTCTACAAAAAGGATGCTGTCGGTAATTATGTTAAGATAAATGAGGCTGATGCAGAGCGTGCCCAAAATGGTGTTGAAGCACCTGTTGTACGTTCTAAACAAGGTTCTGGTTCTGGTGCATTAGCTTGCAGTACGAAGTATTATGAGTTGTTCAATACAGCTTTTGATGCGATGAAGCTAACTATTGGTACAGATTGTGGCTTCTTGTTGCCTCAATGGAGAAAAGCCCAACGTACCAATAATAGTTATACTTATGCTATAGATTTGGGTACATCTAATACGTTTATTTCCAGAACGGATAATAATGCTAATGATGTTCCTGAAATGTTTGCAATGAAAGAGAGTATGGTTTCTTATCTACATGATAATGACAGTAATGCGCAGTATTCAGAAGTTGCAAATATAGAAGACTCTATGGGAGAACCTGTATGTGATATGATGAAGACAGAATTTGTACCTCCATTTATAGATGGAGTGGATTATAAATTCCCAATCCGTACTGCAATCTGTAAGGCTCGTAATATCGTAGAACAGCCAAAATTGTTTGATAATCATAATATTGCATTCTTCTATGAGAAGATGATGGAGACTACATTCCAGGAATGTAAGACCGATGTCAAATGGGAAGAGAATGAAGATTGTATCAAACTATTCATTCAAGAACTACTTTTGATTATCAAGTGTGATATTTTACAGCATAATGGTGTGTTGAACCAAACAAGCTTAATATGGTTTAGACCATTAAGTTTTTCGGGAAATTCTAAGCGTATCTATGAAAGATGTTGGAAGAATTTAGCTCAAGAGATTCTGTTTACAGGTGATGTGACTTGTTATACAGAATCTGAGGCTCCATACTATTATTTCAAGAAGATGGATTATGTAAAGAACACAGATTCTGTAATGATTGTTGATATAGGTGGAGGCTCAACTGATTATGTGTATTTTAATGAGAACAAGCCTGTTGCTGCATCTTCTGTTCATTTTGGTTGTGATATATTATGGGGTAATGGTCATAAGGAATTTGATAATATCAGAGCAAATGGTATCTATCAGAAATACATTGGCACCTTGAATTGGGGCAAGAATGATAAGCTTCGTCTTTTGGAATCAGAGATGAAAGCTAATAAGCAATGTTCTACAACTGATATTATTAATTTCTGGTTGAGTAATAGCAAGAGTAATGACATTATGGATCGTTTGCACAATGATTATTTGCCATTGTTTGCTTACCATTTTACGGCAATTATGTATTATGTAGCCAAGATGTATAAGTTTGAAAAATATGCATATCCACGTTCTGTTGTGTTCAGTGGTAACGGTAGTCGTTACATTGATAACTTCATTACGGAAGATGTGACTTTGATAGAGAATATTGTAACAGCTATTTTCTCGAAAGTATATGGACAAGTTGAAATGATTCATGTCGTGATGCCTAAGACTCGAAAAGAAAGTACTTGTTATGGTGGACTGTATCGTTCAAAAAGTGCTGTTGAAGCACCAAACTTGATATACCATGGTGTTGATAAAGAGTATGAGAATGTTGGACAGATGAATAATGATCCGTCGTTACAGTCTGGATTGTTAGAAAACTATAAAGAGATGAATGACTTGTATTGCTCTGTCCTTGATATATTGAAGAGACATGGAGTCGTTGATAATTCGGTTGATTTGAATCTCTTCAAGAATAATGTAAAATTGGAATATGATGAGAATCTTAGTACCCATTATCGTTCAGATGTAAAAGAGAAATATACTAATGACGATGATGTATGCTATGATGCAGTATTCTTTATTCCTGTTATTGATAAAATTTTCGAACTTACAACAATAGTTTAGTATGGATGCAGAATATATTGTACAGTTGGCTCTTTCTTTAAGTATCTCTATTTGTATGGCAATATGGTTTATTGTAAAACAAACCAAAGAGTACCATATAAACATGGAAGCAATAGAGCATTTAAAAAACTTTTTTTCGAAGAAGGAAGGATATTCAACTTATGATAGTATAACGGTTGACGCTGATACGGATAAGTCTACAATGAGTGTTGTCATTAAAAATGTAGCAAATGATGACGCTGAATTGAAAAGTCTAATACAGGACATTAATGCGTATATACGAAAAAGTAAGGGAACCGTTGCATTTTCGATTATTCAAAACAAGACGGAACGTCGAATCTCTATGTTGTATGAAATCGCAACTTCAAAGTTGTCCTTTCCTACACATATAGGTTTGATGGGTACCTTTGCTGGTGTTTTTATCGGATTGTTAATGTTTCTTGGGGGAACATGGTATTCTGGTGAAATTACGGATGCGAACATTCAGAGTTTGATAGCCGGAGTGTTAGTATCGATGATTACTAGTTGGTGTGGAATTTCTAGATTGATATCGAGCCACCGTGCGGCTAGCGAGGCGACTAATCAAATCGATAGAGACAAGAATGAATTTTATGAGTGGGTACAGAACGAGTTGATGCCATCTGTTGATGTCAGTATGGTTGAGGCTATAGGTAAGCTTCATGAGACTATTGATCAGTTTGAACCTACATTCTCGAAAGTGATTGTAGAGTTTAAAGATGCCTTCAAGAATGTGACAGGTGCATTCGGTAATGAATTCCGTCAGAGTGTGCAAGTTGTGGCTTCTGCTGTTGACACAATGGGACAAAATATGAATAAAGTCAATAAGAACATTGAACTTCAGGGTGAATTGCTTGCAACAATAAAGAGTAATCAATTGATAAGGGGTATGGACGCTTTTGTTGAGGCATCCAAACGTTTTGGGGAAATAACGGGTTCTCTTGATCAGTTTGAAAGAGCAAGAAGACTGATGTTGATTGCAGCACAGGAAACCATTAATCTTCAAAAAGATTTCAATGAATCTCTGCAAGTACCAAAGCAAGTTGCAGCAGAAATCAACTCTATTCTTGACAGAATTACTAAGTTTGAGGCAAATATTAATGGACTTGGTGAGAACATAGCACATACTCAGATGGTTGGTAGTGCTTTGGTAGAGCAAATTAAAGAGAATATTTCTGCTATTAGAAGTAAACAAAAAGTAGCCGAAAATTACTCTGATACTGCTAGTAAAAAACTGGAGATATATTTCGAGGAGCAGAAAAAGGAGATGGGACGTGTTATGCAGAAGTATAATGAAGCCCTTGATTCTTATCTTGATGATTACGAGAAAATGCTTCAGGAACGAAAGAAAGAACTGGAACAGCGTAAACGTGAGTTTGTTGAGGCTATAGACAAGAAGTTGTCTATTGATGAGATAAGAAGTGAATTCTCTTCTTTGAAGAAGCTGAATGATATTTCTCAGATGTTGGAACAGCTTATGCGTAATCCAGTTGATGGCAACCAATTGATGAGAACTCTTTCTAAAATTCATACAGAATTGAATGCTATTAGTGCAATTCAGGAAGATAATAAGAAAGGTGGTTGGTTTAGCAATAATTCCAATACCGCAGTGGATAGAGCACAGCGTGAAAAAGAAGAGGCTAATCGTAAGGCGGAAGAAGCTGAGCGAGAGAAGCAAAAAATTATAGAGTTAGCAAGAATCCAAGCAGAGAAAGATCGAGCAGAAAAAGAAGCTCTTTTGGCAAAGATAAGAAAAGAGCAGGAAAGAGATCAAAAAGCGATGGAAGTTATTCAGCGAGTCCAGCAAAAGGACTCTCCTGTATATGAATCTGTAAATAACGAATCGATTTCTCGTTCTCAGATTGATACTTCTCTAGAAGAGCATTCTAAAGTAACTGTAGCAGAAGATGGCCCAACTGCTGCTCCGACTTCTATGGATAAAGGTATAGATGCGGAAGAAAAGTCAAATAAAAAGGGATGGTTTAGAAAAATATTTTGGAAAAAATAATGGATATAGGTAGAAAAAATAAAGAATCATTTTGGCCAAGCTATGTAGATATCATGACAACTTTGTTTGCCGTGATGCTCATATTGTTTGCCGTTTCTTATGCTCGCTTTAAGTTGAAGGAAGGGCAGTTGGAAATGTTGGTAAATGAGTACAAAGATATTATCGATGTATATTCTACCGTTGATTCCATAGATAATAGCGGATATTATGCTTATGATACTCAGTATTTGAAGCATACGTTAACGGTGAGTATTGCTTATCAAGACAAAGAATATGATATTAGTAGTAAGTTGAAGTATGATTTGACTGATAAGCGGAAAGCTGATGAGAAACGTGATAGCATCCGCCAGGCTGGTTTGTTGGTTCAAAATATTATCTACGATTTGGAAAAATCCAATAGTGATAGTAAAAACATCAAGTTCTTGGTAGTTATAGAGGGACAATCTTCTAAGATACCTTTCAATGATAATGATTGGCAAAATAATGAAACGCTTTCATTTCTTCGTGCAAAGTTCTTAAGGAAATTCTGGACAGATCCTGTTTCGGAAGGAGGATGTGGATTATTCCAACATACTAGTGAGAATGACGCTGATAGTAAGTGTGAGATTATTGTAGCTGGTAGTGGAGAAGGTGGTGTTCCTCGTTATTTCTATAAGGGTGGTGAAAATCCTATCACATTGAATCCTAATGAGGCAAAGTATAAGACCATCAACGAGGTTACCCCACAAGAATTCTTGGCATGGCGTGATGTGGAGCAGCAGAACCAACGCTTCTTGATTAATATCATTCCTATTATAGGTAATATTGATGTGACTAAAGCAAAGTTTGAGAATATAAAGAAATGATGCTTATGGAAGAGTACAAAATTTCTGAGGAAATATATCAAGCGAGTTTGGTAACTTCCTCTGAATCTTTTAGTATCTCAGATGATATATTTGAGGAGGCTGATACTTTGACTGTTGAAGAATTACAGCTGGAAGTATTGGATTCCTATAAATTTTCTGGGCGCTATTGGATTTGGAAGATGGGATCTTCTGTCTTTTATAAAAATAAAAATTGGCAAAAAATGTTTTTGGCAAATGAAATGCAAATGGAGGCTCCTGGTTTTAAGTATTTCAAGTCTTATTCTTCACTTGTTGATTTCCAAAAGGAATATAAATGTCAAAATCCTGGTAGCCGGGGGACTGATAGTCGGCCTATTGCATATAATGCTTTTGCTAATTCTTTAAGAAGAGGTGATGTTATAATTGCTTGTGCATCAAATTCTACAATTGTTGCTTGGGGCATAGTTAAAAGTGATTATTTCTATCGTCCAACGAGAAAGGCAGGGAAGCACTACCGTAACGTTACATGGATAAAGATGGATATGCCTTTTATATTTACAGATAAGCCCCAAATCCTTTATATGCTTCAGAAGGAAGAAACTCATTTGTTGAAAGAAACGTTGGTAAGCAAAACCTATCAGCAATTAACAAATGTATATCCTTTTGGCTTTGTTGATAAAGGATATGAAATGAAAATTCCTTTTGAAAGTAGGAAAAAAGCAGTAGTTTCTACTTTTAAAAAGCCACCTGTAAAGGCGGAGCTGCCAAAGGACAATTCTCTTAGTTTCAAAATAATAGAACCGCTTAAGAAAGATGCGTTGTCTAAAATATTAGGTGCATTGTTGAGAAGTTATGTAATGTTTTGTCCTGTTATAGTAAGTACTTTAAGTTGTGTATGGTGTTGGTTATGAAAAGAGCAAGAACATTTATGATTGTTTTTATTGTTGAAACAATTGGTGTCTTGATGTTTTTGGGATGTTCTTCCCCAAAAAACAAAAAAACTTCTGATGCCCCAATGGATACTGCGATGATTTATGAAGATATGCCGCAGGAGACTTCTGTTTCAAAAGTCGGCATAGATTCTTCTCAATCCACACTTGTCTCTCCGCAAAAAACTGATGCCACTTCTGCTCTTGATCTTAGCATCAATCCATACTATGATGCAGGATATGATCAGGGTCAGGAGGATGGGTATTATGATGGAATCGAGAATACACGAGGCGATTCTTACGACGATGCTTGCCGATATAAGGGAAAGAAAAGGAAGGAATATGAGCTGGGGTATGAAGAAGGATATGATGCCGGCTTCGATGATGGCTTCGCTGATAGTGACTGTGATTCAGAGGAGGAAGAATAGCGGCTTTATATAATCCTTCTTGCCAGATTCTGTAAGAAATGCTATTGAACAAAATGGATTCCGAAAGTTTTTTCGCAATTATATGTTGTGCCAAGGTATGGTAAACTTCAACATGAAAGATACGATAGGGCGAGGAATCCGCAAGGTTTTTACAGAACAGCAAAAACGTAAAATAGGTAATTTCTTCTCTACGCTTAAGAAAAAAGGAATCATAAAATTAACTGTTGGAAAGAGGTGGGTTTTAGACGATGTTTAGTCGAACTTAGTCGAACTTTTAGTCGAAGTTAGTCAATCTTTAGCTTGCGTCTTTGTTATAATACTCAGAAAATCAGTTGCTAATGATGAAATCTAACTTAGTTAAACTTTTAAACGTTTAGTCGAACTCAAAATGAGATGTCAGCTTTGGAAATATTTCCCTTCTTGGCTTAGACTAAAAGTATCTGAAGGAGCATGAAAGGGAATAAGTGTTGTCGTTAAAAAAGTGGAGCTGTGTAATAGGTACAGCACTATTGCCGGATATGGATGATTTTACGATTGGTTGGTTGTATGAATAGAAAAAATATGGAAAATGAAACTATAAAAGAACGATTCCTCGGCACAATCTTCGGGCAAGCTGTAGGAGATGCCTTGGGACTGAGCACGGAGTTTATGTCCAAGC
>OIXW01000560.1_pt1 | contig 11132 bp, 8 predicted proteins | sample 1587951 | NCBI WGS metagenome assembly OIXW01 (sample SAMN03283239) | human gut metagenome | biome: human-associated habitat; material: feces | host: Homo sapiens | place: Peru | collected 2012
TTATTTGCCATTGTATATGACAGGGTTATTATAAGTGGTTTTAGTTGAATGGAAAGGCTCGCAAGAAATTTCCTGATAGGAATCTTGCGAGCCTTCTTGTATATGTCCTAAGATGTTTTGGTTATCTCTCCCAAACTCGGACCATGCCATCGCTAGAATAGGTAACCATATTCTTAGAAGTACTACTTTCTATCGAAAATACATAGCTTTCATCATTGTTATAACACTTGAATCCATTATTTGTAGATTCGAATGTATAAGTGGTATTTTTTTTACCTCTTGAACGCTTGTTCCAATGCAAGGTAGAACCAGAGAATTTCATATATTCGCCCCAGTCACATGGATTACCATCATAAGTGACAAGATACCAAGTCCCATTTGTAGGGTTTGACTCGTCGTACTCATCATTATTCCCTCCACAAGAAGAAAAACCTAATGAGGCTATGATAAGTATAAACAAAAAAATAGTTGTCTCAATAAACTTTTTCATGACAAATAATGTTCTATTTGTTACTTAATCAAAGTGATGCCAATGCACCAGCTTCCATTGTCTCCCATATTCTCAGTTTTGAATTTAGGGGCTGTCATGTAATAACCTAAGGTAATAAAACCTGAAGTTCCTTTAGAAGAAGTCCATAGTTTTAGACCTGCTGCAATATTTGCCTCAGCGCCATAGGCAAATTCACCTTTTGTCTCCTTGCTTTCATGGCCTTTCTTGTCAAAAGTAGCCTGATCGTATGAGAGGTAGCCTGCGTATCCACCTATTTTTCCTTGCAATAAAACAGAACTGCCTATGAGATAACGTTTACCTATACCTAAGTAGAAATTACATTGGTAAGAAGAATAATCGCCAAACCCTCCAGTGAATCCAAAGCCAGAATAAACTAAATCCGAAACATCATATAAAAAATTCAAACCATATACTTTTTGGTCTGTGTTGAAAGTGATACCAATGTCGGAACCTTGAACAAAGCCGTTGGCGTTTGTTGTCTCTGTAGGAGTTCTTCCATCTGCTGTGGTGATGGGCGAGTCGTAATTGTTCTTAATAACAGTTTGACCACTTACGTTCATAAGGCTAGTCAATAGTACTGTAGATGTTAAAATAAACTTTTTCATAATTGATTCTATTATAAATTATTAAATGATGATTCCTTTAAGGTCTTTCTAGCTTATTTAGCATAATAACTAGAGGAGATTCTCCAACTTTGGCATTGTTAGACTTTATTTCGTATTTTACAAATCCAACCCCTCGAGCCAACCACCAAGTGTATTGGTATTTGTTTACTGCTATAGAATTCTCCTCAGATACATTTCCTTTAATTCTAACGCACTCAAAATCGCCAGCAGGGGTTGTCACAACTTCTGTACCTTCCACAATAAAGTCATTATATTCTGCTTTTATCGATACTCTCCCCCCAAAAAGATTCTTTCCTTCATCTACTATGATGCCACTTTGAATTTTGTTGCCATTATTAAAAGAAGCCGGAAGCAGGATTGCGTACCCTTTGCGGCTATTTAGCATATAAAAGTCGCGAGATATATCATGTGTAAGATGAAAAGTACCAGCAGTATCTATCTCTGTGGGGTAATAATAGTTTTTGAAAGTTGCAGAAATGCCTTTGGAAGGCTCATGTTTCTTATTATAGAAAACCTGCTTAACGTAAACTTCCAATAAGCCGTTTTTAACCTTCTCGTCAGCAACAATTTGCTGGATATAAGTTGGACCACCCATGAACTTCAATAGAACATTATCTTTCATAATCACATATTCTGCCACTGTGCCTTTACCATAAAGAGTGTAAGGCTTTTTTGCGTAAACGCAATTGATGATGTCATTGTCGGTCATCCCCAAAGCTGGCGAGAATGTCGGTTTGTAAGTCTTTTCCACTGGCTTTTGTGGAACAACCTGTAATGTTTCTTGTGAAGTGGGAACGGAAGATATATTTGATGGGACGGTAACGTCCTTGGGTAATGAAGGGGCGGCATTAACTTTCAATTGAGTAGCTGCTTTTATCTTTCTGAGTTTTTCTACATATTTATTATTAAATAATGTGGTAGTTCCGTCTTCGTTTTTTATCAAGAAAATTTCTTCCTTGCTATTCTGGTAGACTGGTGCCTTTTTACTATTTTTTAATTTATATGAAACATAGTCTTTGTTTATAGATACATTAAAAATAGGGAAGTACTTTCCATTGTTCAAAAAAAGCACGTTGTCTTTTTTGTCCAACTTGATATTTGGGGAGGTCATTTGGTTTCCATCTTCATCAAAAAAAATGTTATTTCCCTTTTCTTTCATTATCATGTATACAAAGTTTGTTGGTGCATTTAACTCTCCCAGTCGCTTCTTGTTTAAGTTAATAAAACGAATGTCAGAATTGTTGATCTTCAAGACTTTTACATTGATGAACGAGCCGTCACGAGTGATCAGTACGTCCCCATTTCCTGCTAAAGCAATCATGGAAAAGCACAATAGCAAAATGCACAAAAACATTTGTTTCTTGTTTTTATTGGAATACTCCATAGCTTATTTGTTTTTATGTCCTATGGCTCCCGTTCAGACTGTTTTTAGAAAAGTGAAGTGCGTTAAGCACAGAAAGCGTGAAGCCTTTTTTGCTTGTTTTACCTCTGAGGCCTTAGGACTTGCCTTTCACGTCAAACAAGCAACAAGACTCCACGCAATATGTATAATACACTTCCGTAGAGCCAGCTCTAGTAGAGCTGACTCGAAGAGAAGGGTATATGTATTACATACCCATGGCATCATCATTGCATGGCTTTTCGACGTGAGATTGGAGTGTCCTAAGTTCCAAAGGTCAAAAACCAAGCGTCAATAACGCTTTCTTATATGTCTCACTTATATCAGCTGGAATTATCTAGTAGAATTGGTGAGATGTTTCAATTTTTTGCAAATGTACAAGATTTTTTTGAATCATCAAAATTTATTAAGATTTTTTTCAGAAAAAACTACCCGGTAATGATTAAAAAATAACTTAGTACAATTTTTCATAACTAAATTTTTTAACCCACATTGCAAGAGAGTGTGTCATAAATCTAGATAATGGCAGCTGAGGACGGGCTGCAAACTCAAAAGATCTTAGCCCAGGGTGTCCTGGGCTGATTGTTTCTGCTCTTTCAGGGCGTATTGGATGTGACTTATGACGCACCCTCTTATTAATTGCTAAACAATGAATCTGAACCAGTTACACTAATCATCAAGTTCAATGTTCAAACTGTTCATGGATTACTCATCTTGATACATCTCCAGTAAGTACTGATTGTATTGCTTGCGAACATTATTGTTCGGAATGCCCAGAATAAGCTGTGCGCCAAACGTACCCTTGATGGTGAGCATACCGTAGTAGAATAGCAGGCTAGGGAAGGTCTCTGGTTTGGGAATTTCTTGGGCGGGAAAAGTCTCCTTGAGGGTAGCTATGATTTCTCCCTTCTCTGCAATCGTCTTGATGACACCCTTGCGGTCGCCGTCGAGCTTGTCGAATTGCAAGAGTTTCTTCATCTTGTCGTAGTCGGTCTTGGTGTTAGGGTCGATCATCTTTTCTGGTGCTTGCCCCTCGTTTACCCAATGTCTCAGATAATAGAGTACCATGTCACAATTAAACACTTTGCTCTGAGTGGTTAAAGCTGATTTAGAGAAGCAATAGTTGTCATACCATGGCTTCATGTCCTTGATCATTTTCTCTGTGTCGCATTCTTCAGGCAATTCTCCTTCTCTTTTGAGGTATTGAATGAGATTTCTGACGTCATCCTCAGAGAATCCGAGCATTTGGTTGAATGCTTTCTTGGTGGAAATGTGCCATCCGATATTGAATCCACTGGTTACATCATCCAAGGTTACCGGGCTTACGCCTGTCATGAAGATGCGGGCAAAGTTACCCTTGAACTTCTTGAATACATCGCGGTAGAAGCCATTGGCATGGCTGATGGCATGATATACTTCTTCACCTTTCTCGTTGAGTATGGTATTGGTGAAGTTGTCGTATTCGTCGATGATGAGATAGAGGGAGAGTCGCTGACGGTCGGTTTCCAGGTTGATGAGCGTCAACTTCATGTTGGCGTCCTTTGCATCATGTACTTTCTTGATGAAATCTTCCGAATATACATTGTTGTAGTAATCCACGAAGTAATCAAACTTGGCTCCACAGTATTCATCAAAGTTCTTTTCCATGTTGTCGATAGTTCCGCCTACTTGCGAAAAGTCGAGGTGGAGCACCATGAATTTGCCTTGCAAAGGCGTGGGGTGTTGACCAATCCAAAGACCTCCGAACCATTTCTGGAACTGCTCGGGTGTAGTTTTGCAGTCATAATAAGCGTGCAACATACTGACGAAGATGCTCTTGCCGAATCGGCGAGGGCGAATGAAGAAGAGATTGCGTCCTTCCTTCTCCAGTTTAGGTATGTACATACTTTTGTCTACGAAGTATAGGTTCTCATTGGCAACAGTCAAGAAATCCGACACTCCGTATGGCAATTCCTTTATGTTCTCTTGTTGGGTCATGACTTAATACTTTAAAGTTTTTTTTATACTTCCTCCATCCGTTTCAGGTTCCATCCTTCAAACTGCATGATAATCTTATGCAGTGTGGTACCCTGGCGCAGCGCTTCTACCTTAGGTGCAGCCGCATATTGCCTGATTTGCTCCACCGCCTGCTGCCATTGTTCCTCAGCCTTCGCTTCGAAATCTTTCTTTGGCAGCACCTTGAGTTCCAGGATATAGCTATGTTTTGTGGCATAATGGGTTAAATCCGGCAAAAGGAAGAAATCACAATAGCCATGATTCAACTCTAGCTCTGGGGCAGTATAATAATAATCGTTCAGATTCAGATACGCCATGAAGAACCCCTGCAGATTTCGTTCTGCCTCAATGCCATCTCGTATAGAAGATACCTTGGCGTAGGCATCGGCCATAAAGCGCAAGCCTTCTTCCCATTTGCCATCATACGCCATATCGTAATAATAATCCGTCAACTGATTGGTATCCACATACGATTTTGCCTGATATTCTTCTTCCAGATAACCATAATACTGTTTGCGGACATTATTGTTAGGAATGCCCAATACCAGTTTGGAACCACGGGTGCCCTTGATGGTCAGCATGCCATAATAGAAAAGCAGGCTCGGGAATATCTCAGCCTTCGGTATCTGGTAGGCAGAGAACGACTCATAGAGTTGTGCTGAAATCTGTCCTTCTTCAGCAATCTTGCGAATAATACCCTTTCGCTCACCATCCAGTTTATCAAACTGCAGCAGTTTCTTCATCTTGCCATAATCGGTCTTGGTATTCGGGTCGATCATCTGCTGAGGAGAACGTCCGTAATCCATATAATTGCGAAGATAGTAAAGCACCATATCGCAATTAAACATTCTGATACTCTTATTCAATGCTTCTTTTGCAAAGCAATAGTTATCATACCAAGGCTTCATATCGTTGACGATGGCATCAATATCACTATCCGCCGGGATGCAGTCATGCTCTTTATAATAGGTAAACATCTCGATGACGTCGGCAGTGGAGAAGCCCAGCATCTCGTCAAATTCCGGCTTGATAGAGATATTCCATCCGATATTGAAGCCGCTGGTTACATCATCAAGTGTAACAGGACTGACGCCCATCATGAAGATGCGCTCGAAGTTGCCCTTGAATTTCTTGAAGACATCCCGGTAGAATCCATCGGCATGGGTGATGGCATGATACACTTTCTCGCCATGCTCATTGAGCACCACATTGGTAAAGTTATCATATTCATCCACTATCAGATAAAGAGGAAAACCCTTCTGCGCAGCCTCATCATGAATAAAAGCCAGCTTATCCATGGCAAACTCCGCCTTGCGAACCTTTTCTCTCGTCTCCTCAGAATAAGACTCACCATAGCGGCGCATGAAACCATCCAGTTTCACGGAACAATAGAAGTCGAAGTTGCGTTCCAGGGAATCGATATTGCCGCTTACCTGCGAGAAGTCGAGGAAGAGTACCTGGTACTTACCCTGCGATTCTGTAGGATGCTGTCCTATCCAGAGTTTTCCAAAAAGGGACTGAAACTTAGCGCTTTGGTTACAGTCATAGTAAGAATGGAGCATACTCAAAAATATGCTCTTGCCAAAGCGACGAGGACGGATGAAGAAGAGATTACGGGGCTGCTTCTCCAACTCGGGTATAAACATCGTCTTATCGACATAATACAAATTCTGCTCCATTACCGTGACAAAATCTGCCACTCCGTATGGTACTTCCTTTACTTTTTCCATATCTTATTTCCTTTCCAAGTGCAAAGATACGATTATTTTTCAAGATACCAAGTTTTTCGAATAGAAAATTACTGATATTCCTTGCTTATTCCAAATGATGGGGGATTTTGCCTACTTCATACTGCACGAAAACTCCGCATGTTTCGATGGCAAACAAAGCCTTTTTATCTTCAATCATCAGTAAAATCGTGAGGGATAAGCCCAAATCGTGAGGGATGCGTGATAGATAAAGTCCCCTTTTGAAATATCCGTCACTCGCGTTATTTCTTGTTTATCAGCAACTTATACTGCTTTTTCTTGAAAATCGTGATGGATGATAGATGATTTTGGAAAAACTTATACGCCTTTTCTTGAAGATAATCGCAGATAGGTGTAAATAAGAGAAGAAAAGGCTCGCAAGAAATCGAAACTTCTTGCGAGCCCTTTTATTATTGTGATGCAAGTGAATTCTTCACTCTTCACTCTTCGTTCTTCACTCCCAATTACACGAGTGTTGCAACGATTTCCTCACGAGTTCCTGGCAACATGTCGATAACTGGAATCTCTGGCATGGTGTAGCAACCTGGCTGCAGACGGAATGAAGCACGAGCCACGTTAACCAATACCTGAGCGGTGAGGGCTGGGTTGTTGATGCTCATATTGAACTCGAAACGCTGGTTCTGGGTCTTGCCTGATACACCCTTGCGAACAAGGTTCACACCATGACCCATATCCTTTACATCATCTACTGATGCTACGGCGAATACGTGGGTCTCATCATGAGCGAAGTATGGATCAGCCTTGATTTCGGCTGTTACATCCTCAAGCTTGGCACCTTCTTCCAACTCTACGTATACCATACGGCGGTGGATACCCTCACCCAATGGGATGGTTACAGAGAGCGCTTCCTTTACGCCCTTCTTGCCACGAACACAAACTGAGTGACCCATACTCATACCAGGACCGAAGTTGGTATATGTCAAACCCTTAGGAGCCAAGCTTTCCATCAGAACACGTACGATAGAATCAGAACCTGGGTCCCAACCGGCAGAGATAACGCTCACCTTGCCAGCCTTCTTGCAGTTCTCCATCTGCTTGGTACGGTAGTCGAGGATGCTGGTGTGGATATCGAAGCTGTCTACGGTGTTGATGCCGAGGGCAACGATCTTCTCTGCATACTCAGGGCAAGAGCGGGTAGGGGTTGCGAGGATAGCAACATCTACATCCTTCAACTTAGTGATGTCATCTACTACTTCATAGTTTGCCAACTCAGCTGGTTTGTCCTTAGCACCCTGGCGACGTACAATACCTGCAATCTCAAAGTCAGGAGCTGCTTCGAGTGCCTCAACAGTAAACTTACCGATGTTGCCGTATCCTACTACGGCTGCTCTAAATTTCTTCATTGTCTTATTTCTTTTATTTTGTTGTTTTAATTTCTTTTATTTGTTGCGGTTTAGTCATCCAACGGATATGTTTTCCGCTTTTTATTCTATTTCCGGTTGCAAAAGTATAGCTTTTTCTTGAAATACGTGACGTTTTAATAGAATTTTAACTCATAAAAGTTGCAAAAAGTAGTAAAATCATAGTTTTTAGGTATGAATAAGCGGAGATTTGTAAGGTATCTGTAGCAAGAGCCTTACAGTTTCGTTATTTTGTTGCGAAACATCATACATCCCCTTTCCGATACCTCCCGATGTGCTTTGAATTACGTCCTGACGTAGCTTTTGCTGCGTCCCGACGTCTCTGGCTCTGCGTCGGGACGTATGACATGCTACGTCGGGACGTAATTTTATGGAACTCTATTACAATAATCCCGCCCTTCGCACGTTATTAATATATTAATTTAATTAGGAGAAAAAGAAAATGATAGAATATATTCATGGCGATCTGACAGAGCTGACACCTGCACTGGCTGTTGTTGAGACTGCGGGAGTGGGCTACGGACTCAATATATCGCTCAATACATATACTGCCATTCAGGGCAAACAGGAAGTGAAACTCTATGTTCACGAAGTGCTGGTAGCTGGTGGAAGAGATGACTCTTTCACCCTTTTCGGCTTTGCTACCAAACAGGAACGTGAACTCTACCGCCTCCTCATCACCGTTTCTGGAGTAGGCGGAAATACAGCCCGCATGATTCTCTCTTCACTCTCGCCGCGCGAACTCTGCGAAATCATCTCTACTGGTAACGACAAGGTGCTGAAAACCGTGAAGGGTATCGGACTGAAGACAGCACAGCGAATCATCATCGACCTGAAAGATAAAATCGTGAGCCTCGGCATTGCTGACGAACTGCCAGCCAGCGGAGGCAATGTGGCGATGGTAAACAATGACGTAAAGGATGAGGCGGTAAGCGCCCTCACCATGCTCGGCTTCTCGCCGGCACCATCTGCCAAGGTAGTAGTAGATATCCTCAAGGCACAGCCTGATCTCCCGGTAGAACAGGTTGTGAAACTGGCATTGAAGCAAATCAAATAAGTTAGGAGTTTTTTATCGATGAAACAGAAGCAAAGATTCATATCTTTTCTATTGGCTTGGCTGATGGTGGCAACCTTCGGCTATGCGATAGCTTTGCCTCAACTTCAGGACGATAAAAAGAAAACCCATACCAGCACAGCCCAGCCCGTGCAGCTCGATGAAGATACCATTCCCGATTCGCTGCTGCATACCCGCTGGCAGATTCAGCGCACCCAACCTTACTCCCTGAGCGACCTCTATCAGAGTCCGCTCGACCTGAAACGTCCTGATAATCTGCAATATCAGGTAGTCTACAACGATACCATCGACCGCTATATCATCGGCAACCGCATGGGCTCAACCTGGCTTTCGGCTCCTATCATGCTCACTCCGAAAGAGTATCTTGCATGGACCGAACAGCAGCAGCGCAACAGTTACTTCCGCAAGCAGAACGATGAAATCTTCCAGGCAAAAGGCAAGGAGAAGTTCGATTTCTCAGATATGCACTTCGACTTGGGACCTGCCGAGAAAATTTTCGGTCCTGGTGGTATCAGAGTGAGGACGCAGGGTTCTGCCGAACTTAAGTTCGGTATCAACAAGAAGAGCATCGACAATCCTTCGCTGCCTATCCGCAACCGTAAGACGACGATGATGGATTTTGACGAGAAAATCAACCTCAACGTCAACGGAAAGGTGGGCGATAAGGTGAACATGAACCTGAATTACAACACCGATGCCACCTTCGATTTCGATGCACAGAACATGAAACTGAAGTACGACGGCAAGGAAGATGAAATCATCAAACTCGTTGAGGCGGGCAATGTCTCCTTCCCTTCCAACTCTTCGCTCATCAAAGGCGCCAGCAGTCTGTTTGGTGTTAGAACCGATATGCAGTTTGGCAAACTCAAGCTGCAGATGGTAGCTTCGCAGAAGAAGAGCTCATCGAAGAGCGTATCTACCAGGGGCGGTGTACAGCTCACTCCTTTTGAGTTGAATGTAGCCGATTATGAGGAAAACCGTCACTTCTTCCTCTCCCAGTATTTCAGAAACCATTATGATGCCTGGATGCAGAAACTTCCTAATCTCACCACGGGCATCACCATTAACCGTGTGGAGGTGTGGGTTACCAACAAAACCGGCAATACCACCAATACCCGAAACATCGTAGCCCTGACCGACCTGGGCGAGAACCAGAAACTGAGCAACCCGATGTGGGCGACGAGCGGACAGGTGCCTTCTAATCAGGCGAATACAGAGTATGCGGCGATGACAGGGCAGTATGCTGCTGCCCGTGACATCGACCAGGCTGCAACCACTCTCGATGGAGGCGGACTGGTTGGCGGAGCCGATTATGAGAAACTGGAGAGTGCCCGTCTACTCAATTCTTCTGAGTATACAGTCAATACCGCCTTGGGTTATATCTCATTGAAAACCAGTCTGCAGACCGACCAGGTACTAGCCGTAGCCTATGAGTATACATCGGGAGGCGTTACCTATCAGGTGGGCGAGTTTGCATCCGATCTCAGCGATACCAAGCAGGCACTCTTCGTGAAATCGCTCAAGAATACCAGCAACAATCCGCGACAGGGCAACTGGGGGCTGATGATGAAGAACGTTTATTATCTGGCTTCTACCGTAGAGAAGGAGAAGTTCCGCCTGGATGTGAAATACCAGAGCGATACCACCGGCGTATATCTCAGTTATATCCCAGAGCAGCAGGTGAAAGAACAGCCTATCATCCGTGTGCTGGGCGCCGACCGTCTGGATAACAACAACAAGGCACACAGCAATGGATATTTCGATTATGTAGAAGGCTATACCATCTCTAACGGACGCGTGTTCATTCCGAAGGTAGAGCCTTTCGGCAGTTATATGCGTGATTATCTGGTCAAGCGGGGCGTGGCTGCCGACAAGGCAGAAAAGTATGCCTTTACCGAACTCTATGACAGTACGAAGACCGTAGCCAAGCAGATAGCCGAGAAGAACAAGTATCAGATTGTGGGACAGTTCAAGGGCTCTGCAGCCAATGTCATCTCGCTCGATGCCTACAATGTGCCACAGGGCTCAGTGGTAGTTACGGCAGGCGGTATCACCCTGAAAGAAGGTACCGACTATTCGGTAGATTACAGTGCCGGTGAGGTGACCATCCTGAACCAGAGCATCATCGATGCCGGTACGGCTGTCAACGTTTCGCTGGAGAGTAATACCGATTTCGGACAAACCCGAAAAACGATGTTCGGACTGAACTGGGAGTATGATTTCACCAAGAACTTCCAGTTGAGCGGTACTATCCAGCACCTCTCCGAACAGGCGCTTACCACCAAGGTATCCTTGGGCTCCGAACCGCTGAAGAACACCCTTTGGGGCATCAATCTCAACTGGCGCAAGGAGAGTCAGTGGCTCACCAATGTGCTTGACAAGATACCATTCCTGCA
>OIXW01000565.1_pt1 | contig 11082 bp, 8 predicted proteins | sample 1587951 | NCBI WGS metagenome assembly OIXW01 (sample SAMN03283239) | human gut metagenome | biome: human-associated habitat; material: feces | host: Homo sapiens | place: Peru | collected 2012
CCGCCGTACACAAATCATTATTACACCGAAGCTCGACCAGTTCATGGACCTCATTGATGAGGCTCCCGAACAAGAAAAGCAGTAAGAGTAGATTTCACTAAAGCACATTCCCATAGTTAACGCGCGTAGGTGTATATCCTGTAATCAGCGTTTATGGAAATAAATCAAATCCCGTCCCTGGCTTTTAATACAAGAGTCGGGGACGGGATTTGCGCAACCCATGCTCCCCATGCAACTATCCGAACTCCTAAATACTTACGCCCAGCATCCGCAAGTGGCAGCTCTTGCTAAAATCGTAACCGACCATTCGCCTGCACTCACCCACCTACAAGGCGTGCAAGCTTCGGCAGCCCCAATGGTCTTAGCCGCATTGTCAGCACGCAAGCAGCCTGTGAGCAATGTGTTTCTTATCGTGCTCAACGATGAGGAAGAGGCAGGCTATTTCTATCACGACCTTACGCAAATGCTTGGCGACCAGCAAGCCTTGTTTTATCCCTCCACCTATCGTAGAGCGGTGAAATATGCGCAGCGCGATGCTGCTAACGAGATATTGCGTACCGAAGTGCTCAACCGTCTTGCAGCCTGGCACGAAAAAGCAGCCTCTAAAAAGGCAAATACCCCTGCAACTCCTTTGTATGTAGTTACATTTCCAGCAGCCATAGCCGAACGTGTAGCCCCGCTTCATAGCATGGCATCGCATACCTTGCGCATAGCCATGGGCGATCAGCACGACCTTACCCAGTTAAGCAAACGTTTGATAGAATTAGGTTTCAAACGCAAAGACTATGTATACGAACCTGGAGAATTTGCTGTGCGTGGTTCCATACTCGACGTCTATTCCTTTGCCTCAGAATATCCCTTCCGCATCGATTTCTTTGGCGATGATGTCGATAGCATACGCACCTTCGAGGTGCAAACCCAATTGTCAAAGGAGAAGAAAGACGAGGTGAGCATCGTGCCCGACACCGAAACCCATACCACGGGCGAACTCGTTTCCTTTACCGACTATTTGCCCACTGACACCATTTTGGTACTTAAGGATTTGGGCTTTGTTCACGACACCATTGAGCGCATTTATCAAGAAGGTTTTGCCCGACAAGCCGAACAAGCACAGGAGGTAACTTCTGAAATGGACGAAGCCGAACTGCAGCAACGTCTCAAAAAAGAAATGTTGCTCATTACGGGCGAAATGTTTTTGCGCGGTGTTGCCTCTTTGCAACGTGTTAATATAGGTGCTCAACCTTTGGGAACAGCTCAAGCTGTGCTACATTTCAACATTTCGCCCCAACCGCTCTATCATAAAAACTTTGAGTTGCTAAAGCAAAACCTCAGTCAGTTCCGTGCCGATGGCTATCAAGTGTTTATTCTTGCCGATAGTGCCAAACAAACAGAACGCTTGCAAAGCATCTTCGAGGAAATGCAGGCAGCCTCGCAACTATTTGCTCCCGTAGAGCGCACATTGCATGCAGGTTTTTCAGATAGCGACTTAAAAATTTGTTGCTTCACCGATCATCAAATATTCGATCGTTTCCACAAATATAATTTAAAGAGCGACCATGCCCGCGATGCCAAAATGGCACTTTCGCTTAAAGAACTCATGCAGTTCGAGCCAGGCGATTACATCGTACACATCGACCATGGCATCGGACGCTTTGCAGGTTTGGTACGTATGCCGGGTGCAGATGGCGAGATGCAAGAGATGATCAAACTCACGTATAAAAACGACGATGCCGTGTACGTGAGTATTCATTCACTCCACAAAGTGTCGAAGTATAAAGGAAAAGAGGGCGAACCGCCTCGCATTAGCAATTTAGGAACAGGGGCTTGGGAAAAACTCAAAGAGCGTACCAAAAAGAAAATCAAGGATATTGCTCGCGACCTTATTCGTCTTTATTCGCAACGCAAGGAGGAAAAAGGCTTTGCTTTCAGTCCCGACTCATTTATGCAGCACGAACTTGAGGCTGGTTTTGCTTACGAGGACACCCCCGACCAACTCCGTGTAACTCAAGAGGTGAAGCACGACATGGAAAGTGCCAAACCAATGGATCGTTTGGTGTGTGGCGATGTGGGCTTCGGTAAAACCGAAATTGCTGTGCGTGCAGCCATGAAGGCAGCAGCCGATAACAAGCAAGTGGCTGTGTTGGTGCCTACAACGGTGTTGGCATTGCAACACTACAAAACCTTTGCCGCCCGACTGAAGGATTTCCCCGTGCGTGTTGACTATCTTACTCGTGCTCGTTCCACCACTCAAACCAAGAATGTGCTTAAGGACCTTGCCGATGGTCATATCAACATTCTTGTCGGAACCCACAAACTCATTGGTAAAAGTGTTAAGTGGCACGACTTAGGTTTGCTTATCATCGACGAAGAACAAAAGTTTGGCGTTGCCGTAAAAGAAAAACTCCGTCAGCTCAAGGTCAATGTCGATACGCTTACCATGTCGGCAACCCCCATTCCGCGTACATTGCAATTCTCATTGATGGGGGCTCGCGACTTCAGTGTCATTCAAACACCACCGCCCAATCGTCGTCCTATACAAACAGAGATACATACCTTTGGACATGAGGTTATAGCCGAGGCTGTCAACTTCGAGATGAGTCGCAACGGTCAGGTTTACATCGTAACCCATCGTGTAGCAGCCCTACAGAGTTTAGCCAACCTGGTACACAAGTATGTACCCGATGCACGCATCGCCATCGGTCATGGACAGATGCCCCCCGACCAACTCGAAAAGGTGATAACAGGTTTTGTTAATTACGATTACGATGTGCTCATTTCTACCACAATCGTAGAGAATGGCATCGATGTGCCTAATGCCAATACCATTATCATTGATGCAGCCCATCATTTTGGTTTGTCCGATTTACACCAAATGCGTGGTCGCGTTGGTCGTGGTTCGCGCAAAGCTTTCTGCTATCTTATAGCTCCTCCTTTGGCACTATTGCCCGATGAGTCGCGCCGTCGTCTTGAGGCTATCGAAAACTTCTCCGATTTAGGTTCGGGCATACACATAGCCATGCAAGACCTCGACATTCGTGGTGCAGGCAATCTGTTGGGTTCAGAACAGAGTGGCTTTATAGCCGACTTGGGTTACGAAACCTATCAAAAGATTTTGGCTGAGGCTGTTACCGAACTCAAAAACGATGAGTTTGCCGACCTCTATGCTGACGAACTTCATAAAACGGGTCATCTCAGTGGTGAAATGTTTGTAGACGATTGTGCGGTAGAGTGCGACCTACATGCTTATTTCCCCGAAACCTATGTGCCAGGTGCAACAGAGCGTATGTTGCTTTATCGCGAACTCGATTCGTTCAGCACCGATGAGCAGATTTCAGCTTTCCGTCAACGTATGGAAGATCGTTTTGGTGCTTTGCCCACTGAGGGTGAAGAACTTTTGCGTATAGTACCCTTGCGTGCATTAGGTCGTAAGTTAGGTGCCGAGCGTCTTACGCTCAAAAAGCGTCGCATGTCGCTCTATTTTGTGTCGAATCCCGACAGTGCATTCTATCGAAGTGACACCTTTGAGCGCATCATAACCTTTGCCACCAACTCTTACCAACGTTGTAAGCTCGATGAAAATCGTGGTCATCGTCGCATGATTGTTAATGATGTTCCTACCGTTGAGGCTGCCTTGCTCACGTTAAAACGAATTTTGGGTGAGGAGAAATAAAATGAAGTAGGGTGTTCAGAAACATAATTTTTCCTGTATGATATTTGATAGAATTATCAATGTATTATGCAGAACATTTTTGAGGATTTTGAACACCCTACCCGAAAGGGGGTATTCATGGAAATTCAAAAATAAAAATTTATGGGAATTTGTGGCTCATTAATGGATATTTTTGACTACCCCAAACGCGAAGCGCAAATAAAAATATTTATGACTGCCATTCAATCTCTATTGCCATGATATGTTGTTTTGTGTATAAGGTTATTGAAGCGAATGGATAAGGAATGTAGCATTACTTAGTCGTCCAGCCTATGCTGGACGACCATTTATTATAAAGATACTTTGCTTTTTAATATATATTACTTTGTCGTCCAGCAATATGCTGGACGACGATTTAAGTTAACATACTTGGGCATTTAAGTTAACTTACTTTGCCGTCCAGCCTATTGCTGGACGATAGGGACATATAATATAATGAAGTCATCTAACTTATCTGACGAAGATTAGATTAAACTTTCAGCATCGAATAAACTGATGCAGAAATGTAATTCTTGTACGTTTAACTTTGCAAAATACGAGGTAAATGTTACCTTTGTGATTTAAAACATTGAAAACACTAAAGAAATAAAGTTTATGCTGATTATAGGAATAGCCGGAGGTACAGGCTCGGGCAAGACAACAGTAGTAAAAAAAATAGTTGAAACATTGCCTGTAAATACGGTAGCAGTGATTCCACAAGACTCGTATTACAATGCACAATGGGATGTGCCTGAGGAGTTGCGAAAAAAGACAAACTTTGACCATCCTGATGCTTTTGAATGGCCCTTGTTGGCTCATCAAATTGAAGAATTGCGTAAAGGCAATGCCATAGAACAACCCACTTATTCGTACATCACTTGCACTCGTCAACAAGAGACCGTGCATGTTGAGCCACACGATGTGATTATTGTAGAGGGCATCATGGCACTTTACGACAAAAGGTTGCGCGAACTCATGGACCTAAAGATATTTGTAGATGCAGAGCCTGATGAACGTTTGCTACGTGTGATAGAACGCGACATTGCAGAGCGCGGTCATTCGCTCGAAATGCTCATCGATAAATATCGCAACGTGCTCAAACCCATGCACGATGAGTTTATAGAGCCAACTAAGCAGTATGCCGATATTATCATTCCCAATGGGGGTGAAAATGCGCGTGCGGTAAGCATGATGCAGATGTACATCCTTTCGGCACTGATTAGACGATAAGGAGGTAAACAATTATCAGCGTTTTTGCACACTGCGCATATCTTTATCCCCTCTATAACATGCCCCACGACCCCTAAAATGAAATATTTTTGGTTGTTTGTTTTGCCCATCTCTAAAGCGTAGTTATCTTTGCACCATAAAACATAGGTACCTTTACGATATGATCAACAGAGAACTGATTAGGCTGAAAGTGGTTCAGCTTGTATACTCGTATTACCAGAACGAAGGCAAAACGCTGGAAGTTGCTGAAAAGGAACTTGCATTTTCGCTTGAAAAGGCTTACGACCTCTACCAATACCTACTTACGTTGTTGGTAGAAATAAAGAAAGTAGGCGAGCGAAAAGAAGCAGTCCGTTTGGCACGTGAAAAGCGTACTGGCAATGTTGTAGGCGGAGTGTCGCCCGATAGCCAGTTGGCGCACAACAAGTTCCTTTGTCAGTTGGCAGAGAACAAGGCGCTGATTGATTTTCTGGAAAACAGCAAGGGGCAGTGGCCCGAAGAAGACGCTATTGTAAAGAAGCTCTACACCCAATTTGTTGAAAGCGACATCTACCAGCTTTACATTACAATGGAAGACTTCTCCTACGAAGCCGACCGCGAGGTAGTGCGCAAACTCTACAAAACCTTTGTGTGCAACAACGATGCTATCGACGCAATGCTCGAGGAACACTCGCTCTATTGGAACGATGATAAGCAGGTGGTAGACTCTTTTGTGATGAAGACCATCAAGCGATTCACCGAAAAGAGCACTCCCGAACAAGAACTCTTACCCGTTTATGCTGCCGATGAAGACCGACTTTTTGCCGGACGACTTTTTGCAGCTTCCTTAGAACGTGGTGCTGAGTTGCGCGAGTTGATTCGTGCCAATACAAAGAATTGGGAATTTAGCCGATTGGCTTTCATGGATGTAATTATCATGCAGATTGCTTTGGCTGAAATTCTTACTTTCGACTCAATTCCCCTTAATGTCTCGTTCAACGAATACCTCGATATTGCTAAGGTTTATAGCACCCCACGCAGTTCGTCGTATATCAATGGTATGCTCGATGGCATTGTTAAAAAACTCTCGGAAGAAGGACGCATCTCAAAGGTGCGCATCAAGAAGTCTGCTGTCAACGCAACGGCTCCTGCAACTCCTTCAACCTCAACTAACAAGGATTAATCCCCCAAAAACAATTTTATAAAAAATGAACACAATTCTTTTACAAGCTGCTCAGCAAGGCGGTGGTAACATGATGATTCTCATGATGGTGGTGCTCTTCGCCATCCTTTATTTCTTCATGATTCGTCCTCAGAACAAGAAGCAGAAGGAAATTCAGAAGTTCCGCGATGCACTCACTGTTGGTCAGGACGTTGTTACCATTGGTGGTATTCATGGCACCATCAAGAGCATCAATGCTGAAGAAGGCACTGTAACACTTGAAGTGGCTACGGGTGTAAAAATCGTTTTCGCTAAGGAAGCTATCAATCCCACAGCAACAGCAGCTAAAAAGTAAGATAACCTCTTCTGTTGAAGATGTAGCGTAATCTTTGCGCTTAAAAATAACACAAAGGCTTCGTCCCACCGACCGCCCTGAGCGGACAGACCGTTGGGCGGAGCCTTTTGTGTTTTAAAGACATTATATCCCCTTAAAAACTTCCCTATGGCAGCCGAAATAAAGTCGCAGCATGAGCGTCGCCCATGGATAAAGCCACCGCGTTGGATGAAGCGAAAATGGCTTTCGTGGTTATGGAACCGCCAAACATTCATTTTCCTCTTCTTCCTGGTGCTCAGCACCACCTTCTGGGTGTTGCAAGCGCTCAATGAAACTTATGAACAAGAGTTTGAAGTACGTATAGAAATGCGTAATGTGCCGAGCAATGTGGTTATTACAACCGACTTGCCCGAGTATGTGCGTGTAACCCTACGCGACAAAGGGAGTGTGCTGCTTACTTATCGTTATACACGTCGCTTTAAGCCCGTGGTTGTAGACTTTAATACCTATTCAAACAACACCGGTCATGTTTCGATTCAAGGCAGTGAACTGAGCAGACAAATTGTTACCCAGTTACTTGCAAGCACACAAATGCTAAGTTTCAAGCCCGATGTTTTAGAGTTTTATTACAACTACGGACAATGCAAACGTGTGCCTGTTGTGGTGCAGGGTGACATTCGGGCAGGACGTCTTTATTCGCTTGCCAGCATAGGTTTAGCTTACGACTCAGTGACAGTTTATGCTGCCAAAGAACAACTCGACACCATCACTGCAGCCTATACGCGTACTTTAAACTTGCGTAATCTAACAGACACTACGCGCCTTAAAGTACCCTTTGCACAAGTGCGTGGTGCAAAGTTTGAACCTGCAGCTGTTGATTTAACCTTCTGCATCGATCGTATGGTAGAAAAAACCGTGCAAGTACCTGTGCAGCAAGTAAACTTCCCAGCTTCAAAGCAACTTCGCACTTTCCCCGCAACGGTAAATGTTACCTTCCAGGTGGGCATGGGCTTGTATCGCAGCATTACCAGTGAGAACTTTGTGCTTGTGGTGAACTATGAGGATTTGCTTAAAAATCGCACCAACCTGTGTCATCTCTCGCTCAAAACCATCCCTACGGGTGTGAGTCATGTGCGCATCCAACCCCAAGATGTAGAATATATTATTGAAGAAATTGCTGATGAAGACTCCGATAACGATTAGTCCGCAAGCTGGCACTTCAGATACTTTGATGCAGCGCATAGCCATTACGGGAGGTATAGGTAGTGGAAAAAGCTACATCTGTAAGCAACTGCAAGCAGCAGGGCACCACATCTTTTATTGCGATGATGAGGCAAAACACATCATTCGCACGCATCCCGACGTTATGCGTGAGCTTCGTCAACTTGTGGGGGATGAGGTGTATGATGCCGAGGGCAAGTTGGTAAAGTCAGTGTTAGCAGCTTACCTTTGTCGGGGGGCTGCTTATTCACACCAAGTAGATGCCATTGTTCATCCTCGTGTAGCTGAGGCTTTTGTGCGCTTTTGTCAAGCGCATGGCATACGACCTACAGAAGAGTCGGTGGGAGCAAAGTCTACTGCAGCACAGCCTTGGGAGGAGAAAGTAATTGCGCTTAACAGTTTGCAGAGTTTGTCACCAGCCCACACCGTGTTTATGGAATGTGCTTTACTCTTTGAGTCAGGTTTCAATCGGTTAGTCGACCATACGGTGTTGGTGCATGTAAGTCATGCCACGCAGACAGCCCGACTCATGGCACGCGACCATATTAGTCAAGAAAAGGCACAAGCATGGATGAACTTGCAGTTGCCCGAAGAGCGTAAGCTGCAATTAGCTGATGCGGTAATTGTGAATGAGTAGGGTAGGAGGGAAGGTGCTTTAATTCGGTGTTCAAAATCCGTAATTTTTTCTGCATGATATTTGATAGTTTATCAGGAAAATTCATGCACTAACCTCACCCTACCCGAAAGGGTTTATTTATGAATATTCAAAAAAAATAATTCATGAACAATTATGGCTCATTGATGGACATTTTTGACTAAAAGAACAAAAACATTTATGTCGAAACATTGTTTCATGCGCCAGCCCAACCCCGAAAGGGGTTTATTTATGGACATTCAAAAAAAATAATTCATGAACATTTATGGCTCATAGATGGACATTTTTGACTAAAAGAACAAAAACATTTATGTCGAAACATTGCTTCATGCACCAGCCCAACCCCGAAAGGGGTCTATTTATGGGAATTCAAGAATTATAATTCATGAATATTTATGGCTCATTGATGGACATTTGTGACTAAAAGAACAAAAACATTTATGTCGAAACATTGTTTCATGCGCCAGCCCAACCCCGAAAGGGGTTTATTTATGGACATTCAAAAAAAATAATTCATGAACATTTATGGCTCATAGATGGACATTTTTGACTAAAAGAACAAAAACATTTATGTCGAAACATTGCTTCATGCACCAGCCCAACCCCGAAAGGGGTCTATTTATGGGAATTCAAGAATTATAATTCATGAATATTTATGGCTCATTGATGGACATTTGTGACTAAAAGAACAAAAACATTTATGTCGAAACATTGTTTCATGCGCCAGCCCAACCCCGAAAGGGGGTTATTAATGGGAATTCAAGAATTATAATTCATGAACATTTATGGCTCATTTATGGACATTCTTGACGAAAAAAACAAAGACATTTTTGACTAAAAAACAAAAACATTTTTGACGAAAAAAACGAATAGCTTGCTACAGAAAGAATGCTATTTCTCGTGCCAGTGCTTAGCATAACTCGAAAAAATGAACCAAAATGTATTTATGCGCAGCTAAATAGTCTTCATGTTGAAAAAATAATTACCTTTGCACATGCAAGGCAAACGTACATGCGTAAGGTATTGTACGTCAAGGTCGTAACAAGTATCAAAAAAATTATACAACAAAATAAGATTAAAACACAATGCAAGACACAATTTTGGCTATTGCTGGTAAGCCCGGTCTTTATCGTTTGATTTCACAGGGTCGTGGCATGCTCATTGTTGAAACCGTATCTCCCGATAAAAAGCGTATGCCCGCAGGTGTTCGCGATCGTGTAACTTCGCTCAACGATGTATCCATGTATACCAACGAGGACGATAAGCCCTTGATGGAAATTTTCCAGGCTATTTCTGACAAAGAAGGTGGTAAGGCTACTGCTATCGACTATAAAAAGGCAGACAAGGCTGAACTTGCTGACTTTATGGCAAGTGTAGTACCCGATTACGACCGCGACCGTGTACACGATAGCGACATTCGTAAACTCATTCAGTGGTACAACATCCTCGCTAATGGTGGTTACACCCAGTTTGTTGACGCTGCTGAGGAAGAGGAAAACGCTGCTGAATAAAATAGTTGTTTAAGACAATAAAGCATAGATAAGGAGTGTGGAGAAATCCATGCTCCTTTTTTTGAGGCTATAACTTTCTGATTTCATCGTTAAATCACCTCTATTCGTTGCAATTCACAGGCATTTATTTGGTACACCGCGCTTTTTCGCGTAAATTTGCAGCGTTAAGCAAGTGTTGAAAATTCGCTTTTAAAGGCAGTTTAACATACACCTTTTGTTCACAACGAAAAAATCTATCAAAAATACCTTTCATAAATTTTATTACATGATGCATAAAAACTTTTTGCACAGCGCATTTAGGTGGAAAAAACTACTTGCCCTGTTCGTTTTTTACAGCATGGCTCTCAGCACTTGGGCACAGCTCAGTGAAGGGAAAACCTACTACATTCGTAGCTGCGCGTCGGGAAATGTCTTGGCAAATGGCGATACGAAAGCCAACAATGCCCCAATTATTTTTCAAGAACAGTCTGATAAAGCGTATGGACAAAAATGGACGTTGAAGAGTACGGGCAATGACAACGAATTTATTATCGTTAGTTCGGGTTACAACACCAAAGCCATCGATGCTGCACCTAATAAATGGTTTAATGCCGTGCAGTGGGATGCTGATGTGACATCCGAAAATCAGCGCTTTACTTTTGTTGAGGTAGAGGGTGTAGAAAACACCTACAACATTGTGTGGAGTAAGGAACCGACTCGTCGTTTCATGGAAAAAAGCAATAATACGCTCAACATTTCGAATGAAAAAGCAACCGACGAAAAGACCATCCAGTTTACATTCGAAGAAACAACTCCGCAAGAGGAACCCAAGCGTAACGATTGGGAGAACGAAAAAGTATTTGGCATAAATAAACTCGCACCCCATGCCACTTATATGCCCTATGCAAACACCGAAGCATTGCATGCCGACACCGAACGCTATGCTTATCCTTGGGTTGACCCTAAGGGTGCAGAATGGCTTTCGCTCAATGGCATTTGGCGTTTGCGTTGGGATCAAGATGTTGCAAACCGTCCTCTCGACTTCTTTGCTGATAGCATAGACAATAAAGTATGGGGTGACACCATCACCGTGCCTTCGTGTTTGGAGATGAAGGGCTATGGTTCACCTTACTACATTAACGACCAATATCCCTTTGAAGACAAGTATCCTGCTATTAACATGACCTACGGCATCAAAAACTCGGTGGCTTCATACCGTCGCAGTTTTACATTGCCTGAGGCATGGGAAAACGGAAAGCGCGTAATTCTCCACTTCGATGGCATTTATAGCGCAGCCTACGTATGGCTCAATGGTAAATATGT
>OIXW01000569.1_pt1 | contig 11046 bp, 10 predicted proteins | sample 1587951 | NCBI WGS metagenome assembly OIXW01 (sample SAMN03283239) | human gut metagenome | biome: human-associated habitat; material: feces | host: Homo sapiens | place: Peru | collected 2012
AGACCATTAACAAGCTGATTCGCGTTTCCAGACAGTTGCTGCAGCAGTTAGGTAGGGAACCAACCCCAGAGGAAATCGCCAAGGATATGGAGATTACTGTGGATAGGGTAAGGGAAATCATGAAGATTGCTCAGGAGCCTGTATCTTTGGAGACTCCTATTGGTGAGGAGGAAGATTCTCATCTGGGAGATTTTATTGAGGATCATGATGCACCAGCACCAGCAGAGGCAGCTTCTTATATGCTGCTGAAGGAGCAGCTGACAGATGTGCTGTCTACTCTTACCGAAAGAGAGAAGAAGGTACTGGAACTGCGTTTCGGTATTAAGGATGGTCGGGCTAGAACTCTGGAGGAGGTTGGCCAGAGCTTTGGTGTAACCAGAGAGCGTATCCGTCAGATTGAGGCCAAGGCCCTGCGTAAGCTGCGTCATCCAAGCAGAAGCAAAAAGCTGAAAGATTTTCTTGACTAATAAATATATGAGGGCTGTCGTGAGGATACGGCAGCTCTTTTGTTTAGATAAGGAGGATGTAGATGATTCTTGACGATAGATTGGAAGCGGTGGCTGGATTTGTGCCTGCTGGCTGCAAGGTAGCGGACATTGGTACAGATCATGGCTATCTGGCTATGGAGCTGTACAAAAGGGATAAGAGAAGAACTGTTATTGCAGCAGATAAAAATGCCGGCCCTTGTCAGGCAGCCAGTCATACTCTGGCTGAGGCTGGCTTAACTGATTGTATTCAGGTACGGCAGGGAGACGGACTAAAGGCGCTGGCTGTGGGAGAAGCTGATACTGTATGTATTGCTGGCATGGGAGGCAAGCTGATTAGCGATATTCTATCAGCAGAGCCAGAGGTGCTGGCTGGCTTAAGTTGTCTTGTGTTGCAGCCTCAGAATGCCTACAGCCTGCTGAGAAGATGGCTCTATGAGCATAATTGGCATATTGTTGATGAGGCTTTGGCTCAGGTGGATGGCAGAGTATATCAGATTATCAAGGCAGAGAGAGGACAGGCAGAAATTCCCTCGGAGCTAGCCTTGAAGCTGGGGCCTGTGCTTTTGGAGAAAAGACCAGAACTATTTGCCAAGCATGTGGAGAACAATCTAATTTCCTGTCACAAGGTATTAACAGGTCTGCAGAAAAATGTAGAACCTGATAGAGAAAGAATTCAGCAGGTGGAGGCGGAAATCGCAGAGCTGGAGGGATTGCTATGATGAAATGTCAGACTGTAATGGATATGCTGGAGAGGCTGGCTCCTAAAAAAATGGCTGAGGACTGGGATAATCCCGGTCTTTTGGCAGGTTCTCCTCAACAGGAGGTACACAAGGTGATGACCTGTCTGGATGTAAGTATTCCTGTGGTGGAGGCAGCCATTAAGGAATCAGTGGATATGATTGTGGCACATCACCCTATGATTTTCAAAGGAGTACGGCATCTAAGAACAGATTTGTATGATGGTAAAATGTTTCAGATGCTTTTGAGCCATAATATAGCTGTCTATGCGGCTCACACCAATCTGGATATTGCTGAGGGTGGTGTAAATGATGTACTGGCCCAGGCTGTAGGCTTGGAAAAAATAGAATCCTTTGTGATAACAGATGCAGAAAAGGGATTTTCCTTGGGGAGAATTGGCTACTTGCCTCAGGTAAAATCATTGGATGAATTTGTTATGGATGTAAAAAAAGGCTTGCATATTAACCATGTGCGAATTGTACGAGGTTCAAATAAGCCAGTGCGGAAAGTGGCTCTTTGCAGCGGTGCAGGTGCTGAGTTTGTATCCAAGGCAGCCTTCAAGGGGGCAGATGTTTATCTTACTGGAGATGTAAAATACCATGAGGCTCAGGGAGCTGTGCAGCAGGGAATTAACCTTATAGATGCAGGGCATTTTGGCACAGAATTTCCTGTGGTACAGGTATTGGCAGATTATTTAACCGCAGAAGCGGCCAAAATGAAGAAGAACTTAGAGGTTATCACGGATAATATTTCTCAGGATTTTTTTGAATTTTGTTAAATTTTAAGGAAATTTGTATGATAAATTTCATTTATTGAGTACGATGTTTGACACTAATAGTTGATTATGATATAATACTATTCGTTATGAGTGTGAAAGACAATCGCTGATACACTGGCTTGCCAGCTGTATTTGAGGAAAGTCCGGGCTCCGCAGGGCAGTGTGCTGGATAACGTCCAGCGAGGGTGACCTTAGGGAAAGTGTCATAGAAAAGGAAACCGCCTAAGCAGGTTCGCCTGCCGGCAAGGATGGAAAGGCGTGGTAAGAGCACACCAGCAGCCAGGTGACTGGTTGGCTTGACAAACCCCACATGGAGCAAGACCAAATAGGGAAGGATACGAGGCGGCCCGCTGACCTTCCGGGTGTGTCGCTAGAGCTGTCAGGCAACTGGCAGTCCAGATAAATGATTGTCACCGCGGAAGCGGTACAGAACTCGGCTTATTGACCACTCATAATTTTTCTGTAAAAAAATTCGGCAAAAAAGCAGGAATTTTTTCCTATATGTCGAATAATATTTTTAAATGGGTTTTATGTTACATAAAAAGCCTAATCCAGCCCAGGAGCGGGGGAACCAAATTATTAATTCTAGTGGACTCAATTTGAAAGTAGATTGAGAACATAAAGGTTATTGGGGTGAATTTAAACGCGGCGGCTTCGGCAAGACCGTAGAAAAGGGTATATCTCAACCCTAACCCGACAGCTAACCTCGTAGGCGAAAAGAGAGAGGAGTGTCTTTTTGGGTAGTTTTAAGCGTGTTTTGGTGCTATCCATGATTCTTGTGTCCTGTTTTGCTACGGTTGCTTTTGCATCAGCTTTCCGTATTGGTGATCAGGGCAGTGAGGTAGCGGAAATTCAGGGACAGTTGGCAAGTCTTGGCTACGATGTAGCAGCAGACGGGGATTTTGGTCCTGCTACAGCAGAGGCTATCAAGTCTTTCCAGAGTTCCAGAGGTTTGGATGCAGATGGTTTAGTAGGTCCTACCACCTATACCGCTCTGATGGGGCGTTCCATGCCAGAGGTAAGCCGTGGTTCTAACTATATCTCCAGAAGAGTTATAGCTAATTCCATGAACTATATCGGTGTACCTTATGTATTCGGCGGAACATCTCCTAGTGGGTTTGACTGCTCCGGCTATGTCCGCTATGTATTTGCCAATGCTGGTATCTATTTGCCACGTACAGCAGATGCTCAGTATGAGGTAGGTACACCAATCTCTAGAGCAGAGCTGGTGCCAGGTGACCTGGTATTTTTCTCTACCTATGAGTATGGCCCATCCCATGTAGGTATCTATCTTGGTGATGGCAATTTCATTAATGCTTCCTCCAGCAGAGGTGTAGCAATAGATTCTCTGTATAGTGGTTATTGGGGGTCCTGCTATATCGGTGCACGTAGGGTGCTGTAATGTCACAATTTAAAAGGGGCTTTTCAGCCCCTTATTTTTTTGCCTTATTTTCAGGAAAAGCTTTTAGTCAAAATCTTGTCCCCTGCCTGTAGGCATGGTAAATAGGTCATCCCAAAAGGTATAGGCAATCATAATGATGCATAGTAAAAATAAAACCAGGTCACCCATGTTTTTCTGTCTCCAATCCTGTATAATAGAAAATGCTATAACATAGAAGATAATAGATATTATAATTCAAGGAGGGATATTATGCAAATTTGTCAAATAGACTGTTGCCAGGATGCTGTAAAGCTTATGGAAGAAATCGGTGTTACCACTAGAGGTATTCAGCTGATGGCTCCTAAGGCTCTATTTATGCCTATTAGGTTGAAACAGGTGGATAGCAGGGCGGCCAATATATTAAAACAGACTATGCTTAGTCAAGGGGCTGAGGCGGCTGTATCAAGAGGCACAGTGAATCTGTCTGATACCCATACCGATGTGCTTATTCTGGCTAATGCAGCTCAATTACAAAGAGCTGTTCCTAGATTGAAAGAACAGCCATGGGGACTAAAGGCCATAGCTTGCGAATTGGAGGCATTGCTGAAAAAGCAAAGTGACTTTGTGTATAGATTGTGATATTATAGATAAGTGGTATGGAGTTTAGGATTTCAATGCAGAATAGCAGGGAAGATCCGTTTATGAAATTTATTGCATTGACAAAACGAGAGGTGTTATTATGGCAAAAATCAGATTAGTAAATATGATGTTTTATGGCTTTCATGGAACCTATGAATACGAGCGTGAGCTGGGACAGAAGTTTTATTTTGATGTAGAAGCTGTTACTAAGGATGACAGTGTGGTGGAGGATGATGAAACCAATGATGGCGTACACTCCACATCTATTTATGCTGTGGTTAAGGAAAATGTGGAAAATAAGCGTTTTCATCACATGAGAGCCTTGGCTGGTCATATTGCAGATGTTATTCTGGCAGATTTTACTTCCTTGGCAGAGGTTACTGTTAAGGCTAGAAAGGCCAATGCTACTCTTACTGGCCCTATAGATTATATTGAGGTTGAAGTTACCCGGAAAGCAAAATAATATATTATATATAAATAAAGCTATTAATGGTTTTGCTGTTAATGGCTTTATTTTTTATGTTGATATTGCCTTTTAATCTAAAACATTGTAAGATAGCATAAGGGATATGACAGGTTAAATCTTTAATGCTTAGGGTTAAGGGGTGAATATATGGACAGATTTTATCTTGGTGTGCTGCAGGGGTGTTCACAACTGGGAGGAGCAATTATACGGCGTTTGGTCAGCCATTTTGGCAGTGGCAGGCAGGTTTGGCAGGTGCAGGCAGGGGAGTTGGCTGAAACAGGTTTGCTAAGGCCGGCTGTGTTGGAGGAATTTCTTTTGGCTCGTAAGCAAAGGCCGGATTGGCCCTTGGAGTTGGAGGAGATATGTCATAAAAAGCATATTCATTTAGTTATTAGAGAGAATGAAGCATATCCAGAGTTATTGAAGGAAATAGCCAATCCACCAGAGGTGCTTTTTTATAAGGGAAGTCTGAAAAATCATTTGCCTAGAATTGCTATGGTTGGAGCACGGCGGGTTAGTGCCTATGGCCGAAGTGTGGCTCAGCAGCTGTCAGCTTCCTTAGCTCAGGCAGGCTTCTCGGTGGTTAGTGGTGCGGCTATGGGGGTGGATGCCTGCTGTCATGAAGGAGCCTTGCAGAAAGGCACTACAGAGGCGGTGCTGGGATGTGGCGTGGATGTGGTTTATCCTGCCAGCAATAGACATTTGCTAGCCCAGATTGAGGAAAGGGGAGCCATTATTTCTGAATACCTTCCTGGAGCTCAGCCTATAGCTGGTAATTTTCCTGCCCGTAATAGGATTATCAGTGGTATGTCTCTAGGGACAGTGGTGGTAGAGGCTGCTCAACGCAGTGGTTCTTTGATTACAGCGGAAATGGCTCTTAGTGAGGGGCGGGATGTTTTTGCTGTGCCAGGCAGTGTATTTTCCCCTGTTAGCAAGGGGTGTCATCGGTTGATTCAGCAGGGAGCGAAGCTAATAGTTGACAGTCATGATATTATTGAGGAGTACCCACAATTTGCAAAAAAACATACAAATACTAAAAATAATGATGAAAAAAATAAAACTCATGCTATAATAACGGAGACAGAAAAAAGAATTTTGCAAATTCTGTCTGTAGAAGAACCTTTGTCAGTAGATGAAGTAATTTACCGTCTGCATGGCACCAAGGTGGCCAATGCGGCGTTTATATTGTTACAACTGGAGCTAAAGGGATTGGCGCGATCGGATGACCTTCGCCGATACGTGCGGACTGTGAAGGAGGGCGTTTTGTGAGTGAAATAAAACCAACTGAGACAAAAACAGCGACTAAAAAAACAACTGTGAAAAAGACTACAGCAAAAAAAACTACTACTAAGAAAACTGCTGCCAAGAAAAAGACATCTGCTATTGGCACTTTGGTTCTGGTAGAGTCTCCTACCAAGGCCAAGACCATAGAAAGATATTTGGGCAAGGGTTTTACAGTTAGAGCCTCTATGGGCCATTTGCGGGATTTGCCTAAGAGTCAATTTGGTATTGATGTAGAAAATAACTTTGCTCCCAAATATATTAATATTCGGGGCAAGGGTGATTTGATAAAATCTTTGAAGAAGGAAGCATCTAAGGCGGACAAGGTTTATCTGGCCAGCGATCCCGACCGTGAGGGAGAGGCTATTGCCTGGCATTTGTCCCATCTTTTCGATATTGAGGAGGGTGCTCCTTGTCGTATTGTATTTAATGAGATTACCAAGCCAGCGATTCAGGCAGCTATTAAGACTCCCCATCCCATTAATATAGATATGGTGGATGCCCAGCAGGCTCGCCGGATGCTGGATAGAATCGTAGGCTACAAGCTAAGTCCTTTGCTGTGGCGCAAGGTTCGCAAGGGCCTTAGTGCTGGCCGGGTGCAGTCTGTAACGGTACGATTGATTTGCGATAGAGAGAAGCAGATTCAAGATTTTGTATCCCAGGAATATTGGACTGTGGATATGAAGATGAAAAAGGGCAAAAGCAATCAGTTTAATGCAGAGCTAACAGTTTTGGCTGAGGATTTTGCCAATAGCTGCAGTAAAAGTGTAGATGCCGCAGGTAAAGAGCTGCCACCTATTAAAGGCTATAAACTTGGCCTTTATAATGAAGGGGATGCTAATAGAGCTTCTGAAGCAGTATCGGAGGGAATCTGGTCAGTGGCAGAGGTGAAGAAAAGACAGCGCAGCCGTAAGGCAGCAGCTCCTTTTACCACCTCTAGTCTACAGCAGGATGCAGCTAGAAAGCTGGGGTTTACTTCCCGGAAAACCATGATGGTGGCCCAACAGCTCTATGAAGGTATTGAATTGGGCCGTAAGGGAATGTCTGGTTTGATTACCTATATGCGAACTGATTCTACCCGTATTTCGGAAATGGCTCAGGCAGAGGCCAAGGCATATATTGTAGAAAACTATGGTCAGGAGTATTATCCCGCCCAGGCTAATGTTTATGCTGCTGGCAAGAAGGCTCAGGATGCCCATGAGGCAATTAGGCCTACCAGTGTAGTTAATGCTCCAGCCACTATTGAGAAATATCTTAACAAGGATCAGTTCCGCCTGTATCAGCTTATTTGGCAGCGGTTTGTGGCCAGCCAGATGGTACCGGCTGTTTTTGACACCCTGTCTGTAAAGCTGAACAACGGTGGCTATGTGGCAGCAGCTAGAGGCTCCCAGTTGAAATTTGCAGGCTTCCAAAAGGTATATACTTTGGCGGAAAATGAAAGTGACAAGGATGTAAACCTGCCGGAGCTGGCAGAGGGTGACGAGCTTCGTTTAATGAAGGTAGCACCTAAACAGCATTTTACAGAGCCACCTCCAAGATACAATGATGCTTCTTTGGTTAAGCTGCTGGAGGAAAAGGGCATTGGTCGTCCAAGTACCTACGCCCCAATTATTGAAACTATTTTGGGTCGTGGCTATGTGGCCAGGGTTAGCAAGGCTTTTCAGCCTACTGAGCTGGGCTTTGTGGTAGTGGAGCTGTTGGAGGAATACTTCAAGGATATTGTGGACGAGAAGTTTACCGCTACTATGGAAAGCAAGCTGGACAGTATTGCTGGGGGACAGTTGGATAAGGACAAGCTGTTGGCGGATTTCTATGGTCCCTTTGCTGAAGAATTGGACAAGGCGGAGGAGGCTATTGGCCATGTAGAGCTGCCTGTGGAGGTTTCTGATGTGCAGTGTGAGCTTTGCGGCCGCATGATGGTGGTGAAGCAGGGACGATTTGGCAAATTCCTGGCCTGCCCTGGTTTCCCAGAGTGTAGAAATACCAAGCCTCTTTTGAAGGATACCGGCGTTAAATGTCCTAAATGCGATGGAACCATTGTGGAGCGTAAATCTCGCCGGGGGAGAAATTTCTTTGGCTGTAAGAATTATCCTGAGTGCGATTTTGTTACCTGGGATGTGCCCCAAAAGGAACCATGTCCCAAATGTGGTGGTTTGCAGCTGAAGCATTTTTATCGTAATGGCAGGGCCTTGCTGTATTGCAATAACGATAACTGCGAAACTAGAATTAACCATCCAATTAATAAGGAATTGGCCAAGCAGCGGGAGAAGGCTGCCAAAGCCAAGGAGAAAGAGAGTGCAGAAAAATCTGATGAATAAAATTATAGTTGTAGGGGCAGGCTTGGCTGGCAGTGAAGCAGCTTGGCAGGCAGCCCAGCGAGGGATTCCTGTGGATCTGTACGAAATGCGGCCTGTTAAGAATACTCCTGCTCACAAGACGGATCTATTTGGGGAACTGGTTTGCAGCAACTCCCTGCGGGGAGCTGGCTTGGAAAATGCAGTAGGTGTCCTTAAGGAGGAAATGCGCCGTCTTGGCTCAGTAGTAATGGAGGCAGCGGATGCCACTAAGGTTCCTGCAGGTGGTGCTTTGGCAGTAGACCGTTTAGGCTTTAGTCAGTATATTACTGATAAGGTTAGCAATCATCCTCTCATAAATGTGATTCATCAGGAGGTAGAGGCTATTCCTTATGAGGAGAATGCTGTAACTATTGTAGCCAGCGGCCCTTTAACGGCTGGTGCCTTGGCTGAGGATATCGGCAAGCTTATGGGACAGCAGTATTTGTATTTTTATGATGCAGCAGCTCCTATTGTTGCTTTGGAGTCTGTGGATATGTCTACGGCTTGGAAGGCTTCCCGCTATGATAAGGGAGAGGCAGCCTATATTAATTGCCCTATGGACAAGGAGCAGTATCAGCATTTTTGGCAGGAGCTGGTTAATGCGGAAAAGGCAGAAACCCACAGCTTTGAAAAGGAAATTTTCTTTGAGGGCTGTATGCCTGTGGAGGAAATGGCCTCTCGAGGGGAGGATACCCTGCTTTTTGGTCCATTGAAGCCAGTGGGCTTGGTGAATCCTCATACTGGCAAGCTGGCTCATGCTGTGGTTCAGCTGCGGCAGGATAATGCAGAGGGAACCTTGTATAACATTGTGGGCTTTCAGACACATTTGAAATGGCCTGAGCAGAAACGGGTATTTGGGTTGATTCCTGGTCTGGAAAAGGCGGAATTTGTTCGCTACGGCGTTATGCACAGAAATACCTTTATTAATTCTCCTGAAACCATGAAGCCAACTATGGAGTTTGGCGGAAGAGAGAATTTGCTTTTTGCTGGTCAGATGACTGGGGTGGAGGGCTATGTAGAGTCAGCCTCCTCTGGCCTGGTGGCTGGTATCAATGCTGCTAGATTGTGTCAGGGCTTGGAGCCGGTAGTTTTCCCTGCAGAAACTGCCCACGGTTCCCTGTGTCACTATATAACTACAGCTCCAGCTAGACATTTTCAGCCTATGAATGTAAACTTTGGCATTATGTCTCCTATCAAGGAGAAAATCAGAGACAAAAAGCTGAAAAAGCAGCGGATTGCCGAGAGAGCGCTGGTAATGCTGGAGGAGTTTAAGAATAAATACGAGCTTTAATAGGAGTTTTATTATGGAAAATCAGTTTCATGCTACCACGATTGTGGCTGTAAGAAAAAATGGCAAGGTGGCTATTGCTGGTGATGGCCAGGTTACCTTTGGTCAGAGCACTATTATGAAGGCAACAGCTAGAAAAATCAGAAAGCTGCATCATGGCAAGATTTTGGCCGGCTTTGCCGGATCTGTGGCAGATGCCTTTTCCTTGTTTGAGAAATTTGAGGCTAAACTGGAGGCCTACAATGGAAATTTGCAGCGGGCTTCTGTAGAGATGGCCAAGGATTGGCGCACAGATAGAGTGCTGCGGAAGCTGGAGGCTTTGCTGCTGGTGGCAGATGAAGAAAATATTCTCATGCTGTCTGGTAACGGCGAGGTTATTGAGCCTGATGGCGGTGTATGTGCTATTGGCTCTGGTGGTTTCTATGCTTTGTCTGCAGCTCGTGCTTTGGCAGAGCATACAGATATGGAGGCTAAAGATATTTGCGTGGAGGCTATGAAGATAGCCGCAGATATTTGTGTATTTACCAATCATAATATTCGTGTTGAAGAATTGGAATAATTTCCAAGAGGAGGAATAGTAGTGAACGAACAGACACCAAAGCAGATTGTGGAGGCCCTGGACAAATATATTGTAGGTCAGAAGGAAGCCAAGAGAGCCGTGGCAATTGCTCTCCGTAACAGATGGCGCAGCCGTCAGCTGGATAATATCAGCATGCAGGATGATATTGTACCTAAGAATATTCTTATGATTGGCTCTACTGGTGTAGGTAAAACTGAAATTGCTCGCCGTTTGGCCAAGCTGGTGGATGCACCTTTCATCAAGGTAGAGGCTACCAAGTTTACCGAAGTGGGCTATGTAGGCAGAGATGTAGAGTCTATTATTCGTGACTTGGCAGAGACTGCTGTCCGCATGGTGCGTCAGACTAGAATTAAATCTGTACAGGAAAAGGCCTTGGAAATGGCCCAGGAGCGCATTCTGGATGTGCTGGTGCCAGAGCCAAAGAAATCCGCTAATCCATTTGGTCAGCTTTTTGGCAATTTGGCCAATAATGAGGAGCAGGAGGAAAGCCAGACTGAGGAGCCTAAGCAGTATACTGCCGGCCGTGAATGGTGCCGCAAAAAACTGGAGGCTGGTGAGTACGAGGATAAGGTTATTGAAATTGATGTAGAGGATACCAGTAAGCCAATGGTAGGTATGTTTGCTGGCTCCAGCCTGGAGGGCATGGGAGATAATCTGCAGGATATGATTGGCAATATGATGCCAAAGCGCCACAAGAAGCGGAAGGTAACTGTGGAGCAGGCTCGCAAGCTGTTCCAGCAGGAGGAAGCCATGAAGCTGGTGGATATGGAGGAAATTCAGGAAACTGCTGTAAAGCTGGCTGAAAATACAGGTATTGTTTTCCTGGATGAGATTGACAAGGTAGCTGTTAGTGGCAATACCAGTGGTCATGATGTATCCAGAGAGGGCGTTCAGAGAGATATTCTGCCTATCGTAGAAGGCTCCACTGTTATGACCAAATATGGCCCAGTTAAGACAGACCATATTCTCTTTATTGCGGCAGGTGCTTTCCACACCTCTAAGCCATCTGATTTGATTCCTGAGTTGCAGGGCCGTTTCCCAATTCGCGTTGAGCTGAAATCCTTGAAGAAG
>OIXW01000575.1_pt1 | contig 10992 bp, 7 predicted proteins | sample 1587951 | NCBI WGS metagenome assembly OIXW01 (sample SAMN03283239) | human gut metagenome | biome: human-associated habitat; material: feces | host: Homo sapiens | place: Peru | collected 2012
GTGCTATCTTGTCTATCTCGTCGATGAAGACAATGCCGCGCTCGGCGGCTGCCACATCGTAGTTTGACACCTGAAGGAGTCGTGAGAGAATGCTCTCCACGTCCTCGCCCACATAGCCAGCTTCTGTGAACACAGTGGCATCGACTATGGTGAACGGCACCTTGAGCAGCTTTGCTATGGTGCGTGCGAGCAGAGTCTTGCCGGTTCCGGTAGAGCCTACCATAATGATGTTGCTCTTCTCTATCTCCACACCTGCGTCGTCGACAGGCTGTGCGAGTCGCTTATAGTGGTTGTAGACAGCCACCGAGAGGTATTTCTTAGCCTCGTCCTGGCCGATGATATATTCGTCAAGATATTCCTTTATCTCTGTTGGCTTGGGCACTTTGGTCAGCTCCACGTCGAATCCGTTGCGGCGTTTGCGCTTGGCGGCGTCCGGACCAATTCCTGCCTCAACAACAATCTGGTAGGCCTGCTGTGCGCACTGGTCGCAAATGAAGCCGTTAAGACCTGTTATGATGAAGTTGACATCCTTTTCTGCTCTTCCGCAGAAACTGCATACTTTCTTTGGCATTGTTCTTCTCTCTTTCCTTACTTCTTTCTTGTCATTACATGGTCGATCATTCCATACTCCTTGGCTTCCTCGGCTGTCATCCAATAGTTGCGGTCGGAGTCGGCCCACACTTTGTCAAACGGAGTATGCGAGTGGTCGGAGATGATGGTGTAGAGTTCCTTCTTGAACTTCTGTATCTCGCGAGCCTCAATCTCGATGTCCGATGCCTGACCCTGCACACCACCGAGCGGCTGATGTATCATCACGCGGCTGTGCTTAAGTGCATAGCGCTTGCCTTCCTGGCCTGCCACGAGCAGCACAGTCGGGAATACTGAAGCGCTACTCTGCACTCCCTTTTTAAGATTATTCTTCATGCCATCCACAACAGAGTGATACTCACTTTCATATTCAGCCGATGTCCATACAAGCAGCGGCACATCCGTATCGTATTGCGAAGGACGAGGCGAGGCATGAAGGAACAAACGGCGAGTGTCGTCGAAGATGTTCTCGCCGTGGTCGGAAGTGTACAGCAATGCCGATGAACATTTCTCAAGGCGTAGACGACGGATGATTGTGGCGAGTATATAGTCGGTCTGCAATATTGTGTTGTCGTAGGCATTGAGCAACTGTTGGCGGTTCTCGGCTTTTGCCTCAGTAGGAGTGTCGGGCATGAAACGGGCACGCGACTGCGGATAACGGTCGCGGTAGTTGAAATGCGAACCGTACATGTGAAGAACAACAAACAATTTCTTGTGGCCTTTCCTTAAAGCATTCTCGAAATAAGGCAGCAACTGCTCGTCGCTAAACATAACGTCTTTTCTATTCTTCCCTTTAGCGTCCTTTGCCAACACTTTCTTCGCATCTCTTATAAACACATGCTCATCGGCTTCCTCGCCAAGGTAATCAATATACGAATGGTTGGGTTGCTGGTTGGAGAAAAAAACAGTATAGAAACCTGCCTCGCGGAAGGCGGCTATTATTCCTTTCTCATGATACAGGCGGTTGTGGTCCTCGGCTGTGGCTTCTGTCAGAAGCATCGGCACACTCTTGTGGGTAGTGTTCGACTGCGAGCGCACATCACGGAATACAAGTAGTCCTGACTCCTTCGAGAGTTCGGGATTGGTGGGACGGTTGTAGCCATAGAGTTGGAAGTTTTGCGAGCGGGCTGTCTCACCTACCACAAGCACATATATTTCCCTCGCGTCCTTATTATGCGTGGAATGGGCATTGAAACGAAAGCCATCCACATTCTCTTTGTAATGTGCCGCCAGATAACTCTCGTTCACCGCAAGACCTAAGTTGTAGAACACGTTCACGGGATACATGTTGTCCTCCACGCGATACTCAAACTTGCCCTTGCTCTCGTTTCCCTTGGGGTAGCAGAAATAACATGCTGCAGTAAACACAGCCGACACAACTATGCCACACATCGACCTGCGACGCCAACGGACACAAAACTTCTCCTCAGCCTTTATCCCCTTGGTCCATTGCACGGCAGCGATTGTGAGCAGCGGAAGATACAATATAAACACACCTGCCACGGCTGGCACAAGATTGTCGAGCAGTTCAAACGCCTCGCCGGGATTGGTAGTGACGAGATTGAGAAACATGTCGACGGCTATCACGCCACTTCCATAAAGATAGATGAGCACAAGCTGAAAGGCTGCAAAAAACACTATCAGGAACAACACCCACACCTCTCGCCCCATCTTTACCGACAGCGACATAAGGAGGGTGTAGACAAAGAAAGGAAGAAGCACGTTGGCTGCACACGCCATCAGCGGCATCTGCTCGGTGAAGCATAAAGCCACATTGGGCACAAGCAGACCAAGGACGGTGTAGAAAAAGAGAATACGCGGAGAGCGTAGAATATTTAGCATTTTAAACATAAACTGTAGGTTTTAAAATTTGCGGATTCATTCGGGATGCCTTCGGGATTCATTCGGGATGCCTTCGGGATTCATTCGGGATGAATTCAGGACATTTTCCCAATGTTTTTTCTGTTTATCGCCCGATTGTTGGCTTAGTGGTGCTTTGCTGCGCCAGGCCAACAATCGGGTGTTTCTTTTCTTTACATACCATCCTACAGATTGCCGCTCATATATAAAGATAAATATGAACACATACTGATGATTCCATTAGTATCCTTCGTTCTGCTCCCAATTCTGGTTCTCCTCCATTATATCCTTTGGCACCGGAAGTATTCGGCACGACTTGTCGAAGCGTGCGCCGGGGAAGCCCTTGCGGTGGAAACCATACTCGCTCTCGAATGTTCCGAAGCGAATCATGTCGTTGCGGCGCCAGTTCTCGTCAACAAACTCGCGTCCACGCTCGTCGAGGATATCCTGCAACGTTGGCGTGCCGGCAAACTGGGGAGCATGCACATAAGAGCGTATCTGATTGAGCAGCGTCTGCGGAGTATCAGCATTTGTAGTATTTGCGCCACGCAGCAGAGCCTCAGCCTTGGTGAGGATGATGTCAGCCAGACGGAAGATAGGCACGTCATTGCTCTGGTTGCGCTTGTACATCGAATACTCGTTGGGGTTGGGATAGAACTTCAGCGAGCGGTAGCCCTGACTCCATCCCTTGCCGTTGGCTCCACAGTTGATTTGCTGACGCGATGTCTCGCTGTCGTCCTTCAGACTTATACTCTTGGAGAGCGTGAGCTGCTCACCCTTGTAGATGTAAGGCTGCGAGGTGGCAACTCCCGTGAGGGCATCGTGGATGAACACCTTGCCATCGGTTGTGGCACCAAGGACAGTCTCGTTGCGGTCGTCGCCAGGTAGAGTGAAGAGATTGGCAAACTCCTCGTTCATGGCACAAATGCCTGCGCACGAGTTGTTCATCTTGCCGCCAAGATAGCCCATAGAGTCGCCGTTGTCCACCTTGCGGAAGGTGCGGTAGCGACCGTAGCGCATGCCCGTGGCGTTCACCTTGTCATAAGGCATGGCATAGATGAAGTCCTTAATCTGCTGGCCGTTGTCGTAGAGGAATTTCTTGCGATAGGCGTCAGAGAGATCGAACACGCCACTATTGATGATGTCGTCGCAATATTTCACACACTCGTCGAGCTTCTCGTTGCGTGTCGTGGCAGCGTCGTAGTCGGCCACGTTGGCAGCCGTATATACTCCCCAGTTGATGTAGAGTTTCACGAGCAGAGCCTCAGCCATCCAGTAGGTAGGCTTGCCGTAGGTGGCTGCATTCACCGACTTGGTGAGCATGGGCAAACATTCCTTTATCTCCTTCTCGATGAATCGTGCCACCTCGCCACGCGGCTTGCGCTCCACAGCCTCGCCATCGTCGGGCAAACGGTCGAGCACGGGCACATCGCCGAAGCTGTCCATGAGTATGAAGTGATAGAAGGCACGCATCACACGTGCCGGAGCCACCTGCTCTGGCTTGGCGTTGTCGCCAAGGTCTTTTATCACCTGGTTGCACTTGGTTATGCCCGAAGCAAGGTCGGCCCAATAGTTCAGCGGAGTGTTGTCGGGCTTGAAGTTATGCAGCGTAGGGTTCACATTCTCGGCGTTGTCGTAGTAGTCGCCGTCGAAGCTGATGCCCGCCGCCTCGTCCGAGGCGAATGTCTGGGTGCGGTTGTAGTTGTCGCCAAGCTGCTGTCGGAAGGCGTAGTAAACGTCAGCCATCTTTGCCTCCAAGGCAACTTCCGACTCCGTAGGATAGTCGGTATATTTTGATTTCACGTCCACATCCAGGTCGGTGCAGCTTGTGGCAAGCACAAGGGCAGAGGATGCGAGTGCGAAAAGTATTGACTTTTTCATTGCTGTTACTTTTTGTTTGTCTCTTTAGAAATTAACTTTCATGCCCACCATAAATGTGCGTGTGTGCGGATAATAGTCCTTGCGCCAGTCCACACCCGGAGTGAGTCCGCCGAGCGACACCTCTGGGTCGGAACCCTTGTATGAGGTGAGCGTGAACACGTTGTTGCACGTGGCGTACATCGAGAGATTCTCCACCCATCCGTTCAGCTTGCCGAAGTCGTAGCTCAACGTCATCGACGAAAGTCGCAGGAAGGAGCCGTTCTCTATGTAGCGGTCGGAAGGCGACTGCGAGTTGACGTCGCCATAGTTCTGGTCGGTGAGTGCCTCTCGGAACACATTCTTGCCTTGTGTAATGAGTGCCACTCCGTTGTACTGAGCACGCATGGCGTTGAATATCTTGTTGCCAAACACACCTTGGAAGAAGAGGTTAAGTGTCCAGTTCTTGTACAAGAGGTTGTTGGTCCAACCCATCGTCAGCTTAGGCAGAGCCGAACCTGTCTTTGCGCGGTCGGTGTCGGTGGGCTTGATGGTCTTCTCGCCAGTACGCTTGCCCGTCTCGGGGTCGTGCACCCAGAACTGTGATATTCCGTTTTCGTCGTGTCCTGCATACTCATAGGTGTAGAACTGTCCTATCGGGCTGCCCTCCATGAGTCGCTGCACAGCCACACCTGTGTTGCCCGCAATCCAAGGATAACCAAGGTCCTGATACTTCACGGAGAAGGCAGCGTTGGATAGTTTCTCCACACGGTTGCGGTTGTGCGAGAGGTTGAGCGATGTGGTCCATTGCCAGTCCTCGTTCTGCACGGGAATGGCGTTGATGGTAAGCTCTATTCCTCGGTTGGAGATGTCGCCCACGTTGGCTGTCATTGTGCCGTAGGGATAGCGGTTGGTCGACACGGGGTAATAGTAGATGAGGTCGGACGTGCGCTTGTCGTAGTACTCGATGGTACCGGTTAGGCGCGAGTTGAAGAATCCGAAATCCAATCCGATGTTGAACATTCCCGTGCGCTCCCATTTCAGGTCGGCATTCGAGTTGTTGGTAGCGGCGAGAGTGTGCTTGTTGGTGGTCACTCCGTTGGCATCGGTAAACTGGAACCATCCGCTCACTCCGTATGTGCGGCGTGCCGAATAGGCATCAAATCCGAGCGAATTGCCGCTCACGCCATAACCCACGCGCAGCTTGAGGTCGGAGAAGATATCGAGGTTGCGCACAAACTCTTCCTCGCCGATGCGCCATGCTGCCGAGATAGAGGGGAACGTAGCCCAACGGTTGTTCTTGCCGAATGCCGAGGAACCGTCGCGGCGAAGCGTTGCCTGAAGATTGTAGCGCGAGGCGTAAGAATAGTTAAGTCGTCCGTAGAACGAAATCATGCGCAAGGTAGACTCTGCCCCACTCTCCACTCCGTCCATGCCGTCAATCTGGTTGGCGTATGTGAGGTTGTAGTATTTCACGGCGTCGTTGTAGAAGTCCTTTACGGTAAGTCCGAATCCATCGTCCTGGTTGCTCTGCTCCCACGAGTAGCCTATCATGGCTCCCACGCGGTGGTAGCCTGGGAAGGAATGGTTGTAGTTACCGAAGGTCTCAAACACTTCCTTGTTGTTCATGTAGGTGGAGCGCTTGGCCTGGCCGTTGGTCTTCACAATCTGCGACTTTGTAGAGTGGTATTCCGAGAGCACGTTCTGGTCGTACATGTATGAATACTGTGCGCTCCATGTGAGATCTTTCAACAGGTTGAGGTCGGCCTTTCCGGTTATCTGCATACGTCGGTAGATGGTCTGTCGGGTGTCCTCGCTGATCATCGACATCGGGTTGTAGTACTGTGTGGTGCTTGTCGACTCGCTCCATGAGCCGTCGTTGTTGCGCACCGGCTGGCAGGGCGAATAATACACCATGGCATCGGTAACACTCACACCATGCTCCTGAGCCTCGATACCCTTCTTTGTAGTCTGGCTGGCGTTCACTCCAAGCGACAACTGCAGGTGGTCCTTGAGCACCTTTGAATGTGCAAGCGCGCGTGCTCCGAAACGTTCCATCTCGGAAGAGCGTATCACGCCCTCATGGTTGAGATAGTTGAGCGACACATTGTAGCCCGAACGTGCGTTGCCGCCCGATACGGCAAGGTTGTGGTTGTGGGAGATGCCCGTGCGCTCCACCTCCTTCTGCCAATCGACATTGGCTCCCATGTCGTTGGTAAGCTCAAAGCCATTCTTTTGGGCATAGGCACGCAAGTCGGCGGCTGACGCAAGGTCGAGATTCTTTGCCACGCTCTCCACGGCCATGTAGCCGTTGTAGGTGACGTGGGCTGAGCCTGCATGTCCGTGCTTGGTTGTCACGATGATTACGCCGTTGGCTGCCTTCGAACCGTAGATGGCTGTGGCTGTGGCGTCACGCAGGATGTCTATCGACTCTATGTCGTCGGTAGCCACAAGAGAGAGGTCGACGCCTGGCACACCATCGACTATATAATAAGGCTCCATGGCAGCACCCGTGCGCAAGGTAGAGGCTCCGCGCAGAGTGATGGATGGGTCTGCGTTGGGGTCGCCGCTATTGCTCACGGTGAGACCTGGCACCTTGCCCTGCAGCAGCTGGGCAGGCGATGTGTAGACACCCTGATTGAGGTCGGACGACTGTATGGTGGTGATGGAGCTTGTCACATCCTTACGGCGCATCTTGCCGTAGCCCACTACCACCACCTCGCTCAGCTTGAGCGTGTCGCGGCGTGTCTCCACTACATCAGGGTTAGAATCGTTGGCTGCAAACGTGTTTGCACTCATGCCCGTCGCGAGCAACGTCAAGATCAGGTTCTTGTTCAATTCCATTATTTATATGTTATTGTTATTATTTCCGAAATAATCAGGTTCTAAAAAGTAGAAGCCTTAGAAGGCTTCGTTGATATTGAATATGAATCCGCTTTGTCCGGCTTTGCCAAAACCGTAGTCAAGCCTCACGTTCACGTTCTTCTTGAACTCCCAGCGGTAGCCAAGTCCGTAGTTGGGTAGCACGTGGCTAATCCGCATTTCGCTGAACTTTGGGAACACGGTTCCGGCTCCTACCCATGCCACAATGCCGTTGCGCTTCCACACATGCTGGCGCAATTCTATCTGCGTCTCCATCTTGTGCTTGTCGCGGTAGCGTCCCTCATAGTAGCCTCGCATGGAGTAGCTGTTGCCGAGCAGCGCCATCATGCCCCACGAGGGATTGCCGAAGTTGAGCAATGTGCGGAAGTCGGCTGCCAAGGTTGCTCCGCTCCAAAGAGGTAGATAGCCGCTTGTGCGAAGGTCAGTGGTCGAGAAGGCATGCTTATTGCCCATGAAACGCGGGCGGAAGATTTGTTGCAGCGACAGGTATACTCCCTTCTTAGGGGCTGTGAGATTGTCGCGTGTGTCATAGAGCACGGTGAATCCGGCTCCTATATTGTAAGTTTTGTGTCGTTGTCCTTCGAGCAATTCTGGTCGCTCGATTTTTGTTCCGCGTATATAGTCGAATGCCATCGTCGGACCTATGAACAGATTGTCGGTTGTGCTGAACAGCCAGCTTGCCTTTATCTGCGCCTGCCAACGCTTCATGTCGCTTTGGTTGCTTTCGTCGTCGCCCATGACGTAGCCCATACCCCAGAAGTCGCAGGGGAATGAATAGAAATATGTGGTATAGTCGATGCGTTGGCGGTCGCCAGAAAAAATATGAGTGCCTCGCACTCCGAGCATATAAAACCCTACGGTCGACACATCGCTGAAGAGCGACACATTGCTTGGTGGTTGCAAGGTGTCGTTGGGGTCGGAGCGGTAGAGCCCAGCTGCCACAAGTCCCAAGCCCAGCTTGGTGTCGGTGCTGTAGTGCGGACCACCGATTACGCTGAAGTCAAAACGCTTGTTCTTCTTCTCCTTGTTGGCGTCGTTAAAGTAGTCGAGCAGTCGGGTGACAAAGCCACGCTTTTCCACCTGCCGCACCGTGTCGGCCTTCTCTTCCGCACGCATTGAGACGACTGAGAGAAGGAGCAAGAATGTTGTGTAGAACTTCATATTTTTAGTATTGAGCTTTTAGTAAACTAATCCAACATTGTCAACCCAGAATGTATTGCCAACGGTTCCTACATAGGCACCGCCGTGACTCGACGAAAATTGCAGAATAAGATGTGTGGGAGTGGCGTCGGCTGCTGCCCATCCCGTCTCGCGCACAATGACACTCTTACCCTTGGAATTGCGGGCATAGTCGACGGAGCGCAGCCCCATTGTAGAGGCGTCGTAGAAAGGCTTGGCGGTGATGTTGCCATAGTGTATCTCGTAGGTTGCGGCGTTGATCCATCCGTTGGTGGTCTTGCCATACTTGATTACAATTGTACCCACGCGCTGAGCCGTGATGTTGCCCTGTGCATCCTCGTGGCGGCGTTGCAGATAGAGCACGGTGATGCAATAGTCCTGACCTGCCACGGTGGTAGCCTTGGAGAATCCGTTTTGGCGTATGCGGGTCTTAGTGCCTGGCACTTGCACCCTATAGTCGTAGCGCAAGGCTTTGGGACGATGGTTGAAGGGGATGCCCCAGTTCAAGGCTTTGGGTCCGTCTTTGGTGCCGGTAATGGGTTCCTTCATGTCGCCCAGGAAGATGCTTCCCGCCGCAAGCACTTTGATGTTCATCATGCCAAGCACCTTGCATGTCTCAATATGGGTCTGCATCTTGGCGCAATAGCCCAAACCATGAGTGTCGCGATAAACCGAGTTGTTGGTCTTCACAACGCCCATAACCTTTGCCATGACGTTGCTCGTGCCCCACGGCGAGCCTCCAAGATTCACGTAAGGATTGTTGCCCGAGAGGGCCTTGTTGGGACCTATCTCATAGAGCTTCTTGGTCTTGCCGCCTATCACAGCCGACTCATGTATCTGACGTGTTACCCACGTATCGAAATCGCCATATTTGAATGGCACGAACTTGCCTTCGGCTCTTGCCTCATGAGGCTGGACGAGGACAAAAATGGCAGACAATACTGTCGTACGAAAGATACTAAATTTATCCATATCGTTGATTTTGTTGTTGCTTCTGCGTCTATTTTTGCATAAACTGCAAGCTTTATTTGCTTCTTGAAATGCAAAGGTAGACAAAAAAGGCTAAAGGGAAACTCTTTCTTAGTTAAAAGTTTTCATTCAAAGGAGTTTTTGACTATTTAATCACGGAAAAACAGATTTATATACCAGTCGAGAGATATAAAATGATTGTCTCTTTCGGTAAAGGACAGAACAATGTAGCGGTAAAACATTATATAAACCCCCTTTTTACTCTTTTATACTTCCTATTCATTGGTCAATTTTTCACCTAAACTACTATAATTGCACATTCGACATAAAAATGTGAATGAAAATCTTTGTCAATCAACCAAATTCTGATACCTTTGCCACGGACATTGCACATTAAAACAACATTTGAGCAATACTAACAACTCAAAAATAAAACCTAAAACATATAAAAATGGACCCTATTGTTAACTTCAAAACCTTGCCCGAAAGGCTGCGCTCAATTGGACAGCGCGTGACGGTGGCTGTGGCTTCTCCTGCAGATTCACACACCGAGGAAGTGATTGAGCGAAGCATACGTGAAAACTTTGCTGAGTTTATACTTGTTGCTGTGGACGGAAAGCAGTCCATTGCCCAACGTCTTGTATCCGACTATCCCGGCCATGCAAGAATCGTTGACGCCGCCGACGATGACGATGCCGCACGCAAGGCCGTGCAGGAAGTGCGCGAGGGCAGAGCCGACGTGCTGATGAAGGGTTCGCTCAACACCGACAACTTGCTGCGTGCCGTACTCAACAAGGAACATGGTATTCTCGTGAAGGGCAGCGTGCTCACGCATATTGCCGTGGCTGAGATTCCGGGCATGAACCGATTGCTCTTCTTCTCGGATGCAGCAGTTATCCCCTTTCCCACCACCGAACAGCTCGATGCCGTGACAACATACATAACACAGACTTGGCGAAGCATAACCGGAGCTACCACTCCACGCATTGCCCTGACTCATTGTACCGAAAAGATAAGCGAGAAATTCCCTATCACCATCTCTTATCAGGATGTAAAGAAGTTGGCTGCCGAAGGCCGCTATGGTGATGTTCACATCGACGGACCAATGGACGTGAAGACTGCCTGCGACGCTGAGAGCGGAGCCATCAAGGGCATAGCCTCGCCAGTTGTGGGCAACGCCGACATTATTCTGTTCCCCGACATCGAGGCTGGCAACACCTTCTACAAGACCATCACCTACTTCGCCCACGCCACAGTGGCCGGTATGCTTGCCGGAACAACAGCGCCAGTTGTGGTGACATCGCGCGCCGACTCTGCCGACTCGAAGTTCTACTCATTGGCCGTGGCATGCATGAAAGCGGCAAGGAAGTGAAGAACGAAGAGTGAAAATAACGAAATTTGAAAACTGAAAAGCGAAAAAACATTTGCTATGAAAAGAATATTCGTCATTAATCCCGGCTGCACCTCTACCAAGGTGGCTGTATACGAGGACGACAAGGCTGTGTGGACATCAGACGGTCTGCACCCGCAAGAAGAGATTGACAAGTTCATGACGGTGGACGACCAGTATGAATACCGCAAGAACTTCGTCATTAACATGCTCCACGAGGCGGGCATCCCATTGAAGTTTGATGCGGTGATTGGCCGAGGCGGTTT
>OIXW01000576.1_pt1 | contig 10991 bp, 7 predicted proteins | sample 1587951 | NCBI WGS metagenome assembly OIXW01 (sample SAMN03283239) | human gut metagenome | biome: human-associated habitat; material: feces | host: Homo sapiens | place: Peru | collected 2012
TTTCAATCGTACACTTCTATAACTTCTGAACTTGCGAAAGTTGAGTATATATAATAAGGAGTTGACTCCTCAAATTAAACTCCTTGCCTCCTTTTTCGAAATTTCTTCGAAAAAAAATGCCCAAAAAGTATATAGCTGAAGAAAAAAGTAGTATATTTGCGACAGGAAAATGAAAAACAACAATGGGATAGGAAAATTAAGGTAGGAGTGTAGATGGATGCAAAAACGAGATAAATCATTGAATACATAACATTTTTAACACTTAATATTCACAAGGAGATGAACACAAAACGACTGATCATACTCTCGGCACTCTGCCTCACAATGGGCGCTGCCGACGTGGCACAGGCTCAGGGATTCCTGAACAAACTGAAGAACAAGGGTGAGCAACTGCTCAGAAACAAGACCAACAAGGTGATAGACAAGGCAACACCCGAACCCGTGAAGAAGGTGATGAGGACTGCCGACGAAGCCGAGGGAAAGGTGCGCCGTGCCAAGAATAGGGCTACGGGCAATTCGCGCTCGTCGCGCAACGGTATCGCCAATTTCAACCCCAACAAGAAAACCATCACCGTGAAGTTCTGCGAGGGTGTGGGACGCAAGTTGTGGCATGGACGCGTGGGAGGAACCACACCAGTGCCGCCCGAGAACGGACCTAAGCAGGTGACATGGGTTGACGCCCTGCCAATGGTGTCGGATATAGACAACGCCCGTCTGGTTGCCGAAACCAAGATGATGGATAAGTGGGTGGCCGACGGTAAACCGTATCTTGAGCCTACCATGATGAGAAGAGAAATGGGCGGGGCTGAGCTTACCGATCGTGTCAATGCCGTGGAGAAGGTGGTGAATTGCATCCTCTCTACTTACAAGGACGACGAACTGGGACTCGGCGCAGCCATGGAGAGCGATCTCTTCAAGCGTGCCGTCAACTCCGACCTCTCACCGCTTTACTCCCATCTGCCTGCCGATGTGGTGAAATGGCTCAAGAGCATCGACCGTACCACCAAGACTCTCGATGTGGTGGTGTCGGAAGGCAACTCGTCGAGCGCCGTTCGCGTGCAGCAGGGCGATATGTGGTTCAGGGTGAACACTTCCACCAGGGAAGCCAAACTCGAATACCTCGACATGGATCAGTCGGTGGGTCGCGACTACACGGTGCCTGCCACTATCAACTATGCGGGTTATACGTTCCGTGTGACCGAAATCGGCGAAACGGCTTTTGGCAATCTGAAGGTGCGCTCAGTGACACTCCCTGAGGGACTGAAGACCATCGGCGCTTATGCCTTTACCCGCACACGCATCAGCTCTTTCTCCATTCCGTCTACCGTCACCGAGATAGGCAATTATGCCTTTGCTCAGAATCCAGCACTCAAGACCATTGTCGTGCCAGCTGGCGCGAAAAAACTGGGTCTTGGAATCTTCTCGCTCTGTACCAGCCTCACCTCAGCCACACTGCCCGACAATGTCGACAAGATGGGCAATACTGTCTTCTGGGGATGCTCCGCCCTTACTCAGGTGAAACTGCCTCAGAATCTCACCGAGATACCTACAGGCACCTTCCGTGAGTGCAAGAGCCTTACACGTGTCGATATTCCGGCATCGGTCACTAAGATAGGGCAGGGCGCCTTCCAGGGCTGCGGACTCACATCGATCACTTTCCCCACTGGTCTCACTGAGATAGAGTCTGAGGCTTTCGAGAGCTGCAACCGTCTCACGGCGGTGTCGATACCGGGCAGCGCAGAGTGCAAGTTCATGTCGTTCAGAAATTGCAAGGGACTGAAGAAAGTGACCATCGGTGAGCGTTATAAATCGACTCCCTACGAGCTGAACAGCATCTTCATGGGCTGCTCGTTTGTCAATCCTCGCATGAACACAACTCCTGCCTGCGTGACGTATCAGCCATAGTGCTGAGCTGTCCTCGAAACGTGCATTTCCCGTTGCTTTGCTGTCCTCGGAAGTGCAGTTCCGTTGCTTCTCAATTCTCGTTTCGCCCGATATAGGCTTACGGTTGATCCTCAGCTGTGCCCATGTCGGGCGGAATTGTTTTCTGTCGTAATCGCAGTCTGTGCTGTAATCGCAAGCCTGTGTTGTGATGCAACCTGTGTTGTAATCGTCCTGTCTCTGTATGATGACAAGAGGCTACTGCAAGCAAAATCGTTTCAAGTTCTTGTACTTAGAAAAGCGAAAATGACTAATGACTAAAAAATAACAGTTAAATGATGGTTTATATGTTGTGTCCGTCCTGTTGTTCCCCGATTCTGGTGGCCAGGCCTTCGTCTGCGGGAGAGGCGGATCTTAAGAAATAGTTGGGGCATTTGTTACAGCCCTTGTGTCGGGTGCCTTGTTGGTTGCCCGATGTCGTCTTTCGGCCTTGGAGTAGTGCTCTTTTTGGGTCTTAATAGATGACCGGTGTTGGTCGTCTATTGTGACCGACCTTGGTCGTAATAGATGCCCCCTGTGGAGCCCTTATAGCATTCTCGTTGGTTGACGGTGCAAAGATAATACATTGTTTTGGAAAATGCAAATTTTTGGTGAAATTTGTTTGGCGGGTCCTCTGAAAAACGCCTAAAATAGCTTTGTAAGTAGCATGTTTTGAGGCAGTTACATAAACTGCGTCTTTTCGGGATTTTCTTCTTTCTTGGTGCAGTAACTGGTTCATGAGTTAGAATTGTCTTTGCTTGACAACAGGAAAATAAGTCATTTTGTGTCATGGTCATTTTGTGTCATTTTCGTTTTGAAAATGAAAAAGTGCTCTATATAATAAATAAATATTTATATTTATTTATTATATAGCGGCGGAAATGACATTGAATTTCAAAAATGACACAAAATGACCATGACACAAAATGACACAAATGGCACCACATGAGTAGATTTTGGCTGGTAAAATATAACAACATTTCTTGTTGATGTGTGTGGGTGGAGAATACTTGTTGTGAAGTTTTGTGAATATCATTTTTTTGTTCTTGAAATGGTAGGGAAAGAGTGTGAGGAAATGGCTGAAAATCTTTTTTAGCGGTTTCATCGGTCAAACTTCCGAGGCGGTGGAGTCGTTTTTCGTCACGGAACATTGTCGTGACAGAGCAGTTGCTCATCAGTGGGTGCAGTTGGGTGTGGCGGATATCTTGTCGGGGATGTCTAAAAACCTTACAAAAATGGAATGACGGGAAAATGGCAATCGTGACAAAAGTCTGGTTTCTTCAAATTTGATAAGGATGCAGTGTGGCAAAAATGGTGAATCTTTGTAGAAAATAAGCTGCATTTCGGCAAAAAAATTAAGCAAACTTGATGTTTTGCGCTCGATTTGCATTATCTTTGCAGAAGAAAAATAAGATTTATGGGAAGAAATAAATACTCACAGGCTGAAATCAGCCAGATAGGAAAGTTGCTGCGCCTCAAGAATGCGGGAAACCGACTGCAGCAGAAACAGATACGTCACGACCTGCGTGTCGACTACGAGTTTAATATCTCCGACTTCAATGAGCCGGGCAAGGCCTTCGGCGAGCAGGAGTTGCAAGACGCCATCAAGCGAGGAGCTATCGTGATCCTCGACGATGCCACTATCGAGGCAATGAAGGCAAAACGTGCGCGCGACAAGGCCCGCGATGAGGCTGAACGCCTGCAGCAGGCTGTCGCTGAGGGCGAGCAGACCGACTGGAAAGAGGCGATGAAGCAGTGGGAGGAGTATTATAAGTAATTAAAGTTTCGCAAAGTGGTTCAAGTACGGGCTGAAGGCCCAAAAGCTCTTAGCCCAGGGCAGCGCCCTGGGTATAATGGCAATCAGCAAGGCGCCCTGTAGGGGCAACAGCTTTATAAATTGCCAGAAGTTTTAAAGCTTTTGCCCTTACAGGGCGACAGGTTTGCGTCCAAAATAACCCAGGGCGTTGCCCTGGGCTAAGAGCTTCTGCCCCTTCAGGGCGTGTGGAACATATTTGCGAAAGTTGAGTAAGTAATTGAATTTTTTAGGTTCTTTCACTTCTTCATTATCAAAAGTTGATTTAATTATCATCGAATTCAAATATGTCAACAGTAAAAATCAAGACTACAGAGGGCGACATCATCGTGCGCCTCTACGACGAGACTCCTCGTCATCGTGACAACTTCATAAAATTGGCTAAGGAAGGATACTTCGACGGCACTCTTTTTCATCGTGTCATCAAGGACTTTATGATTCAGGGCGGCGACCCCGACAGCAAGAATGCTCCCAAGGGAAAGATGTTGGGAACGGGCGGCCCCGACTATACGATTCCTGCCGAGATAGACTGTCCACACCTGTTTCATAAGCGTGGCGCCCTGAGTGCTGCCCGCTTGGGCGACGAGGTGAACCCACAGCGCGAGAGCAGCGGAAGCCAGTTCTACATCGTGTGGGGTAAGACTTATCGACAGAACGAGCTGCGCCAGATGGAGAAACAGATGGCGATGCAGGCCGAGCAGAATGTCTTCAACGAGTTGGCCCGCGAGCATCACGATGAAATCATGAACCTGCGCCGCAGTCGTGACCGTGAGGGACTGATGAAACTCCAGGACGAGCTTGCCGACGAGACTCGCAAGCGCTGCAGGGAGCAGGGCTATCCCAAGTTTACCGATGAACAGACCAAGGCTTACACCGAGTTGGGCGGCACGCCTTTTCTCGACGGACAGTACACCGTGTTTGGTGAAGTGGTAGAGGGGCTCGATGTTGTGGAGAAGATTCAGAATTGCGAGACTCTTCGCGATGACCGTCCCAAAGAGGATGTCGTGATGCAGGTCGAAGTGGTCAATGAATAAATGAAATCATTTTAATCAAGAATTAGAGAATTAGAGAAATATGTGGTAAAGGGATTTTTTATCAAGAATTTTAGAAATCTGTGATAAAAAACAATTACTTAAATTCTTGACAAGAATAAATCTCGACCTGTACGGTTGGAATTACGCAGCACGCCCTGAAAGGGCAGAAGCTCTTAGCCCAGGGCAACGCCCTGGGTTATTATGTTCGCAAACTTGTCGCCCTGTAAGGGCAAAAGCTTTAAAATTCCCGGCAATTAGTAAAGCTTTTGCCCTTACAGGGCGCCTTGCTGACTGCCTTTATACCCAGGGCGTTGCCCTGGGCTGGGAGCTTCTGCCCTTTCAGGGCGTGCTGCTTGTGTCCATAACAACCTGGGCTAAGAGCTTCTGCCCTTTCAGGGCGTGCTGCGTAATTCCAACCGTTACAGGTCGATAAATCTCAAATTTGTATTTACTTGCTGAGGTCGAAACCAACGCGGATGCCATCATAGTTTTTGGAGATTTCGCCGATAGTACCGAGAGTGGTGTTGCCGCTCAGGGCAGTCAGCGTCTGGATGATGGTAAGCAGTTTCTTCGACTCGAAGAGAATGCTGATGCCAGATGTGTTCTTGGTGGCGAAACCATTGAGGCTGAGCAGCAGACGGCCTTTCAGGTCGATGGCGTGAGTCTTCTCGTCGAAGGTGTAAGTGCCGCTCCATGACTTTCCGTCTATCTTGGCATTGAAGGTGCCGTCCTCGTTGAACTTGAAATATGTGTTCGAACTGCTGAATCCAGCTTTCTGATAATAGGTGCTTAACTTTTCCTCCACCTTCTTGGCAGCGATTTCGCCACCCGCTTTCGCCAACAGGTTCTCTGAGGTAAAGGCGCAGCCAGGCGATTTATATTTCCATGTGTGGGCGCAGAGGTCGGCTTTCTTGAATGTGGTTGAGCCAATCACGTTGTCGAGAATGCTTCCCACGATGCTTCCCACCTTGCTTGTGGTGGAGTTTGTGTTGTTGTTGCTGTTGCTGCTGTTTCCGCCAGCATAGCCCAAGAGTTCTGCTAATACTCCTACGGCAGAAGACTTGACAGTGTCGGCAGAATGTGTCTTGGAAGAGTCCGTCGTGGCTGTGGAAGCTGTTGTTGCGGTCGATGTTGAAGATTTGGAGGAAGTTTTCTTGGCAGTGGTGGTAGACTTCTTCTTCTTAGTAGTAGCCTTCTTTTTCTTGGTTGATTTCTTGGCAGGAAGGCAGCTCATTTCGGATGTTGTGGCGCTCTCGGCGCATGTCTCGTTGGCAAGGCTGCCTGTGGTGCATGCCAGCACAAGGGCAACCATCATGAATACTTTCTTCATTTTTGTTGATACTTTTTTGATGTTTTCAAGTTGAAGAACTCCTTTTTTCTCTCTCTTTGGACCTCTGAATCTCTTGTGTTCGGAAGCCCAGTGTGGAGTTTATGCTTTTTCGGGTGCAAATATCGCAAAAAAAGCGCAGATGGAGAAAGGGAAATGGATATTTTTTGTAGGTTTTTCCCTATTTCTCCTTGATTTATGTCAAAAAATGAGGTTTTTAGTGTTCTTTTCTCACTTTTTTCGTGGTGCTTGTAGTCAGAATATCTTACCTTTGCATCATTACAAATCGCAATAGGTTATGGATTATAGTTTAATTAAGGTCAATGCAGAGGTAGAGAATCTTGCACAGGACAAATGTCAGCAGATTCTTCATGACCGACGTGAAGCCCTCGCTAACAAGGTTAGAAGAAGAGCTTAAAAACCAAGAGAGATTGTTTTCTCAAAAAGACACAAAAAGAATTGACATTCCGGGAACGTCGTTTCCCGTGTAACGTAAAAGGTCCCGTTGACAGAACTTGGTTCTGCGACGGGACCTTTTATGGTTTTATTGTTTTCTTTAACTTCCCATTTCTGAAAAGTTCGTTGAGCTTTTATTTTCCAGCCTCTTCCTTGGTAGCCTTCATGATGACTTCCAGGTGGTTTCCTGGCTTGAGGACGATATTCTTAAGGAAGTCGCCTATAGCCTTGCCGTCGACGCTGCTTACTGTCTTCACGTAATCGGTGTGCAGGTCGATGCCGTTGATGACATAGTTGCGCAGGATGCCGGTCCAGTAGCCATTGGTCTTGGCGTCTACCGAAGCCTGCTTGGTCAGAATCTCCTTGATCTTCTGCAGATCGCTGGCGTTAGGCTGTTCTATGGTAGTCTTCAGACCAGAGAAGAAATAAGGCAGAGCCTCGTCGAGCTTCTCGGGGTTGAGCTGTGCGCTGCCGGTCAGGCTGAGGGCTAACTGTCCGTCCCAGTCGAGCTCCATGCTTGCCTCGGCTCCTGCATGGTAGGCTGCACTCAGCTTCTCGCGTATGTTGCGCAGATAGTCCATCTGGAGCAATCGTGCAGAGATGTCGGCGAGCACGCTTGTCTGCAGGGTGTAAGGAGTCTTGGCATACCATATCTCGGTCACCTGCGACATTGGGTTCTCCATGCTCTTGGTGAAGATGTTCTTCACCTCGCCTGTAGCTACAGGGATGGCCTTGTTCTTCAGCTTGGCGCCCTTGCTTGGGATAGAGGCGATGTACTGCTCGATGAGTGGCAGGAGAGTGGCCTCGTCGTAGTTGCCCACGAAGAAGAATGTGAAGTCCTTGGCATTGGTGAACATCTGTTTGCCCAGTTCGAGCACGCGGTCGTAGTTGACAGCATCGAGGTCTTCGGTCTTAGGGATGCGTGCCATCTTGTTGCCCATGTAGATGGTGCTCTGCAGCGAATCCTGGTAAACCATCTCTGGGTTCTTGCTCTGGTTGGCAAGAGCGGTCTTGATGGTGCTCAGGAGGTTGGCAGCCGATTTCTCGTCTTTGCTCAGCGCTGTCATCTTGAGGTAGATGAGCTGCATGAGGGTCTCGATGTCCTTAGGAGTAGAGTTGCCTGAGAGTCCATGCTTGAAAGGAGTGATGGTGTAAGCCACGCTTGCCTGCTTGCCTGCGAGGGCTTTCTCGAGGTCGTTGCTTGAGAACTGGCCCAGACCGCTGGCGTTGAGCAGCATGCCGCCCATGAAGGCGAAGGTGTAGTCGGCCTTGTCGAGTGCTGCGTAACCTACGTTGGCTGTGGCAGCAAACTGTATCTCGTTGTCCTTGTAGTCGGTCTTCTTCAGCACCACCTTGGCACCGTTGGAGAGGGTGAGGGTCTTGAATCCCAGCTTCTTGTCTTCTGCTGTGCTCTTGATCTTGCCCGCCTTAGGCTTCTGGGCGATGAGAGGCTCCTGCTTCACATTGTCCACATAGGCCTCGAGCTTCTCGCCGCGCACCTGCTTCACGATGTCGGCAAGCTCCTGCTCGGTGGGATAAACAGCACCGTCGGCCTCGCGCATCATGACGAGTGACACCAGGTTGGTGTCGGTTTCGCAAATCAACTGCTTGGCGTACTGGTTGACAGCCTCTACAGGGATGTGAGGCACCAGCATCTGATAGATCTGATATTCGTCCTCTACCGAAGGGATAGGCTCGTTGCCGGTGAAGTTGTCCACATACTGAGTGGTGAACTGCTCGTTCTTCATCTTGTCGCGGTTGGTGTAAGCCTTCTCCATCTGGCTCATAAACTCATCCTTGGCACGCTGATACTCAGTGGCAGTGAAACCGAAGTCGTGTGCACGCTTCAGTTCGCGCATCACGGCGGCATAAGCCTCCTTCATCTGTCCGTCCTTGGCAGCGCCGAAGGAAGAGAGAGCCTCCTTGGTGCTTGAGAGCAGATAGTCGCCAATGCTGGTTCCTGCCTGCAGATAAGGGCAGTCGGGCTCCTGCGATTTCTCGTTGAAGCGGGCATTCATCATGCTGGCAAAGATGTTGTCCATATAGCCTTTGAGCAGATAGTCGACACCGTTCTTCAGCGAGTCGGGTGTGGCTTCGTGCTTCATGAAGATCTGGAAGATGCCCATCTGCTGCTCCTTGTCCTTGTCTACCACGTAGATGCCCTGGTTGTTGTCGGGCACTTCTACGGGCACTACCTTGGCAGCGTTGGCTGGCACCTTGATGCCTCCGAAGAGTTTCTTGATCTGTGCCTCAATATGGTCTACGTCCACGTCGCCGACGATGATGATAGCCTGGTTGTCTGGGCGATACCACTTGCGGTAATAGGCGCGCAGGGTCTCTGGGTCGCAGCCGTCGACGACGCTCATCAGTCCGATAGGCATGCGGTAGCCATACTTACAGCCAGGGTAGAGCTTAGGAAGGGCACGCTCCAGTATGCGCTGCTGTCCCACCATGCGCATACGGTACTCGTTGTGCACCACGTCGCGCTCGTCGTTGATGGCTTCTTTGGTGAGAGAGATGCCGTTGCTCCAGTCTTTCAGGATGAGCATACAAGAGTCTACTGCCGACACGCGTGTGGTGGGCACGTCGGTGAAGTAGTACACGGTTTTCTCAATAGAGGTGTAGGCATTGAGGTTGCGGCCATATTCCACACCGATGCTCTGCAGGTATTCCTGGAGGCTGTTGCCCTGGAAGTGCTCCGAGCCATTGAAGGCGAGGTGCTCCAAGAGGTGAGCCAGACCACGCTGGTCGTCGTTTTCGTTGATAGAGCCTACTTTCTGTGCGATGTAGAAGCTGGCTACATGCTCAGGGAAACTGTTGTGTCGGATGTAATAAGTCAGACCATTGTCCAAATGGCCTATTCTCACATCTTTGTCTACCGGGATAGGTGGCATCATCTGAGCCATGGCCTGTCCGGCAGTAAGCAGCACGATGGCTGCAGCAAAAAACTTCTTAAGTTTCATAATAGCTGATGTTGGTTTATATATATATAATAATGTGTATTTATTCTTCTTTCATAAACTTGATGCTGCAAAAGTAGCACATTTCTAACGACAAAGCAAGCATTTGGGAAGTTTTTTCCAAAAATGCCTGCATTCTTAACATTAAACTAACATTCCACTAACATAACCTAACATTAGGTTCTGTTTTTCAGCCCTTCGCTTTCAGAAAACTGTTCATCCAGCTGCCACGATAGAGGCGGATGAGGAACAGGATGCCGCGGAAAGTCAGTTCGGTGGCCATGGCTATCCATACACCTTCCAGCCCATAGCGCTGCGAGAGGGCATAGGCCAGGGTGAGGCGCACCAACCACATTGTTCCCAGGTTGATGGCGGCAGGCTTGAAGGTGTCGCCGGCTCCCACGCAGACACAATAGGTCACGATGCTGGCAGCAAAGAACGGTTCGGCAAAAGCCTCTATGCGGAGACAGCGTGTGCCTAAGTCGCAGATGGCGTCGACGGGAGAGAGTACTGCCATCATGCCCGGTGCAAAGAGATACATGACAACACCCATCACTGCCATTACGCCCATGCCGAGACCCACCGTCATGTAGGCAAAATTGCGGCACAAATCGATGCGGCCAGCGCCATGGGTCTGACCGACGAGCGTGGTGGCGGCATCGCCTATTCCGTAGCCAGGCATATAGCACAGGCTCTCGGCGGTGATGGCAAATGAGTGGGCGGCAATGGCGATGTTGCCCAATGGCGCCACTATCATGGTGCTGACAATCTGTGCACCGCTCATCAGAATGTTCTGTATGGCCAAGGGAATGCTTATCTTGAAGGCATTGCGCACGTATTCGCGTACCCAGCTGAAGCGAATCTTGTCCTGACGCAGGTTGAGAATCTTGTTGTGGCAGGCAGCCTGCCAAAGGTTGGGCAGCGAGATGCAGACATAAGCCAGGGCGGTTCCAAAGGCTGCGCCCACCACGCCCATGTGCAGCACATAGATGAAGATGTAGTTGAACACGACGTCGCACAGGCAGATCAGAATTGCCATGACGCTGGGCGTGTGCATGTTGCCTGCGGCCTTGAGCATCATGCCCGACATGTGGTACAGGTAGACAAAGGGTAGCACGAGGCTGTAGACCAGGAAATAGGCCGATGACTTGTCGGCAATGTCATCGCCTCCGCCCAACCAGTGGGGCAGGGGAGAATGAATGCCCACGCCGATGAGGGCTATCAGGATGCTGAAGATGATGCCGCAGAGCAGTGAGTGGCGAAACACCTGGCGGGCTTTGCCGAAGTCGTTGGCTCCGATGAAGTGGGCTACCTGCACTGAGAAACCAGTGGCAAAGGCACTCAGCAGGCTGCCGATAAGCCAGGTGGTGGACTCGATGAGTCCGATGCTCGCTGAAGCCTCTGCACCCAAATGTCCCACCATAGAGGCGTCGATAAAGAACATCATGACGGTGGAAATCTGTGCCAGCATGGAGGGAATA
>OIXW01000579.1_pt1 | contig 10977 bp, 9 predicted proteins | sample 1587951 | NCBI WGS metagenome assembly OIXW01 (sample SAMN03283239) | human gut metagenome | biome: human-associated habitat; material: feces | host: Homo sapiens | place: Peru | collected 2012
GTGGCGAAAAAATGCGTTGTATGATTGCACGCATGCAGTTGCGCAATGCTAACTGCTTGATTTTGGATACACCGACGAACCACCTTGACATGGAAAGTATTCAAGCATTTAACAATAACTTGAAACTCTTTAAGGGTAACATTCTCTTCTCAAGCCACGACCACGAATTTATTAACACCGTAGCAAACCGCATCATCGAACTTACCCCCAACGGCACCATCGACAAGTTGATGACTTATGAGGACTACATTCATGATGAACGCGTAAAAGAGCTTAAGGCAAAACTTTATGGCGCCGAATAAATTTTATTAGGAAGGACTTTCTAATAAACTATCAACAAATGGCATGATATTTGCATCAAGAATATTCAAAAAACATTCTAACGCAAAATGAAAAAAGAAGAAAAAAAAGAAATGCAAGAAGAACAGCAGCAGACGGAAACGCAAGCTACTGAACAAAATAAAGAACAGCAAGAAAAAGCCGAAATGACGGATGCTGAAAAATTGGCAGCTGCTAACGAAGAAATTGCCCAACTTAAGGACAAATACTTGCGTCAGGTGGCAGAATTTGACAACTATCGCAAACGCACACTTAAAGAAAAGACTGAACTAATTCTGAATGGTGGCGAAAAGGTGTTGGGTGCCTTGCTTCCCGTGCTTGATGACTTGGATCGTGCTGTTGCAAACATTGCAAAAAGCAACGACGTGGAGACATTAAAAGAAGGCGTTGACTTAATTGTTGATAAACTAAGCAAAACCTTGGCTACACAAGGCTTGCAGAAAATGGATACAATCGGAAAAGAATTCGATACAGACTTCCACGAAGCTGTAGCACTTATTCCTGCTCCAGAAGAGTCAAAGAAGAACCACGTAATTGATTGTGTGCAGCCTGGCTACATGCTCAACGACAAGGTGATTAGACACGCTAAAGTTGTGGTTGGACAATAAACATATATACATTGGCTAATACTTAGGGTTATAAGATGCACTATAATATATATAGGAGTAATCTTGTAACCCCTTAGGCATTAACTCAGGGAGGAACTAACAGCTAATTTTTTATTAGAACCACCCTAAAACCCTACACAATGGCTGACGAAAAAGATTATTACAAAATATTGGGCGTAGAGCGTTCTGCGTCTGCTGATGAAATTAAGAGAGCATACAAAAAAGTTGCTATTAAATATCACCCTGACCGTAACCCAGGTAACAAGGAGGCTGAGGAAAAATTTAAACAAGCAGCTGAAGCCTATGATGTGCTTCGAGATCCTGACAAACGTGCTCGTTACGATCAATTTGGTGCCGATGCTGTAAATGGCGCTGGTGGCTTTGGCGGTTTCGGTGGTGCACAAGGCATGGACATCAATGACATATTCAGTGCCTTTGGCGACATCTTTGGAGGTCATGGCTTTGGTGGCTTCAGTGGCTTTGGTGGCGGACGTAGTAACAGTGCACAACCTCGTCAGTACAAGGGCGCAGATATGCGCATGAAGGTGAAACTCACGTTGGAGGAAATTGCAACTGGGGTCACCAAGAAATTTAAAATGAAGAAAGACGTTACTTGCCCCGAATGTGGCGGTAGCGGTTGTGAAAAAGGCACAAAGCCTGAAACTTGCGAAACTTGCCACGGACAAGGTTACGTGGTACATACTCAACGCAGCATGTTTGGCATGGTGCAGTCACAAGGAGTATGTCCTACTTGTCATGGTGAAGGCACTGTTATTAAACACAAATGTGCACACTGCCACGGCGAAGGCATTGTGAAGGGTGAAGAAATCGTTGAGATAGAAATCCCAGCTGGCGTTGGTGAGGGTATGGTTGTGAATATCCCTCGCAAAGGTAATGCTGCTATCCACAATGGTGTACCAGGTGACATTCAAGTAATTATTGAAGAGGCACAACACCCCGACTTTATCCGCGACGAAACGGATTTGATTTATAACTTACTACTCACCGTTTCGCAAGCCACACTTGGCGACACGGTTGAAATCCCCACTCTCGATGGTAAGGCTCGCATTAAAATAGAGCCAGGCACACAACCAGGAACTGCCCTCCGCTTACGTGGCAAGGGCTTACCCGCTGTGCAAGGCTATGGTAGCGGCAAGGGTGACATTGTGGTAAACATTAGCGTGTATATTCCTGAAAAAGTTAACAAGGACGAAAAGGCTCACTTTGAAGCTTTAAAAGATTGCGACAACATGCAGCCGAACGAAGGCATAAAGAATAAAATCTTTAGAGCCTTTAGAAACTATTTCAACAAATAGCCTATTTTATTAAAAAATGAGTTGGCGAGCTTAAATGCTTGCTAACTCATTTTTTTGCATTAACTTTGTCCAACAAAGAGGCTTTTAGACTTACTGTTTTTTATAAAACTAATAAGCCTAAGACCTTGTTTACAAAACATTTATACGCCTTTATATTAAAGTATGAATTACGACGAGACCATAGAATACCTTTTCAAAGCAGCACCTTTATTTCAAAACGTTGGAGGCGCAGCATATAAAGAGGGCTTGTCGAACACACATTTGCTCGACAACTATTTTAACCATCCACACACAAACTTTAAAACCATCCACGTTGCAGGCACGAACGGCAAAGGAAGTTGCGCACACACGTTAGCCACCATTTTACAACACAAGGGACTACGCGTGGGATTATACACATCCCCACACTTGATAGATTTTAGAGAACGCATCCGAGTAAATGGAGAAATGATACCTAAAGACGAGGTGGTTAACTTTGTAGCTGAACATCGCCACTTCTTTGAACCATTACACCCCTCTTTTTTTGAATTAACCACGGCTTTAGCCTTTAAATATTTTGCAGAAGCGAAAGTAGACGTTGCTGTGATTGAAGTGGGATTGGGCGGTCGCTTAGACTGCACAAACATCATAACTCCCGTACTGAGCATAATTACAAACATCAGTTTAGATCACACACAATTTTTGGGAGATACGTTAGCAAAGATTGCAAATGAAAAGGCTGGAATTATAAAAGCAAATGTCCCTGTAATTATTGGCGAAGCTAACGCAGAGACACGCCCCGTGTTTGAGGCACAAGCTAAATCTGTGGGTGCACCTATCACTTTTGCCGAAGACGAAATGGAAGTGATAGATAGTTACGTTAATGCCAAGGACTCACGCCACTACTGCACACGCCACTATGGAAATTTTGATGGTGAACTGATGGGAGAATGCCAGATTAAGAATACGAATACCATTCTATGTGCATGCAAAACACTTAAAGAGCTGTTTGAAGTGGAAAATGAGGATATTCTTTATGGTTTTTCTCACGTAAACGAATGTACAGGATTACGTGGCAGATGGCAAATTCTGCAACATCGTCCTACCGTGGTTTGCGATACTGGACACAACACAGGAGGGTGGGTATATTTAGGCGAACAACTTAAAGAAGCTGCTAAAAAATATGCACAACTGCACATTGTGTTTGGTATGGCTTCAGACAAAGACGTAGACCACGTGATGAACGAATTACCCCAAGCAGCACATTACTATTGGACACGAGCCTCAGTTCATCGTGCTATGAATGAGCATGAGGTAGACGAATTGGGCAAAAAACATGGATTAAAAGGCGAAATGTTTAATACTGTACCCGAGGCTTATGAAAAAGCTTTGAAAAATGCCCAAGAAAACGACTTTGTTTACATCGGTGGAAGTTGCTTTGTGGTAGCAGACCTGCTGAAACATTTGCAATAAAAACTGGGAGACAAAAATGGTTTGCAAAGTTTTTGCAAAACTTTAATAGCATTTTTGCTACAAAAAGACAACATTACTCCTATAAAGGAATTTATAATACAAGAAAACATCAATTATTGGTGCTACAAGTGAAATTAAATGTCTAATTTTACAGCGACCAAGTTAAAACATTATCCACTATGAGCGAAAATCGCAGCTTAGTAACCATTGCCAATCTGTCGAAAGAGAAGATCATGTACCTTTTGCAGATGGCCCAAGAGTTCGAAAAACGTCCCAATCGTAAGATTTTGGACGATAAAGTCGTGGCAACACTCTTCTTTGAGCCGTCTACACGCACACGTCTTTCGTTTGAAACTGCAGCGAACCGTTTGGGTGCAAGAGTAATCGGATTTACTGATCCCAAAGTAACCAGTTCAACAAAAGGCGAAACTTTGAAAGACACCATTATGATGGTGAGCAACTATGCCGACGTTATTGTGATGAGGCACTATTTGGAAGGTGCTGCACGATACGCGAGTGAAGTTTCTCCCGTTCCTATTGTAAACGCTGGAGATGGTGCAAACCAACATCCTTCGCAAACCATGCTCGATCTTTACAGCATCTATAAAACACAAGGTACGCTCGAGAATCTTAATATCTATATGGTGGGTGACTTAAAATATGGACGTACCGTACACTCACTACTCATGGCAATGCGCCACTTTAACCCTACCTTCCACTTTATTGCCCCGAAAGAATTAGCAATGCCCGAAATCTATAAGCACTATTGCGATGAATACGGCATTAAATACGAGGAACACGAGGACTTCAACGCAGAAGTAATTAGCCATGCAGACATCCTGTACATGACTCGCGTACAACGCGAACGCTTTACAGACCTCATGGAATATGAACGTGTGAAGAATGTGTATATTCTGCGCAAGTCTATGCTGAAAGATGCACGCGACAATATGAGAATATTGCACCCACTGCCCCGTGTTAACGAAATTGCTTACGACGTAGATGATGATCCGCACGCATACTACTTTGAACAAGCACGCAACGGACTCTATGCTCGTCAAGCCATTATTTGCGATGTATTGGGCATAACCTTGGACGAAGTGAAAAAATAAAAGAAGTGAGCGTTTAAAATAAAACAAGATTTTAGCAATGAAACGTCAAGAACTCATGGTAGCCGCTATTCAAAACGGCACCGTTATCGACCATATTCCCTCTAATAAACTATTTCAGGTGGTACGTCTGCTACACCTTGAAGACGTGAAATCGCAAGTTATGGTGGGCTATAATCTACCAAGCGAAAAAATGGGTAATAAGAGCATTATTAAAATTGCCGATAAATTCTTCACTGATGCTGAGCTTAACGTACTCAGCGTAGTGGCACCCAATGTTACGCTCTGCATTATTCGCGACTATGAGGTAGTAGAGAAAAAGTGTGTTACACTGCCCACTGAAATCGTTGGTATTGTGAAATGTGGCAACCCTAAGTGCATTACGAACAACGAACCCATGCCTACTCATTTCCACTTAATTGACGCTGGAAAAGGAGTTATTCAGTGTAAATACTGCGAAAAGGAACAGAAACTCGATAGCATCAAATTGGTATGATGCACGAAAAATTAGACTGGAAGCCGGGTACTATGATTTACCCGCTTCCGGCCTTACTCATTTCGTGTGGAACAACCCCCGAGGAGTATAATCTCTTCACGGTAGCGTGGTCAGGAACCATTTGTACAAATCCTGCAATGTGTTACATTTCAGTTCGTCCCGAACGACATTCTTACGAAATAATTAAACGTAACATGGAGTTCGTGATTAACCTTACCACAGAGGAAATGGCGAAGGCTACCGACTGGTGCGGTGTAAAATCGGGACGCGACTATAATAAGTTTAAGGAAATGAACCTTACCCCTGCCCCATCCCACGCACTGCAAACACCCATCGTTGCAGAATCGCCACTGAGCATAGAGTGTAAAGTTAAGGAGATTGTTCATCTGGGGTCGCACGACATGTTTATTGCAGAGGTTGTTAATGTGCAAGCTGATGCACAATTCCTTGACGAACAAGGAAAATGGCACCTGGACCAAAGCAAACCATTAGTTTATCTGCATGGCGCTTACTACGCATTAGGCAACTTTATCGGTCGCTTTGGTTTTTCTGTAAAAAAGAAAGACTAAAAAAAACTCGTCATAAAGGATGCACCTTTCTGTAAAAAAGCATTCGGACTGAGCAACACAACATTCATAAACTAACAGTTAAAGCCTTATGAAAGATCCAGAGATTTTTAACCTTATTGAGGCAGAACACCAACGTCAACTACGCGGTATAGAGCTTATTGCTTCTGAGAACTTTGTGAGTGATGAGGTTATGAGGGCTATGGGCTCTTTTCTCACTAACAAATATGCCGAGGGATACGCTGGACACCGCTACTATGGTGGTTGTCAAGTAGTGGACCAAGTAGAAACACTTGCCATTGAACGTGCTAAAAAGCTATTTAATGCAGAGTATGTTAACGTACAACCCCACTCTGGAGCTCAGGCTAATGCAGCAGTTTTTTTAGCTTGCCTTAACCCTGGTGACACTTTCATGGGACTTAACCTTGACCATGGAGGACACCTTTCGCATGGTTCGAAGGTAAACACTTCGGGCATTATCTACAACCCCATTGGTTACAACCTAAACCAAGAAACAGGGCGTGTGGACTATGACGAAATGGAGGCATTAGCTATTAAGCACAAGCCTAAAATGATTATTGGTGGTGGTTCAGCCTATAGTCGCGAATGGGACTATAAACGCATGCGAGCTATAGCCGATAAAGTTGGAGCTATCTTCATGGTAGACATGGCACACCCTGCAGGACTGATTGCCGCAGGACTGCTCGACAACCCATTGAAATACGCACACATTGTTACGACTACTACACACAAAACGCTAAGAGGACCACGCGGTGGCATGATTCTTATGGGATACGACTTTGAAAACCCATGGGGAAAGAAAAGTCCTAAGGGCGAAATACGCATGATGAGCCAACTGCTAAATAGTGCTGTTTTCCCAGGCATTCAAGGTGGACCACTCGAACACGTTATAGCCGCTAAAGCTGTGGCTTTTTACGAGGCACTGCAACCCGAATTTAAAGTTTATGCCAAACAAGTGAAAAAAAATGCTGCCAGATTGGCTGCTGCACTTACCGAACGAGGTTTTACCATCGTGAGCGGTGGCACAGACAACCATTCAATGCTTGTAGACTTACGCAGCAAATATCCAGACCTCACAGGTAAAGTGGCAGAAAACGCTTTAGTAGCTGCCGACATAACGGTGAACAAAAACATGGTGCCATTTGATAGTAGATCAGCTTTCCAAACATCAGGAATCCGATTAGGAACACCCGCCATTACCACACGTGGAGCTAAAGAAGAACTAATGGATGAGATTGCCGATATGATTGAAACTGTGCTTAACAATCCCAATGACGAAAACACCATTTGCAGCGTCAAGGAGCGTGTAAATAGCACAATGGCATCCTATCCACTCTTTACTTGGTAATTTAGGGTAAAAAGTAGGAATTCAAAATTATTTGATTATATCCATGTTGGAAACACTGTTCCAGCATGTCTTGCCACACTATTTTACCCCTACTGTTGACTTTCACCAATCACGTAGCTCGCAACGCTCCTTACTTAAGACTGCCGTTGTAACAAAACAATTCGACAATTCAATATAAATAATTTTGAACACCTACTTAAAAACTGCATAAAACGAGCATAAAACGAGCAAAAAAACAAGAACAATTCTTGCCATTTCAAACAAGATATTGTACTTTTGCACATGGAATAACATCCATACTATTTATAAAATTTCTTATCAATTATGGTAAACTACAAAGAACTTGGCTTGGTGAACACTCGCGAGATGTTCAAGCGTGCCATCAACGGTGGTTATGCAATCCCCGCTTTCAACTTCAATAACCTTGAACAGCTCCAGGCTATCATCAAGGCTTCTTCAGAACTTAAGTCTCCGGTAATCCTTCAGGTTTCTAAGGGTGCTCGTAACTATGCTAACGAAACTCTTCTTCGTTACATGGCTGAAGGTGCTGTAGAATATGCTAAGGAACTCGGTTGCCACCACCCCGAAATCGTACTTCACCTCGACCACGGTGATAGCTTCGAGCTCTGCAAGAGCTGCGTTGACCTCGGCTTCTCTTCTGTAATGATCGATGGTTCTTCACTTCCCTACGAAGAAAACATTGCCCTTACTAAGAAGGTTGTAGACTATGCTCACCAGTATGATGTTACTGTAGAAGGCGAACTCGGCGTTTTGGCTGGTGTTGAAGACGAAGTTTCTTCAGACGTATGCCACTACACTAAGCCCGAAGAAGTTATCGACTTCACTTCTAAGACTGGTGTTGACTCACTCGCAATCTCTATCGGTACTTCACACGGTGCATACAAGTTCACTCCCGAACAGTGCACACGCGACCCGAAGACTGGCAAGCTCGTTCCTCCTCCCTTGGCATTCGATATCCTCGACGCCATCATGGAGAAGCTTCCTGGTTTCCCCATCGTACTCCACGGTTCATCTTCAGTTCCCCAGGAATATGTTGACATCATCAACGCTAACGGTGGTAAACTTCCTGATGCAGTTGGTATTCCTGAAGAACAACTCCGTAAGGCTTCTAAGAGCGCTGTTTGCAAGATTAACATCGACTCTGACTCACGTCTCGCATTTACTGCTGCTGTACGTAAGGTATTCAACGAAAAGCCCGGTGAATTCGATCCCCGTAAGTACTGCGGTCCAGCTCGTGACCTCATGGAACAAATGTACAAGCACAAAATCACTGAAGTACTTGGTTCTGACAACAAGCTCGCTAACTGCGACTAATCAAAAATTAGCTGCATAATGAACAGTCATTAGCAGTAAATCAGATTACAACAAAGCCGTTTCAACACTATATTGCTGTTGAAACGGCTTTTCTTTTATACAGTTCAGAAAAAGAAAAAAATTCAGCCCCAAATACAATAGGCGAATAGGTCAAACATTAACTATTCGCTTTAGGTTACAAAACACTATTTCACCAGAGGCTTTGCATACAAAAAGGATATTGACTTACTTTGCCAAGTAAGTCAATATCCTTTTTTAGACACAAATGATGACATAAAAAGCATTTCAAAAATGCAGCCCCTAAGCCTCCTAATCAAACTGAATAGCTTTGGCTGGTTGTACCCTTGAAACCATGAAGCTGGGCAATACCAAAGCTAACATAGTGGCAGCAAGAGTTGCAAGGTTGATACCTATTATCCACAACACATGGAGTTCAACAGGAACATAAGGCACATAATACACCTCAGGATCAAGACGCACTATGTGGAAGTACTTTTGCAAGAAGATGAGACCTAAGCCAATTATATTACCATATAACAAACCACGACTCACTATGAAAGCTGCATAAATTAAGAACGTATGACGAATGCGACTATTTGTAGCACCCAAAGCCTTCAACACACCAATGGTTGAAGTACGCTCCAAAATCAGAATGAGCAAACCACTAATCATGGTAAAACCTGCCACACATATCATGATTACAAGAATCACCATGACATTAAGGTCTAACAAGTTGAGCCACGAAAGAATGGAAGCTGTGTTGGGATTATCTTGAATACCCAAAACAGAATACGTACGCTTGTAACGATCCGTCTTCCCCCCGATGTGATGTGCCAAATAAGTTTGAGCCGGAGCTAAATCATCAAAAGAGTTGAGCTTAATTTCAAGTCCACTGCTCTGATCTTCCTCCCAACGATTCAACTGATTTACCGTGTAAAGGTCGGTCATCACAATGGTATTGTCAAACTGCTTTAAATACGTGTTATAAATGCCCACCACCGTAAAACGACGCTGTTTCACCGTGTTTGCAAAATAATAACTATAAACCTTATCGCCCAACTTCAAACCTAACTTATTAGCAAGCATTTGCGAAATTACAATCTCGTTGCTCGACTTCGTGTCAGAGAATTTAGGCAATCTACCCGCTGTGAGATAACGACTAATAAAATGCACATCATATTCAGGACCACATCCCTTTAGTGCAACCCCAGCAAAGTCATTTTCGGTTTTAAAAATACCCAACTTTTGCGAAATACGTTGCACATGCGTTACCCCAGGTGCCTTACGTGCCTCATTCATTAAGGCCGCATCTGTTACCAACGGATAGGTTTCGGGCGATCCTAAAGAGTTTAAGTCTATAATTTCTATATGCGAGGCAAACCCTGTTAGTTTGGCAGTCACCTCATGCTGGAAGCCTCGCACCACACATATCGAGATAATCATCACGGCAAGTCCCACAGCAATACCAGCAGTGGCAATACGCAAGGCAGGAGGCGAAGCCTTTTTCACAACTTCGCCCTTTTTGTTGTTGTTCTTAAAAAAACGTTTTGCTAAGAATAAAGATAGCATAAACTTTAAACTAAATCTAAAGGGTGGTTCTAAAAATGCAGCTTTTTACTTTTCAACGTAAGCATTAAGCACCTACTTAAAACACCATTTTAGAACCACCCTATTTCATAAAAATTACTGCACATTCTCCCTTCCAGGATAAGCCTCAAGAGCTTTGCGCAACACAAAGAGTGCTCGCTGCAAGTCTTCCTTTTTAAGCACATAGGCAATACGCACCTGATTGCGTCCTGCACCAGGAGTTGTGTAGAAACCCGCTGCAGGTGCCATCATCACAGTTTCACCCTCATAGGCAAAGTCCGTTAAGCACCAAGCACAGAACTTTTCAGCATCATCTACGGGCAATTTTGCCACAGTGTAGAAAGCTCCCATTGGAATGGGCGAATATACCCCTGGAATACGATTTAGGCCATCAATGAGGCATTTGCGGCGCTCCACATATTCATCATACACGTCGCGTGCATACTCTGGGGTAGCATCTAACGAAGCCTCAGCCACAATCTGACCAATCAGAGGGGGGCTTAAACGTGCTTGGCAGAATTTCATAACAGCCTTGCGCACAGCCTCGTTCTTTGTAATCAGCGCACCAATACGAATACCACACTCACTGTAACGCTTTGAAACAGAGTCAATAAGCACCACATTCTGTTCAACGCCCTCAAGGTGACAAGCTGAAATGTAAGGCGAACCCGTATAGATAAACTCACGATACACCTCATCCGAGAAGAGATAAAGGTCGTATTTCTTCACCAAATCGCGAATTTGATTCATCTCACGACGTGTATACAAATAACCTGTCGGGTTGTTCGGGTTGCAAATCA
>OIXW01000584.1_pt1 | contig 10946 bp, 4 predicted proteins | sample 1587951 | NCBI WGS metagenome assembly OIXW01 (sample SAMN03283239) | human gut metagenome | biome: human-associated habitat; material: feces | host: Homo sapiens | place: Peru | collected 2012
TGGCAGCCTCAGCATAATCCAAGAAAATCTCGGTATAGCGGATATACACAGGATAGTGATACTGTGCGTTCTTGGCATTTGGATTAGGATTACAATCCTCACGAAGAAGCTTCTTCATATAGTAACCAGTACGTGTAGAGTTACCAATCTTATTCAGTCCATTGTCATTGTTGGCAGTGGTGATGTCGGTATTGATGGTTGCACCCTTATACTTGCAGCCATTATAGATAATGTAGAGATTCAAGCGTGGATCACGTTTACTATAAGGATCCAAGTCATCATACTCACTGCGCTCATCTGTGATAGGATAACCATTGGCAGCAGGGAAAGCATCTACCAAATTCTGGGTAGGATTGATACGTCCCTTACCATAGAGAGATGGAGGGAAGTTATCAGCCTCCTGGTTCAAACCGAGGTCCCAATCATCTGCACCATTAGTCTTATTACCACGCCAGATAATCTCCTTAGGGCATGCACCAGACTGCAAATTATTAATCTCATTAGTCTGAGCATACCAAGAATTACCTGTTTCAGACAAGCCGCTTACACCACCAATCAAGTCGAGCAAGCTGGCTGCATCATCAGCAGCACGCTTATAATCCACATTGGTACCCTTATTAAAAGCAGGGCTGGCAGCAAGGAGAGAAACCTGTGCACGGATAGCCTTGGCGATACGACCGCTCACACGACCACGCATCAGAGAACCCAATACACGGTTATAGTCCTGATAGTTGTTCACACCCATAGCAGTGTATTTTTCTGGCACAGGATCTGACTTAGTCAAATCATTGTAGTCCAAAGGCAGCAACTGCTCAGCCTGGTCCAAGTCGCTATAGATTTGATCCAAGCAAGCTTGGAATGTGGCACGTGGCTGATTGAAATCAGAAGAAGTATCCTCTGGCTTTGTCAAGTTTGGCACACCCAGGAGCTGACCATCCTCAGTCCAACCACCATGGTTCATCAAGAGATAATACATATTGAGAGCTCTCAAGGCATAAGCCTCACCCTTACGGCTCTCACAGAACATCTGCTGCGCACCCTTGTCCTTAGCCCAGTCTACCTTGTCCACTTCCTGAAGGAAGATGTTCAAGTACTGGATGCTAGCACGACAGCTAGTCCACTTGTTCATAGGGTCATTATTGGCAGCCCAAGAACCAGTAGCCATTTTCAGGTAGCTGTTAGACAAATCATTGCTTACAGCATCATCGGTTGCCACATCAGTTACACTTTTGGTATTATAAGGAAGCACGGCATAAGCATAGCCGAGAAGTCCCTGAGCATAAGTAGGCTCTTCGTAAATCTCGTCCAAGCTACGGTTGTTTTCCTGTGCAGGCTCAAAGAGATCTGAGCAAGACACCAACGAGAGTGACAATGCAGCTAATATAAATAACTTATTAATTTTCATTTCTGTATACATTTAATAATGATTAGAATGTAGCCTTCACACCTATATTATAATAGCGTGTCTGAGGAGCACTACCTATGTTCATCTCCAACACCTCACGGTTCTTAGAGATAGTGAGCAAGTTGGCACCGCTTACATAAGCAGACAAGCCCTTAAGCCAAGTCTTCTGGAAGAGCGTGCTAGGCAGGTCGTATGTAATCTGTACCTTAGCCAAGCGGAAAGCGTCTGTGCTGTACATCCAGAAGTCTGATGTCTGATAGTTGTTGCTACCTGAGAGTGTGGTAAGACGTGGATAAGTAGCAGTCTCCTTGGTTGCCTTAGTCCAGCGATTGCGAACCACAGCTGAGTACTTGCCGTCACCCTTTACCCACCAGTAAGAATTGTTCTTCAAGCCATAAGCACCGAAGTTGCCAGTACCGAGGGCGAAGAATGTGAAGTTCTTCCACTTAGCAGTGAGGTTTACACCCAATGTGAATGGAGAGCCATACCAACCACCCTTGCCCAGGAACACCTGGTCGTAAGAGTCGATCTTGCCATCACCGTTTACATCCACATACTTCATATCGCCAGGCTTCACGTCACTACCCAAGCGGCTCTGGTCTGGAGAGTTCTTGATTTCTTCCTCACTCTGGAAGAAGCCAGCAAACTTATAACCCCAGATACCATCGAGAGCCTTGCCCTCACGGTTTTGGTAATCCCATGCGTTCATCTCATCACGCTTGGTAGCCTTGGTGTTATAATAAGTACCTGTTACGCCGAGCTGCAAGTCTACATCACCCACCTTCTTATTGAAGTTAGCTGCGAAGTCGAAACCGATGCGGCGATTATTGTTAAAGTTGAGCACAGGCATGAATGAAGCATCAGGATAGCCTGGCTTAAAGTGAGAAGGATAGAACGTTGGAGTAGAAATCAGATAACCCTCCATCGAGTTAACGAAGAAGCTAGCATCCAATGTTACCATCTGCTGCCACAAGGAAGTCTTGAAGTTGACAGAAAGTTCCTTACGCTTGATGAAGTCGAGATCCTTGTTGGCAGAACGCTTAGAGAATGTGTACTTGCCAGCAGAACCATCATACCATCCATAACCATCAGCTGTCTGCCAGTTGGTGTCATAGAGATAGTATCTGTTGTCATTTACTGCCAAGTCAATATCCTCGTTGATGATGCTACCAGATACACTGATCATCATATCGTCTACCACCTTGCTGTTCTTCAAGAAGTTCTCGTTCTTGAGTCTCCAACCCAATGAAAGTGAAGGAGAGAAGCCTACACGATGACCTGGAGCCAACTGTGCAGAGTGGATAGCTGCCAAGCCGAAGTCTGCATAATAAGTCTTGGCGTAATCATAAGATGCATCCAAGGCAAGATTAGCACTTGAGTTCTTATGATACTGTCCAGACTTCGACTGCTGGAAGCCAGAGGCAATCAACATCGCAGAGAGGTTATGTACCTTATTAAATGTATTGGCGTAATTGAACTGAGCAGAGAAGAGCATGGTCTGATTGTCCACACTATTAGCGATGTTCTGTACACCAGACTTCTTATCCTCACCTTCCTTCTTCAAAGCTACGATCATATCCTTGCCGTCAATGTTTGACCATGTTGGGATATAGATGGCATAGCTATTATTGAAAGATGTGGTGTAAGAGGTAGCATAGTCTACTGCGAAACGAGTCTCGAAAGACAAGCCCTGCAACAACTTGTGCAGATTGATGTTAACACCTGTATCAAACTGGAACTGGCGGCTAGTATACTTGCTCTTACCAGCAGCATAGTAATCTGCGAAGATGTTAGAAGAGTTAGCCTGTGTACCAGCCAAGAAGTACTTGCCATCCACCAGCTTAGCCACACTCATCAAGTCCCAAGCAGCCTTGGCATTAGGAGCTATCATGTCTGTAGAGATCAATGGACTAGCATTCTGTGGGAAGTTAGGACGCCAAGTAGCAGCTGCATTCCAATAATCACCAATAGCAGAATGTGAATCATAGAATGTGGCATTGGAGTTGACCCAAGCCTTGATGTCATCTGTGATGTTGACATCTACATTACCACGTACACTGAAACGCTGAGTGTTATTGTTCTTAGCCTCACCAAACTTCAGGAAGTCGCCCTGGCGATAATAATTGATGTTGCTATAGAAGTGAGCACGCTTACCACCACCACTAATCTCAGCAGTAGCCTCGTAGCGACTATTCATCTTGCGAAGATAGTCAGAAGAGTACATATCGAGATTAGGATAACGATATGGGTTGGTGCCCAAGCCATGATTGTAGATATCCTCAGCAGAGTAGAGAGGAGTCAAACCGTCATTGGCACGAGCCTCGTTGTAGAGAGTCATATACTCAGCAGAGCCCAGATACTCAGGGAATGACTTAGCCACATTGAGACCAGCGTTAGCCTGCACCTCAACCTTCAAGCCATCGTTCTTGCCACGCTTGGTGGTGATGAGCACAGCACCCTTAGCTGCCTTGCTACCATAGAGCACTACAGCTTGCGCACCCTTGAGGAATGTAATCTGGTCAATCTCGCTAGGCATCACGTTGGTTGCCTCACGAGGCACACCATCTACCAATACCAAGTATCCTGCATTGTCAGCATCCATACCCCAGAGAGAGTTGCCATTCCAACCACCCACGTAGCCCTGCATGTTGTCAAGGCTATAAGTGTGGTAGTTTTTCTTCATCAATCCCTCTACATCGACTACCGAAACGCCGCCCAAGATGTCACCCTTGGCTACCTTGCGATAAGCCACATTGACCATCTCCTTGTCGGCAGCAACGGTATCGGTTTCGTTCTCAGCAGCAGTTTTGGCATCGGCAGCCATAGGAGCCAATGACACAAGACCTGCCAACAGGAACTTTGAATTATATGATTTGAATTTTGAATTCATACTATCATTCTTATTTTAGTATTACTATATAATGTTATTTTACCAACCAGGATTCTGACTAAGCTCTTGATAGAGATAAACATCCTTGATAGGCAATGGGAACCAATAGTGCTTGGCTGTGAAGTGACGAGTCAAGATCGCTTCCTGGCGGAAGTTATCCACCTTAGCATCAGCTGGGTCATTATTCTTGTAGAAATCGGCACCCTCCACACGGTCAAACTCATCAGAGTACTTTACATTGTAAGGAGCCTCGGTCAGGAGCAACCAGCGCTGCAAGTCGTTGAAACGGAAGCCCTCGAAAGCAAGTTCCACCTCACGCTCACGGCGAACCTCGTCCATGAACTTATGTGCATCAGCTACATACTCTGGAGCCACATGACCAGCGCCACAACGATCACGAAGGGTATTGATGGCATCCTCAGCAGTCTTGCTAAAGTTAGTAGCCTTGCCAGAAGCACCACCAAACGCAGCACAAGCCTCAGCATACATCAGATAGATGTCAGCCAGACGCATATATGGCAAGTAACAGTGGAATGCTGAACCCCAATCGTAGTCGCGATCCACCTCATTACATGTATGAGGCACCAACTTCTGGATGAAGTAACCTGTACGGCTGCCATTAGCCACTGGACGCATATTGCCACCTGTATACAACTGGCAGTACTGCAAGTTAGCCCACTGACCAGGAGTACCATTCAGATACTTGAAGCCATCAAACACGATGTCGTGATAGAAGCGTGGGTCACGGTTCTTATATGGATGAGTAGGATCGAAACCACCTGCTATGTTAGGAACCAACTTGCCATTCTCTACGATGTAAGCGGGCTCACCATTAGCCATACCGTAAGCAGCTATCAAGTTAGCTGTAGGCTGGTGAATCACATTGTCATGTCCAACCACTTTCTGTACCTTAGGACCAAACACCTTAGAGGTATTCCAGTTAGAGCCGTTGAAGTCTGCAGATGGACCACGGAAGATAGCCTCAATAGATCCAGGCATTTTCCAGTTCTGCTTCTTGGTATAGAAGATATCAGAGAAGCAAGAGTTAGCATCGGCAGAACGCTCATGATTGTAGACGTCCTTATATTTGAACTCAGCCAACCCATACTGTGTCTGGCCACCCTCAACCAATGTGAGCAACTCACCGAAGACCTCAGCTGCCTTCTTGGCAAACTCCTCATCATAGTCGTATGTCTTGCCATTCTTGCTAGCTCCTACCTGTGCGCCATCCTTCATCAATGGGCTGGCAGCCCAGAGATAAGTCTTGCCCAGATAACCGAGTGCCATGATCTTGTTGATACGAAGGTCGTTCTTGCCCTGTGTGGCAGCACCATCATACTCATTGTCCCAGTTGATAGGCAACAGATCGGCAGCCTTGCGATAATCAGCAGCAGCCTTCTCTGCACACTTCTGATAAGAGAGACGAGGCAAATTGAGCTCTGAATTGAGATCCAAATAGGTATCAATGTATGGCAAACCACCAAAGTACTGCATCAACTCAGTGTGCCACCATGCACGGAAGAAGTAAAGCTGACCAGCAATGAGGTCTTTCTCTGCCTTGCTAGCTACCAACTTATCGAGATTAGCCAAGCCCTGGTTAGCCTTACGAATGCAATACCAAGCATGTGGCCAAAGTGAGTGGTTGAACTTATCTGTAGATGTAGGGTTGCTGCCATCCTTGTAAAGCCAGTTACCAGTGGTCTGCCAAGCACGGAAGTTGCCCAAGTCTACCTGGTGTGTCATACGGCCATCAGCCTCTGGGTTGAAGATTTCATCATCACCCCAGTTCCAAGAAGGACACCAGTTACATTTTTCCTTATCAGGGATACAGTTGTAAATCTCCTCTACGTAACCCTGAAAGTTACGGAAGTTTACAAATGCGTCATTTTCTGAGACTGTAGAATCGGCCTCCTTGTCAAGATAGTCCTGGCAAGAGTTGAGCGAGGTACCGAGAGCCAGCGAGACGCATCCCATCAACAAAAAATTCTTTATCTTATTTTTCATTTGAATGTTCATTTTAATATTACAATGAGAATTTAACACCTAAGTTGAAGCGGCGTACTGTAGGATATGCTCCAAGGAAACCGCCACCACCGAGGTTAGCCTCACGGTCATCAGGCATACGAGTCCAAAGCCAGAGGTTGTTACCATTCAAGTATAACTTGAGGTAGTTCATACCGAGAGCCTTGATCCATCCCTTAGTCCAAGTATAAGCAATCTCTACGTTCTTCAGACGGATGTATGAACCATCATAGAGGAACTGAGTACCATTGCTGTAATCAGACTGGGTAGCACCCCAACGAGGAATGATAGATTCTGGAGAAGACTCATTCTTGTCCCACCAAGTACCAGTGTCATAAACATTGTTCAACTTATTGCCAAAGCTTGTCAAGGTTACGTCACGAGTTACATTGGTTACACCATAGAACTGAGCGAAAGCAGAGAAGCCCTTATACTCGATACCGATAGTGGCATTGTATGTATTCTGAGGGTTTGAGCTATAACCTACTGGAGCTGAGTCCTTGCTATCTACCACACCATCACCGTTGAAGTCTACGATGTAGTAATCGCCTACCAAGCGGTGGTTGTCGTTAGACTCATGAGCTGGAGAACCTATCAAGTCATCGATGTCGTTGATAAAGCCACGATCAATGTATGAGCGATACTGACCCATAGAGTAGCCTGCCTCCTTCTGATAGTTAGGAGTGAGCTGAGCGTCATCCTTCAAGAGCACCTTGTTCTTGGCATGGGTCATATTGAAGTTACCCCAGAGGCGGATGCCATTGGCAAATTTCTTGTTGAGCTTCAACTCCAACTCGTAACCACTGGTACGAACCTTACCCTTATTGATAGTAGGAGCTGTAGTACCAAAGTAAGATGGGATGGAGCGGTTATTACCAAAGATCAAAATGTCGTTACGACGGTCGCAGAAGAAATCGAGCGAACCGGTAATCAAACCACCCAAGAAACCATAGTCGACACCGAAGTTGGTCTTCTTCACAGTCTCCCACTTCACATCTTTATTACCCAATGTATTCTGGCGATACCATGTGTAGATACTGTTGGTATGGTCAAGATCCATCACTGTGTTGCCTCCGTATGCCCACTGGTTCATGTAGAGCCAACGACGAGAAGAGTCGAATGGATCGCCCAGGTTATCATCACCAATCTCACCGTAAGATGCACGGAACTTCAACATATCAATGATGTGCTTGTCACGAAGATTCTTCATGAAGTTCTCCTCAGTGATGGTCCAACCGATAGCTCCAGAATTGAAGAAGGCGAAGCGATTGTCCTTGCTAAACTTTTCTGATCCGTTGTAAGCACCGTTATACTCGATGTTGTAACGACCAGCATAGCTATAAGTAGCACGGAACGCCCAGTCCTCACGGTAAGTAGGCATCACACTACCACGTGCATTCTCCTGACGAGAGAACAAGCCCATGGCTGTAACATCATGCTGTCCGAACTTGCGAGCCCAGTTGAGCTGCAACTGATAGTAAAGATTGCGAACAGTCTGGTTGTTATCAACCGAACCACCTGAAGTACTCCAGTTAACGCCCTGTTTCCAGTCGAACTTATTGTTTGACTCATATATCTGGCCATATGTTATATTGCCAGTCTCCGGATCAACATACTTGGTCTGAGCTGTATTGTTCAAGTCATTGATACCACGGCTCGTCTCAACAAACACGTTGTCCCAAGAAACGGTACCACGCAAGTTCAAGCCCTTGGTGATGAAGTCGAGTTTCTGCTCCAAGGTAAAGTCGGTATTGATACGAGTAGTAGTAGCCTGCGCTGTACCACCGATGGCGAGGTTCTGAGCAGAGTTACTTACGTTAGACGCATTTGGATAATAACCCCAAGATCCATCGCTATACTGAGGCAAGAATACATCTGGAGCGATGTTATAAGCACCAGCCCACTGCTGACCAATCTGCCACTCGCTATTGCTCATGTTGCTCCAAGGAGCCTTGCGCACACCATTAGAACCAGATACATTTACCTTTAATGTAGTAGTTTTAGTGATAGAGAAGTCCAAGTTACTGCGCACATTGATACGATTGTATCCATAGCCAGAGTTGTAGTTACGACCATTGTCATACTCACGGAAGAGGTCACCCTCGTGTACAAAGTCGGCAGAAGCAAAATACTTCACGAAGCTTGTACCACCGCTCACATTGACATTGGCATTATATGACATGGCGCTCTTCTTGAAGAGGGCATCCTGCCAATCCACGTTAGCATAACGCTCACGCTGCTCATCCGTAGTCTGGTTACGATAGTTCTCAATAAATGATTGAGGACGGATGTAAGACCAAGATTCAGGAGAAACACCCAACTCATGCTCCACTGCCCTGTTGCGGAACATCAAGGCATCGTATGAATCATACTTGTTAGGCAACTTAGAAGGAGCCTTCAATGTAGCGTTGAAGCCTACATCAATCTTAGCCTTGCCTTCCTTACCACGCTTGGTGGTAATCAAGATGACACCATTGGCACCCTTCACACCATAAACGGCAGTGGCAGATGCATCCTTCAATACGGAGATGCTCTCTACAGAAGAGATGTCCACGCTGCTCATAGGACGCTCGATACCATCGACTAGGACGAGAGGGTCACTGCTGTTCCAAGAACTAGCACCACGAATGATGATCTGTGGCTCCTCCTCACCAGGCATACCATTGCCCTGAACAGTTACCACACCAGGAAGGTTACCAGTTAAGGCAGCACCAATGTCGCTGACACCGGCGGCACGCTCCAAGACCTCACCTGTGGTCTGGGTGATGGAACCCACGACAGATGCCTTCTTCTGCTGACCATAACCAACGACCACGACTTCGCCGATGGCATTGTCGTCTTCCAGTGAGAGTTTGAACTCTCTCTTCTTACCGATCTTTACTTCCTTGGTCTTCATACCTACGTAGGTAAATACGAGAGTAGAATTCTCAGAAGGCACATCGATGTTGAAGTTACCGTCAAAGTCGGTGACCGCACCGACGCTGGCATTACCTTTTACTTTTACAGTGGCACCAATCAGAGGTTCACCTGTACCGTCAACAAGATTACCCTTGACATGAATCTTCTGTGCCTGAGCATTCAGGCTGCAGAAAGCTCCCACCAAGCATAAGGCTGCTGTCCGTTTCATTGTTAACACTTGTTCAATCATGTTCTATTCATTTTTGATTTATGCTTTAAAAATTTAGGCGTGCACAAAAACTGTTTATTCACGGCGGCAAAGGTATGGATTTCTTTCGAAACATACTTTGCGTGGTGTAACAGAAAGTTTATCATTTTAGAAAAACCTTACGAGAACGTATTTTTCCATTACTTAACAGTTGTTTTATTATATAAACACCTGCAGTTGGCTTTTCAACTTCTTTTCCTTCTATATTATAATATAAGGTGGAAACCACGTCTGCCTGGGTTTCTAATTGTTTAATTCCTGTTGTATTTTGTTTCAAATACCATTCTTTATACCACTTCATACAGGCATCGCCGCAACATTCTTCGAACAATCCGTGTTTCTTGGCATTCTGGAAACCCGGCTGCACAATTCCGCTCTTCAAGTACTCATCAATATCGTAATATTCCTGCGGATGGGTAAGGGTCATACCGATATTGCCAAAGTGGTCGTGAACTGCCTTCCATGCCAATCCCCATTTCGAGGTAGATGCTGTTGCCCAGCTTCCCAGGTTAGGTTGTGTCCACTGTCCCCACTCATTGTAGTGACCTTCGCTCGCCTTGTCCGGATCTTCCGGACTCCAGTCTATCTCCGTTACCATGATAGGTTTCGTTTCTACCATCGGCACCTGACTTTTGAAGTTGCGGATAAAAGTATCGTGATCGTAATTCTTATCGGTCATATTTCCATACCATCCGGAATAAACATGTACTGCATAAGAGAAGTTGTTCTCGCTATCGGTGATAGGATGCTTGACGTAATCCTGATACTTGCTCTGATAACCCGCACCCGGAACCCAGATGATTCCCTTGAAGCCAGTGGCACGAATTTCATCTACCACAGGCTGGAAGAAATCATGGAGAGCCTTGTCTGATTGAGAGCCATTTGCCAGCAACACATTAATAGGCTCATTGGCTAGCTCGATGCTCACCTGTCCGGCATTTTTCTGGATGGTGGCATTGGAAGCGAAGCGTTTCCACACCTTCTTAAGATATGCCTGATATTCATCTCCCACCTTGATATTCTGTGGACAAACGCCAGGAGGGCGAACGATTACATATAGTCCATGAGCCAAGGCTTTCTCCACAAGCTTGACATAAAGTTTGCTCAAGAATATCTTGTATCGATACTCACTAAAATACTGGATATTGTTTTCACCCGTTCCTACTGGCGCATTATAGTTGGTCCAGCATGGATCCATGTGCAATCGGAACACGGTACAGTAAGCTCCCTGCTCCTTATCAGTGATGGCGGTAAACATCTTCTCGAAATAATTGAGACAAGGTGTAATGTCGGGGACATTGTATCCGCCCGTACCCCAACGATTGCCGTTGAAGTAGCGGTTCGGTGTATCCATCACACCATGAAGAACCACAGTTTTACCATTGGCATCTACCAGATTCTTACCCTCCACACGAAGTGCCGGCAGATTATCGGCAGCCAGTCCCGCCATTGACAGCATAGCC
>OIXW01000586.1_pt1 | contig 10942 bp, 8 predicted proteins | sample 1587951 | NCBI WGS metagenome assembly OIXW01 (sample SAMN03283239) | human gut metagenome | biome: human-associated habitat; material: feces | host: Homo sapiens | place: Peru | collected 2012
GAATTTCCGTAAATAAACCCCTTTCGGGGTTGGGCTGGCGCATGAAGCAATGTTTTTGTTTTTTTGCATATTACTTATGATAAGCCCTATTTTTTCTTGCAGCCAGTAGGATATACCCAATGAGTATAATGAAGGCAATGAGGATGCTAATTATTTGTGTGGCATATTTTTCGGGTTCAACCCAAAACTCTCTGAAGAAATCAAGACGTCCGAGTACCTCTACTGGTACCCAAAACACAATCACCGTAGCTATAGCCATGCGGATGTTGGCACCCCACGACGAAATAGTAAGTTGCTTTTTAAAGATGAACAGACTGCCCAATAGACAGGCTGCAGCTACAATGCTGGTTATGGGATGTCTGTCGCCAAGGAAATTCTTGTCGTAGCAGAACATAAGTAGTAAGTAGCTTGCCCAAAGAATCATGTTCAGCTCCATAAAAGTAACAATACTTGTGTGATGTGTCATAGGTCGGGCTGCAATCTCGTTTTTGCGCGAGCGCAGTAGCACACGTTGCCACCAGTTAATAAAGTTACACCCGTTCTTGGTAGAGAAGATATAGAGTGTCATTACCATTATCCACATGCCAAATGAGGCAGGAAGAATAAGATATTCCGGACGGGTAACTACTTCGCCATTCTCTATTTCGGGTTGTGTACCCCATCGGGTAGCATAGTATTGAAAGAGAAACTCAACCCAACCTGTCCAAAAAAGCAGACCACCGATAAGTCCGAAAAAAGTTTGCTTGGTATTTCCTTTTACAAAAACCCCTGTTATCACAAGGAGTAATCCCATGAGTCCCATAAAAAAGGCTGAATAGTGCAAAGCCTCGGGCGTCATGGTCTTCTCCATAATAATCATGAGTGCATGACCCAAGGGCATAGTAAAAAGTACTACAAGAAAGGAAGCAATTGACTTCCACCAATTTGTTTTCATTTTCGTCATTTACTTAGAAGAGTTTGTTAAAATCAATCGACATTCCGATTTGGAAATTTATTCCATCTGTAATCGGGCTGTTAAGGTAATAATATTTGGGTTTATATCCCAATAGGTTGTCTAATGCCGCAGTCACTTTTACCGCATTCCCGATGCGTTGCACCAAGGAGAGTTTCCAAAGCGTGTAGGCAGGATATTCCACCTGAATGGTACCCTTGCTCACATCATAGTAGTCTTTATATTCCACATTCTTTACGCCCGAAAGTACACGTCCTTGCAAACCAACATTCAGTCCATATCGTTTGCTAAACTGATGATCGTAATCTACGCGGGCATTCAGTGCATGCTGACGAGCTGGGATGTACTGATTGTTGATGGTATTGCCATTCCCATCTTTAGCCAACTGTTCTTTTGTGTAGGCATAAGTGATGCGAGCACTCATGCCGTTGCGCCATTTGGCTTGAACTCCCATATCGCCTCCATACACATTGTAGTCGTCGAGATTGGCATAAGGCAGATAAGGCAACTTGTCGGTGGCAGACTTAAAGTAGGGTGCTGAGGTTGCCAGTTTGTTCTTCACCTTATTATAATAGACCGATGCGGTAAAGTTGTAACGGCTTCGGGTGTATTCGGCAGAAAAATTGAAGTTGTGGCTCGTTTCCGACTTCAAGTTTGCATTGCCCTCCACAATCCATATTCCTGCCATGTCGAAATTATAATACTTCTCTTTCAGAGTGGGTGCTCTGAAACCCATACCGTAACCAGCACGAAGGGATAGGTTTTGCAAGGGTTTGTAGCAGATGTTGAGTTTAGGTGTGAGGTGCGACTCTTTACCATCCGAAAAATAATCATATCGTAGCGCACTCACAACCTCCCATTGGTTGTTGATGCGCCAATCATATTGAGCAAATACATCCCAACTGTCTTGTTCGCGTATTTCACCATTCAAGTTGGTGTTGAAGAGGTAGTCGTGCATCCAATCAGCACCTAAGGTTAGCACATCGCCCCTATTAAACGAGTGGTTATGGAGCAATCGGAAAGTGTTTTGCACATTACTATAGTCGCGAATGTCAAGGTGCGTAATGCGTTGATAGTCCGATTTGTCATATTGGTCGAAAGCATAACTAAGTTGCAATTCGTCTTGCGTTGTTAGCTTCCAATTCATGCGGAGTCCACCTGTAAAGTCGCGATAACGTTCGGGTTGGTCAACCGACCTTACTGTTTCGCGAAAAAAATATCCAGCACGTCCCGTAATGTTAAAGTTTTGATTGGGGCTCCACACCAATTGATCTTTAAAGTGCATAGTCTTGTCACCATATATCGTAGAAATGATGCGGGTTACGGGGTTTGAGGCACTCTGCACATTATAATTGTCTATGCGATTGATGTTAGCAGAAAGTAGGTTGTTCCAATGCTTATTGCTCAGTCCAAACGATGCACCATATCGTTGCTCATTGTGTTTAGCGTAACGCGCATTCACATTGAGTGTCCAAGGTTGTTTGTTGCGTTTGGTAATGATGTTGATAACTCCACCCGTAGCGTTGCTTCCATACAATGCAGAGGCTGCTCCTTTCACAATTTCAATACGCTCAACATTGTCCATATTGAGTCGGGTAAAGTCCACATCGTCCATTGTTTCGCCTGCCAGTCGTTCCCCATCTACAAGAAAAAGCACTCCCTGTCCGCCAAATCCTGAAAAGTTGAGGTGCGTTTGTTGGTTCATGGCATACGAAAATTCAACGCCAGGCAGTTCCTGTTGCAAAAGGTCTTGCACATTCGTGGCGTCTAATTTAGCAATGTCTTTTGCATTGATAACGCGTGTTTGTATGGGAGTGTCTTTCAGAAACTTAGGGGTGCGTGTGCCAGTTACCACCACATCGTTCAAACTAAACATGCGGCTGATAGAATCAAGGCGAGTCTCTTGTGCCATTGTGGTTTGCCATAGAGCACTTGCCATCCAAAAGGAGAGTAAGATCGAATGCTTCATTTATAGCTATTTTCAGTATTGGGGATTGGGCAAAAAAGGTGACTAAACCTCTTTAATAAGGATACTTATAATTTAGGGTGAGATAGCATTTATCACCTTTAGGCGACAGATAATTTTCAAGTTGCAAAGCAGCATAACTACCATCCTTAAGTCGCAAAATAAACACATGGTTGTTCATGCTGAAGGAGGGTGGCATAGGGGGAATTTCCATGCTGAGCCACGATGAGAGCACACGGTTAATTTCGATGCCTTGCGAGGGAACATAGCCCAATAACATTTGTTCTTGACTATCCCACACTTCGTTTTCAGTCCATTCGTCCTCCGTAAATTGCATGTCTTTAAAAACATCGCTACTTTCAGGTAGCTCGTCCATCGAGGTGTAAGCCGTTTCAAGCACAGCACCCCCATTTGTTCTCACATTGTTGCGATGCACAGCAAAGGTCCATTCGGCAGGCGCAGTTTGTGTAGCAGTAGGTGTGAAATAGGCGAACGTATTGTTCTTTATGCCTGCACCAAACACATCAAACCAATACATGTATTGCCCCGACTTTTTATCGGTGATGGGGGTAGTCACTTTGTCGCCTGTAGCTTCCATCGGAATGGGATAAGCCTCAAATTCAGTTTGGGCTTTGCGCAAGGCTTCTTCGTTACCATCCACCGTGAGTTGATGTAACTGTTTTAGGTCTACATAATACCAATGGCTCCAACTGGTAGCATCCACCACAATCTGTCCCTTAGCAGGAACAATCTCTTGGGGTTGGTCGTAAATATCATCAAAAATACCGTTGCAAGCGGTGAGCATTATGGTACTCACTCCTGCAACGGTCATTTTTATAAAATTCTTCATCAACGAATTTCTTTTTAGCAGAAAAATCAAATCTTATCTTTTAATGATTTTCTTTCCGTTTATAATCACAACTCCCTTGTAGTTCTCATCCACCACCTGACCGTTAAGGTTGTAAATTTTGCCATTCGTATTCTTGTTGTTCTTCACCGTTGCAATGCCAGTATCTTGTTTGTCGAACATGGTGACGATAGCAAAAGGCATGGCACCCATTTGGAAAGTGTTTACAATGTTTTCCACATTGTTACCATTGTACTTCACAAGGATGTTGTTGTCCTTGGCAGCATTAAAGGCATATTCACCATCCATTGTTTTTTTGCCACCATTTTCTGCTGTGAAGTGAAAAGTCAAACCATCGTTTTTGTAGTCGCGATAAAAACCGCCCTTCTCTTGGTCGTATGTCAAGCCCTTTATGGTGTAAGTGCCAAGGGTGAGGTTGCCCATTACGGTGTTATCGAGCGTGTAGGTAGGAATTTCCACATCTACTTTCTGAACATCCTCTTCCATGTATTTGCGCACCTTGTAGGTTACATTGGGATTGGTGTAGTTAAATGCACCACCCACGGTTACGGTGATGGCATTTGTTACGGACTTTACATAATAGCCCTTGATGTCGTAGGTCATGGCAAAGGGCATGGCACCATACGTAAAAACAGCCTTTAGCGTAAGTGAGTTGTCGGCCATGTTGTATGTGCCAGTAAACGATGAGCCTGTAATGTTTTTCTCCTCACCATTAACCGTTACCTGTGAGGCAAAAGTTTGGTCTGCCATCGTTATTACATGGTTTGCGCCCATTGTGAAAGCTACATCCTTAATGGTGAAAGAAGGTATAACAAAATCATCCTTTGTAATCTTCGGAAGGGTAATGTTTCCCGTTGAGGTACTTGTCATTTCAAACTTCACCGTGTCGCTTGCGGTTTCCACATCGGTGGTCAACACATGTGCGGTCGAAGCACCTGCAAAGTTTAATGTACCGTGCATTTGTGCCATCATGCTATTTGCCATTAAAGTGGCGAAAACGAGTGTAAAGAATTTCTTCATGTAAATTGGGGTTTAAATGTTTGTGTTGTGTGTTAGGATGGTTCTTGTTCCTTATTGAACCATCCTAACGAATTTCGGAGTGCAAAGGTAGGGGGAGTTCTTTAGGCATACAATACCCTAAAATAGGTAAACAATAGCCTTGTTGTTCTCACAGAAACATCCGTTTAATCCGTCAAAATTTCTGATGATGAATAAAAATATAAGATGTAATTGCACTATCGCCAAAATGTTGTAACTTTGCCCACTAAAGCAATAATTGTTCATTAAGAAAACAACAACTATATGGTAGACATATTTATTATTGTGGTGCTCGTTTGGGCATTGTTCAGCGGATGGCGTGCTGGATTCCTTAAAGAAGTAACCTCTGGCATTGGCGTATTGGTTGGTTTGCTTGTAGCAGCCACTTGCTATTCCACCTTTGGAAAATATTTGGCAGTGAATGGCACCGAAACCAATATGGTAACAAGCATTATTGCCTTCCTTTTGCTGTGGATTATAGTTCCCATAGCCTTAGGTTTTGTGGCAAACGTGCTAACCAAATCGTTGAAAGGCATGAATTTGGGCATGCCCAATTCTATGTTGGGTGCCTTGGTGAGCCTCATAAAATACGTGGTGGTGCTTAGCTGCGTCTTTAATGTAATGCAAGGCTTGGGTATTCTCAATGGCGAAAAAGCCAAAGATTCGAAGTTGCTCAATCCCGTAACCATGGCTCTTGGCATGTTCTTCGACAATGACAAGAACTGTGACTATGCACCCGATGCAAACACAGACACCGTGAATGCTGAAAAGCTTGATACGGTTTGGGTAAAATTAAATCCCAAAGCCGACAGCACAAAGGCAAAACGCCAATCGAAATAACAGACACACACAATGGCTAACGAAAACGAACTGGTAAAAGAAATTACCGACAAAAAATACGAATACGGTTTTACTACCGATATTCACACCGAAATCATTGAGCGTGGACTCAATGAGGATGTGATTCGCCTTATCTCTGAAAAGAAAGGCGAACCTGAGTGGTTGCTCGAGTTCCGACTGAAGGCTTATCGCTATTGGCTTACTTTAGAACAACCCGATTGGGGACATGTTAATTTGCCACAGATTGACTATCAAGCCATCTCATATTATGCCGACCCTACCAAAAAACAAAAGGATGAGGGAAAAAAAGAAATTGACCCAGAGTTGATGAAAACCTTCGACAAATTGGGCATTCCCTTGGAAGAGCGTATGCAGTTGGCTGGTGTGGCAGTTGATGCTGTGATGGACTCAGTGAGTGTGAAAACCACCTTTAAAGAGAAGTTGCAAGAAAAAGGCATCATCTTTAGCTCTATTAGCGAAGCTGTACGCGAAAATCCTGAATTGGTGCGCAAATATTTAGGTTCGGTAGTGCCTTATCGCGATAATTACTTTGCTGCACTCAACAGTGCCGTGTTCTCTGACGGATCGTTTGTATACATTCCGCGTGGTGTACGTTGTCCCATGGAACTCTCCACTTATTTCCGCATCAATGCTCGCAACACAGGGCAGTTTGAACGTACCCTCATTGTGTGCGACGATGGTGGTTATGTAAGTTATTTGGAAGGTTGCACAGCTCCCATGCGCGATGAAAACCAATTGCATGCTGCCATAGTTGAAATTGTGGTAAACGAAAATGCGGAGGTAAAATACTCAACTGTGCAAAACTGGTATCCTGGCGATAAAGAAGGACGTGGCGGTGTATACAACCTCGTAACTAAGCGTGGTCAGTTGCGTGGTGCAAATTCTAAATTGTCGTGGACGCAAGTAGAAACAGGTTCTGCCATTACTTGGAAGTATCCCTCGTGTGTGTTGATGGGCGATAACTCGCAAGCTGAGTTCTACTCGGTGGCAGTTACCAACAATCATCAAGAAGCAGACACGGGTACCAAGATGATTCACATTGGGCGCAACACACGCAGTACCATTATTTCGAAAGGTATTTCGGCAGGTAAGAGTCAAAACTCTTATCGTGGATTAGTTAAGGTGGGCAGCAAAGCCGCTGGAGCTCGCAACTATTCATCGTGCGACTCTTTGCTGTTAGGTTCTGAATGTGGTGCGCACACCTTCCCTTACATTGATGTTGCTAATCCCGATGCTACCGTAGAACATGAGGCAACAACCTCTAAAATTTCGGAGGACCAATTGCTTTATTGCAACCAACGTGGCATTCCTACCGAAGATGCTGTTTCGCTTATCGTAGGTGGCTATGCCAAGGAGGTTATTAACAAACTACCCATGGAGTTCGCTGTTGAGGCTACAAAGTTGCTCAGCGTTTCGCTCGAGGGAAGTGTGGGATAAAATTTTAAGTATTAAGTGTTAAGTATTAAGTATTACAAACTATGTGTATACAAGTAAGCTTTAAGTATTAAGTATTAAGTATTACAAACTATGTGTATACAAGTAATAAGTAAGCTTTAAGTATTAAGTAACTGAAGTTTCGGATTTAGCAAGGGCGGGCTGAAAGCCCAATGAAGCGCCTAGCACAGGGCAAGCGAAGCGACACCCTGGGTAAAAGCACGCTCGTTAGTGACGCCCTGTAAGGGCAGAAGCCTTAAATAAATTATTCAACATTGAATGCTTTTGCCCTTACAGGGCGCCGATACTATGGCAAATCCGTGACCCAGGGTGTCGCTTCGCTTGCCCTGGGCTATGTGCTTTTGGGCTTTCAGCCCGTGCAGGCATGCATTATCGGCATCCCCCAATGGCAATCCACAAATTCCACATCTTTCACCCCAAAATTTCAGCCCTATGCAAGACTTGATATCTGACTTGGCACTGATTTTAATCTCTGCAGGTATTGTTACTATTATTTTTAAGCGATTAAAACAGCCGCTTGTGCTTGGCTATATTGTGGCGGGCTTTTTGGCAGGTCCTCACATGGCATACACACCCAGTGTGACCGATATGAGCAGTATTCACACTTGGGCAGATATAGGTGTCATCTTCTTAATGTTTACCTTAGGACTTGAGTTCTCATTTAAGAAGATTGTGAAAATGGGCATAGGTCCCGTCATAGCTGCTTGCAGCGTTATGTTTTGCATGATGAGTGTGGGAAGCATGGTTGGACATGTCTTTGGATGGGGGAGTATGAATAGCATCTTCCTTGGGGGAATGCTTGCCATGTCGAGTACTACTATTATATATAAGGCACTCGAGGACCTTGGACTGCGACAAAAGAAGTTTGCAGGCGAGGTACTGTCCGTGTTGATATTAGAGGATATCCTCGGCATCTTACTAATGGTTGTGCTCAGTGCCGTAGCCGTGTCTCGTCAGTTTCAAGGAATGGAACTCGTAGGCAGTCTGTTTAAATTAGGCTTCTTCCTTATTCTGTGGTTCGTGGTAGGTCTCTATCTTATTCCCATCTTTTTGCGCAAAACCCATCGATGGATGAATCGCGAAACCCTGCTTGTTGTGAGCATTGGTCTGTGCTTCCTGCTTGTGGTATTTGCCGAGAAAGTAGGGTATAGCTCAGCTTTCGGAGCTTTCATGATGGGTAGCATTTTGGCAGAAACGGTTGAGGCTGAACAAATAGAACGCGTAGTTTCGCCCGTTAAAGACCTTTTCGGAGCCATCTTCTTTGTGTCGGTAGGCATGTTGGTAGACCCTGCTGTATTGGTGGCTTATTGGTTGCCCATTGTGGTGATTTGTGTTGCCATCATTGTGGGACAAGCTGTGTTTGGCACCGTGAGTTTCTTAATTTCAGGTCAACCCTTGCGCATCGCCTTGCAGTGTGGCTTTTCGTTGGCACAGATAGGCGAGTTTGCCTTTATTCTTGCCTCATTGGGCATTTCGTTGGGAGTTACAAGCGACTTTCTTTATCCCGTAGTGGTGGCAGTGAGCATTATCACCACCTTCTTCACTCCCTACATGATACGTGCCTCACAACCCGTGTGTGCGTTTATTGAGCGTGTGGTGCCTCCTGCCGTCTTACACCGTTTGGCGAACCGTGGCAGTCATCATAGTTCCCCAACGGGCAATCATCCACATGTGTGGAAACGCCTACTCACCGCACTTGCCACACAAGTGGGTGCTTATCTCACCTTGAGCATTGCCGTCATTCTTATTTCTTTTTCGGTCTTGCTCCCGCTTTGTCGTGGCACTTTTGGTCATTGGCCGGGCAACATTACCTGCGGTTTACTCACCTTGTTGGTGGCTTCGCCTTTTTTGCGTGCCATTGTCATGCGCAAAAACCATTCTGAAGAGTGGAAAGAATTGCGTCGTCGCAGTCGTTTAAATCATGTTGCATTGTGGTTCACCTTTGCCGTGCGCTATGCCATAGCTGCTGCAGCGGTCTACTACATTCTCAATTTTCTTTCGCCCTTCTGGTGGGTGTGGCATGTGGCAGTCTCGCTCTTGTTGGTGGGTCTCATCATTGCTTCGCGACAGGTTAAGTGGATCAGCATCAAGTTAGAGCGCACGTTCTTACAAAACCTACGTTCGCGCGAGGTTTTGGCACAGGCTGACAATACCGAGCCTGGTTATGCAGGTCGTTTAACCAGTCGCAACATTCACATTGCCGAACTCGAAGTGCCTGAAAATTCTGCTTGGGCAGGTAAACGTTTGAGTGAGTTAGACATCAGTCATCGTTGTGGGGTAATGATTGCAGCCATTGTTCGTGGTTCGCATCGTTTAAACATTCCCGATGGCAATACCATGCTTTTCCCTTCCGATCGCATTGAGGCTATTGGTAGTGACGAGAGTTTGCAGCAATTTCAAGAGCGTTTAGACTCAGAGCATCGCACTTATCCTTTAGCTGCAAGCAAGTTGCAGTTGCGTCGGGTCATTATTCGTGAGGACAGTCCTTTCATCGGCCACGACCTTCGTTCGAGTGGCATCCGTTCACACTATCATTGCATGGTCGTGGGCTTCGAGGATTCGGCTGGCAATATCATTCCTGCTCAAGCCGAACGTATCATTGTGCGCAACGATGCTTTATGGATTGTAGGTGTTGACAGTTCGTTGCAAACTTTGCGTAGTGCAAGGAAATAGGGTGGACTGTTTGAGCCTTGTCTTTAACTGTGCATGCCGTATTTGTAGTTGTTTTGTTTTGAGGGAGTGATAGTCCACAATCTCTATCAATCAACCCTTTGCTATACTTACGGCATGCGCAGTTTTGTTTTTTCATGAATTTCTTATAAAAAACTTACATTCTCTAATTCACAAAAACATCCGTTAGTATTTAAAATAATCAATCTGCAAACTGTAGTTTGCGTTTTAATATTAAATGGATGCTATTTAATTATTTTTTTGTTCAATATTTGTTTTATAACCAAGAATGCCGTACCTTTGGCGCGATTTATATGACAGAAGTGTATGATTAACACGGCAGAAGTTTGTTTTTCTGCAGAATAAGTGAAAAATCAGAACGCCCAAGGATGAAAATCTGAATGCTTGCGTGTGGATTTCAAAAAACTTGTTTTGTAATAGCAAACAAATGTGTGATTTTCAAAGCATAGAGGTGCGCTACCTACATCTTGCACCCATGCACTACCTACTCATTTGAAATTGCACACCTCTTCTTTCTCCTTTTGAAGTGGTTCGTCTGTTTCGTTAGTCCAACCTACACCTATAATATATATAGAAAAAACTTTCCAAGTCACAGGAGTCACAACTACCTACCTACAAACTCGTGTCCTCCCGTGCAGTTAAGTAATCGATTTTCCCCATCGACGTGACACCATCTGCCTTCTCTATTCCCCCGAAGGTAGCCCCTCTCGTCACATTGGCTTTACGCTAAATCTTTTAATTAACTAAATAACAACAAAATGAAAAAAATTACGTTCTTAGCTACGTTGCTCCTTGCATTCGCAGGGGTGACGGCAAGTGCGCAGGAGAAATTCGAAGTGTCAGAAGCTCCTACATCTGGTGTATGGGCTTCTAATACCAAATGGTACAGAATTTCGCTTCGCGAAAAGTATTTATCGGCATATGATGTCGATGTTAATGGTAACGTTAGAGCCGCCGCTACTCAAGCACCTACTGGCGCAGGCGCATAGCTGTATCCTTAGGAGATGAAGAGCTCAGTCAGGCGGTCAATACGGTGCTGGCGGCTGCGTCCTTTATCCAGAGCAAGTGGAATGCTAGCCAGAGAGAGGTGCTCGAGCGGATGCTCATGGAA
>OIXW01000587.1_pt1 | contig 10938 bp, 7 predicted proteins | sample 1587951 | NCBI WGS metagenome assembly OIXW01 (sample SAMN03283239) | human gut metagenome | biome: human-associated habitat; material: feces | host: Homo sapiens | place: Peru | collected 2012
CGCCCGCAACCTCTCGCTCGACCGCATCAAGAAGATGGATAATCAGAATGATTCGCTGGAAGAGCAGACCACGGAAAGGCTCGACGAGACATCATCCACTCCTTCCGAACGAATGATTCAGAAAGACAAGCTGAACATCGTAAGGAACATCATTAATGAGTTGCCCGAGAAGCAGCGCAGCTGTCTGCAACTTCGAGACATCGAAGGAAAATCCTATAAGGAAATAGCAGACATCCTCAGCATCACCGAAGACCAAGTCAAAGTGAACATCTTCAGGGCTCGACAAACAGTTAAACAAAGATTTCAACAATTCGACAGTTATGGATTATAAGTACATCAACCAACTTTTGGATCGCTACTGGAAGGGCGAGACTTCTCTCGAAGAAGAGGAGATTCTCCGCGCATTCTTCAGCCAGGACGAGTTGCCTGCCGAGCTGAAGCCATACCAAGCGCTCTTCTCTTACGAGATGGGCGAGGCTAAGCAAGAGGCGCTGGGTGATGACTTCGACCAGAAGATGATGGCGATGATTGAAGATGAATACACCAAGGAGCCTAACAAGGCGAAGGTGGTTTCATTGACAGAGCGTCTGAAGCCTCTCTTCAAGGCTGCTGCCGTGGTAGCTATCATCCTGACATTGGGCAATGCAGCTCAGGTTCCTTTCCAGAGCAATGACATTGATTCTGTTGAAAACGTAGGATACATCAAGAGTGGCAAGGGCGTGTCCGTAGCCATGGGAGATTCTGCTTCGGTTGATTCTATGCAACGCACAGGCATCGATCAGGTAAGCACTCCAACAACGTCTCCAACGTTATTAAAGTAGATTATTTCTATGCTTTCTCTATAAAAAATCATGTTTAGTAAAACAATTCTGAAACTGTGAAGTTTCAATTCTCTCAAATTTTTCATAACATACTAACGTATTAGGGCTGCCAGAATATTCTGGCAGCCCTTGCTGTTTTCTTTTTCAAGCATTTTCTTTGTTAATCTCGTTATTTTTTCGTAACTTTGCCACAAATATTAAAATGGCAGCAATATATGAATTATCTTAATAAGGGAAATGATGGTTTTGCTTCTCTCCGCAACTCAAAGTTTGTGGATAAGAGTTTGCTGATTGCGGAAGTGAACTCTGCGATGATGACAGAGAATCGCTTTCTCTGTGTTACTCGTGCCCGAAGGTTTGGCAAGTCGGTAGCCGTAAAGATGCTCAATGCCTACTATGATAAGTCATGCGATTCCCGAAACTTGTTTCAAGGACTTGCCATTAGTAGTGACAAGGATTTCGAGAAACACCTCAATCGCTATCCCGTGCTCTATTTAGACATGACTGATTTTGTGACGAAATATGGCAATGATGAACAGTTGGTAGAGCATATCAAACGTGATATTTGCGAGGAGTTACTGGAGCTGTACGAGGGTGTTGTGATGAAGCCTAATGACGATTTGATGGATTTGCTTGTAAGTATCGTAAATCAGACTGGAGAGAAGTTTGTGTGCTTAATAGATGAATGGGATGCGCTTTGTCGTGAGGGACAGGAAAAGCAAATGGACGAGTATGTCAACCTTTTGCGCCGCCTTTTCAAAGGAAGCATGTCTGAATATGTGTTTGCGTGCTCATACATGACGGGCATCCTACCTATCAAACGCTATAATACACAATCAGCTCTGAATAATTTCGATGAATATACAATGCTGAGTCCTGCCCAACTTGCTCCTTATTTCGGCTTTACGGAATATGAAGTAGAACGGTTGTGTACCGAAGGGGGCATGGATGCCTATAAGATGAAACGATGGTATGACGGATATGAATTGGGGACAGAGAAAGCCATGTACAATCCGTATGCAGTGATGCGTGCCTTGAAGCGCAAATCGTATGAGAGTTTTTGGACTAGTACTAATACTTTTGAAAGTTTGAAACGTTATATTACGATGAACTTTGAAGGTTTAAAGGATGATATCGTCTGTGCTCTCAATGATGTTCCTGTACGGGTGAATGCGTTGCGTTTTAGCAATGACATGCACAAAGTGGATTGTAAAGATGACGTACTCACCCTTCTTTGCCATTTGGGCTATCTCTCATATAATAATGAAACCAAATGTGCTTGCATTCCAAACTATGAAGTACGCCAGGAATTTGAGACGGCCATTGCCGATACAAGTTGGCGAGAGGTGACGAGTGCTTTGGAACACTCTGAGAATTTAATGGTTCATTTGCTCCATGGCGATGAGGAAGAGGTGGCTTCATGTGTGGCGGAAATACATGAACAGAATACCAGCATATTGAAGTATAACGATGAAAACTCCTTGACTTGTGTGCTGTCCTTGGCATTTTATACCGCGAGAAATCGCTATGAGTTAATTCGTGAATTGCCTACGGGCAAAGGTTTTGCCGACATAGTACTATTGCCTCATAGAAATGTAGATGCTCCAGCTGTTGTTCTGGAATTGAAATGGAATGAGAAGGCGGAAACAGCAATCAGTCAAATCAAGCGACAGAATTATGTGAAACCCTTGATGCATTATGTTGGCGATGTAATCCTTGTAGGCATTAACTACGATAAACATTCCAAGCAACATAGTTGCAAGATAGAGACCATAAAAAAGAGATAACAATATAGAAGCAACACATGAACGAAATATTAACGAACTATTGATAGATATAATGCCAACACTTAATTGGATAGGAAAAGACAAAGTGGTGGGGCATCATAATGATGTGCCCTATCATGTATTGGAACATCAATACGGTTATTCTGCCGAAAAAGGGCAGACAACAGAACCAACCCATAGTGGCAACATGATTATCCATGGAGATAATCTGTTGGCACTCAAATCTCTCATGCCCATGTATGAGGGAAGAATCAAATGCGTCTATATAGACCCTCCTTACAACACAGGTAACGAGAATTGGGTTTATAACGACAATGTTAACGACCCTCATATCAAGAAATGGCTTGGAGAAGTAGTGGGCAAAGAAGGAGAAGACTTGAGCCGACACGACAAGTGGCTCTGCATGATGTATCCTCGTCTCGTATTGATGAAGAAGTTATTAAGCGAGGATGGTGCAATCTTCATTTCTATCGGCGATGCAGAAGATGCTCAATTACGTAAGATCTGCGATGAGATTTTTGGAGTAACTTGCTTTGTGGCTAATATAGCTTGGCAAAAGACCTATTCGCCAAGAAACGACAAGAAGGGATTACCTACCGAAACGGAACATTTATACGTGTATGGTAAGAACCCAAACTGGACACCATACAAGCTCGAACGCACTGAGGAAATGGATTCTAAATACAAGAATCCAGACAATGACATTGCTCCTTGGACTAGCTCAGACCCTTGTGCTCCAAACGCAAATACACACCAAACGATGGTTTACGCCATCCAGCACCCATTTACAGGTGAGCTTTTATATCCGTACACCTCCGCATGTTGGCGTTACCAACAAACAGATATGCTTAATCACATGAACGGCTGGTGCGAATACGAACTGCGCGACATCAACGATGCTGACCGCAGAGCCGAGATTTGTGGTGTCTCGCCAACTGAGGTTAGGGAAGGCATCAAGGCTATCATGCTAAAAGAACCTTTAGAAATATCACAAGCCAAGGCTAAAGCCGTGTATGAGAGAGGGCAATGGCCTAAGTTCTACTTCACGAAAGGAGGCTTGGGAGGCATTCGTCGTAAAACATATCTCACAAAAGTTGAGGGCAAACTTGCCACAAACTTTTGGCCCTACTCAGAAGTCGGCCACACCGATGAAGCAAAGAAAGAAATCAAAACCATCTTCGAAGGCAAATGTCCTTTCGAGACTCCCAAGCCCACCCGCTTGTTGAAGCGCATCATTGACATAGCGACGGAAGAAGACAGCATCATTCTCGATTGCTTTGCAGGAAGCGGGACTACAGGTCATGCTGTATTGATGGAGAACCAACAGAAGCCTGAAAGCCAACGCAAGTTTATCATGATTGACATCATGGACTATGCCGAAACGGTTGCTGCCGAACGTATACGCCGCGCCATTTCAGGCTATCCCTTCAAGGGCAAGAAAGAAGAGGAAATTTACAGCAAGAAACTGACAGCCAAGAACATCCTCAAAGCTGAAGAGTTTTTGAAAGAAGCCGAAAGCATCTCTATCGAAAAGGCCAACGAATATACCAAGATTAGCAAGCCAAAGATTGCAGACAACTGCCTGAAAGTAATCGGCACGAAAATGTATGATGACAAAATGGAAGGCTTAGGCGGTGCATTCGACTATTACGAATTAGGTGCCCCACTCTTCAACGAAGATGGCAATTTGAACGAGGAGGTCGGCATTGACAAGATAAGAGAAAACATATACTATGCCGAGACCAAGCAGCCTCTCTTACGCCAACATGACAAGGACGAAGAATTCCTACTCGACGAGTACAACCGAGCAGGCTATTACTTCTATTATCAAACAGACAAGGCAACAACATTAAGCTTCGACACATTGGCAAACATCGTAAAAAACAAGCACGAGATGTACATCATCTACGCCGACCGTTGTTTGCTCGATGAGAAGTTCATGACTGAGCATCACATCAAGTTCAAGAAGATACCACGTGACATTAAACGATTTTAGATTATGGAATTAAAACAATATCAGCAAGCAGTCCTCAACGACCTTGCCCAATACATAGATATCCTAAAGGAGCAAGAAAGTAACCACAAGGCTTTCTCTACCTACTGGAAGCAAAATGGCATTACCCTCCAACAAGGTGAAGAGACCTTTCATCCCTATTGCGACACCATGAATGGAGCTCCAAACATGACGATAAAAGTACCTACCGCAGGAGGTAAGACTTTTATCGCCTGCAATGCCATACGCACTATCTTCGACGCAATGCCTGTAAATAGGACTAAAGTCGTAGCATGGTTTGTACCATCAGACACAATACTCAAACAGACATACGAGAATCTAAAGAATCCACAACATCCTTATCGTCAAAGAATTGATACGCTCTTCAATGGAAGAGTTGAAGTGTATGACAAGCAAGCCCTTCTATTCGGTCAAAACTTCAACCCAACTATCATAAAAGAGCAACTGAGTATTTTCGTATTGAGCATCCAATCATTTGCCACGAAAGCCACAGACAAGCGATTAGTGTATAACGAGAATGAGAATCTTGTCGAGTTTGCCAAGACCTACTCTCCTAACGAGAAACATATCGAAGGTGCCGACGAGACCTCACTCATTCAAGTCATCGCCCATCTCAATCCCGTCACGATTATCGACGAGAGCCATAACTTCGAGGGTGACCTGCGCATCGATACGCTTACCAACATCAACCCTTGCTTCGTGCTCAACCTGACAGCCACTCCACGCAACAAGAGCAACATCATCAGTTTTGTTGACCCAGCAAGCCTGAAAAGAGAAAACATGGTCAAACTCCCTGTCATGGTGAGCAACTACCAGAATCATATAGATGTAATCAATAGCGCCATAGCCCTCAGAAAGAACTTGGAAGACAAAGCCAAGAGCGAAGAGACGAATGGCGGCGACTATATTCGTCCTATCGTCCTTTTCCAAGCACAACCCAAGAATGACGAAGACAGCGTAACCTTCTCCAACATCAAGGCTAAACTCGTGAAAGCAGGAATCCCAAATGAGGAAATCAAGATAAAGACAGCCAATCAGAATGAGCTGAAAGGCATCGACTTGATGAGTCGAGAATGTCCTGTGAGATACATCATCACAGTCAACGCCCTGAAAGAAGGATGGGATTGTCCGTTCGCCTACATCTTGGCATCGGTAGCCAATCGCTCTTCCAAGATTGACGTGGAACAAATATTAGGCCGTGTCTTGCGCCAGCCTTACACGAGACAGCATGGCAGCGCCTTGCTCAACATGTCGTATGTACTCACATCATCCACCAACTTCCACACCACCATCGACAATGTGGTGGAAAGCCTGAGAATGTCGGGGTATAGCCGTCGTGACTATATCGCAAACGACACGACGACAAACAAGACGGATACTCCAAATGAACCTATGCTAAACTTCAGAAACGACGAAGCTCTAAAACTTGGTTGTGTTAACGATCCCAAGAATGACGAGACCGCCCAAGAAGAGCAATCCGAATGGAACTTTAAAGCAGAAGACATCATCATGCCTTCTACCTCACAACAAAAAGCGATACAAGAAGACTCCGCCACCATTTCGCTCATGAAACAGGCGGAGGAAATGAGCCGAACTTACGAACAGCAAGTGAAGGAATCCACCAATAGTGGAATAAGCGAAGAAATCATGCAAAAGACAAACATATACCCTATCAGAAAATGCTACGAAGATTTAGCAGAGAGTATCTTATTGCCCAAGTTCTATGTCAATACCGAAAAAGACTATGGGATATTCGGTACAAGCAGCACCAAGATTCTCGTTACTCCAGAAGTATTGCTCGAAGGCTTCAATCTCTCGGCAGAAGACCGTCACATCGAATTCAACTATAACACTTCCAACATCAGAAGGATTGACATTGACAAGAACAACGAGAATGACATCACCGCTTTTGCAGTCAAGGAGAAAGAGGCCTTCGAATTAGAAAACTTCTATGGCAACATCCAAGACAAGAATAGCATTATCGTTCAGTTGTCTAAGTCCATCAGAGACGATATAACACAAGACAACAGCATATCTGACGGCGAATTGCATACCTACATTACAAACGTGCTTCAAGATTACGACTTGTCGCACCTCCAAATGTTAGGAAAGAACTTGAATGAGACCGTGCAGTCGTTCAAGAGCAAAGTCAAGGCTCTCAAAATATCCTATGCCAAGAGACAATTCGAGGGCAAGATACGCTCCGGGCAAATCTCTTTGCAACCCACAGAACATCTCCCTAACGACATTATATTGAGCAAAGACAAGGCACCAGCCATTGAGAAGAAAATGTATCAAGAGGAAGAAGGCTTCAATGGGTTTGAGAGAACAGTCATTGAGCAGGTAATCAGCCTTGACTGCGTAAAATGCTGGCATCGCAATCAAGAAAGAGGGAAAGGTTTCTGCATCAATGGTTTTATCAATGCTTATCCTGATTTTATCATTATTCTCAACAATGGCATCACAGTCATGTTAGAGACCAAGGGCAATTATCTTGATGGTTCTGATAGCAAGAACAAGTTGGTTTGTGGAGATACATGGTCTAAGTTGGCAGGAGCTAAATTCTACTATTTTATGGTATTTGAGAATTCCCCCATAGAAGGAGCGGTAAGTGTCAATACTTTCATCAACAATCTCCAGCAATTAGGGGCTAATCAATAGAGAGCATCGACCAGCAACTCTATCATAAGTATTCCCTTGCTCACGAGATGAAATCGCCTTTATAATGGCTTGACTATACAACAAAAACAATCCCTATAGCGATGATAAACCATTGCTATAGGGATTGCCTTGTAAAATTAATTAAAAAGGCTAACTTTTCCATTCTCTGAGCAGACGATGCGCTGCTCGGTTCCATTCTTCAGTTTCACGATGATGCCCACGGCACCCTACTCGCTTGGCATAAAGTAATCTACCGATGCTATATCGCCCGGTTCCTTATCAGAACTTGGTTCATATACGCAGACGAAAGGATGATTCCATGCCTCACCCTTCTGACGAGCCACAAAGGTCAACACCGGCTGGTCGATTACCTTATAAGGCTGGTTAGGCATACGCTCGTATTCCAGATTGGCAGGAGAGAGCGCCTGGAAGATGGTGCGGTTTTCATCCGCCTTCATCCACATCGTCATCGTAATCTCCTTCTGGTTGTCCATCGCTGCCACCACCTTTTCATCTTCTATTCGGGTTACAAACTGGGTCTTTACGGAAGAAGTTATATCGGCGCTCACCTTATTATATATATAGGAATAAGCATAGAGATGACCGCCGGCGAAGGCGAGTTCCTCGGTAGGCTTCATATCGAGTGCCTTACCGCTTGTCGCATCCATCACCTTCATCTCCTGTCCCAGGTTGTGATTGAAGTAATCGTGGGTCTTGTCGCCTCCTTCCTTCTTTCGGCTGCGGAACACGTCGATGTAATAACCGCTCTTATCGCTGGTCTTCACGATGGCAGTGGTACGCTGCTGCTGAGCCTGCGTTTCCGGCTCGAGGAAGCTTACTGTAGCATAGGTCATCTTCTTCTTCTGTTCCGAGAGTTTCTTGCTGGCAGGCTGTTCTGCACTTACCTCAGGAGAAGAAGCATTAGCCAGGAGCAGGCAAGCTGCTAAAATCATGTATAAAATTTTCTGTCTCATGCGATATTTCCTTTTATTTTTTGCTAATAATACGATTGGGAAGGGGGATATACGTAGTCTTTTATAGACTTTCCTGTCATCATTGATGACTCCTGCTGGTCATCATTGATGGCTCCCGACTAGCTCAAGAAGTAGAACTTGAAAGGGTGATTTCCCGGATGGGAGTTAACAGGTTAACAGTTAACAGCCCAAAAATGCATACTTCTACCCTCTCACATATAATAATAAGTATATATATATTTAAATATAATAAGGTACGCAGGAGGGGGAGGATGCAAAAAACAGCTGTTAACTGTTAACCTGTTAACTCCTTACCCTTTGTCCGGACAAATTGAATTTGTCCGTGTTTTATTTTTCAGCCGAAATTAACCACTTCCAGATAGGAATGACTTCTATGGTTACGCCATCTTCCTCAATGATTTCTTCCTCATCGTATGTTATGATGATGGCTTTCCTGATAGGATAAACCTTATTTAGGGCGATGAGTGCTGCTACTTCCCGCTTTCGGGTATCCATATCTTCAAGACTGAAGGAAGCCTGTATCGCCAGTCCTTCTTCTGGAACGTAGAAATCCACTTCTATGTTCTGGTTGTAATAATACAGTTTCGGCATCTCATAGTTTCTGTTGTATTTCTTATGCAAGGTGATAGCGCATAGATTTTCCAACAAAGGCGACTTTGAGTCAGTAAGAAAGATGCTCAGCAAACCATTATCAGTAAAGTAATGCTTCTTGGCAGTTTCCTTTTCAGCAAATTTAGAGGCATAGTTGTCTAACGTAAATAAGAGACAAGCCTCTTTGGTGTATCGGATGTAGTCAATCATGGAGGCAGTATTGGTAGAAACGCCGGCACTCTTTACCATGTTGGCAAGTCTGTTGTAGGCAGTTGGTTGCATGATATTATCGGCAAGCCGCTTGATGGCAAGTCGTAAAGCATGATCGTTCTTGATACTGTTTCTCTGCACCACATCGCCTAACACGATTTTCTCATAGAGTCCATTCAGCCAATGACGTTTGTTCTTATAAAGAAGAAGTTCCGGGAAACCTCCCCATTTGAAGTATTCCGAAAAGAGTTGCTGCACTATATTTTTTTGCTTGCCATACTGCCAGTTCTCTTCGAGTGTAACGCCTTTGGCAACCAGATATTCTTTGAAAGAGAAAGGAAAAACCTTTTCGTCAAAGTAACGGGCTCCCAGAGTTGTGGCGATGTCACGGCTCAGCATCTTGGCATTGGAACCCGTGATGAATACCCTATATTTCTGATTGGCAAGACGGCGTGCAAAGTGTTCCCATCCCTCGATATTCTGAATCTCATCGAAGAATAGGATAGGTTTATAGGAGTACATGGTATTGTATGCCTGCAGAATCAGGTCGAAGTCTTCCACTTTCATTCCATAGAGGCGTTCGTCGTCAAAGTTGATATAGACGAATTCCTTGATGTCGTGCCCTTCGGCAAGGAATTGTTTGGCACGCTGATAGAGCAGATAAGACTTTCCTGCCTGACGGATGCCTACAAGCACATATCTTCCCTGCTCCTCAAAGTCGAAAGGTCTCTGATAGAGTTCTATCTCCTGTATTTCGTTTTGTCCCTCCTTGATGAGAGTCTTGAAAACTTCTTTTTGCATGGTTCTATCTATTTGATTACCGTGCAAATATACGACTTTTATTTTTTGCTACCAAATAAATTATGCTAAATTTGTTTATTGCCAATAAATAAATCTGCAGCTTTTTATTTACTGGCAATAAACAAATCTGCGTTTTTTTGTTTATTGCCAATAAACAAATCGAATATAAGTTCTATCATCGAAGCTCTTATTGCCCTCTACGATGCCCTTGGTGGCGATAAAGGAATGGATGTTCTGAGGGTCGTTGGCAATCTGCTCTGCCAATGCCGCCTCGCTCGCTGCCAAGCTAGGCTTCAGGAAAGGATAGCCATCGCTAGCCAATACTACTTCATTAGGCGATGAAACAGGCTTCGTTTTTAACGCTACAACCTTCACTCCCTCCCGATAGATAGGAAATCCATCGATAACCGTATAGGTCTGGTTCTGCCCGGAAAGCATCGCCTCGATCAATAATGGCTCTATCTGCTTTCTAGCCTCAGCAGGCGAAAGGCCCTGCTCTATCAGCTCTACCCTCTTTCTGGCAATCTCCTGCTCATAAGGCTTGCCGTTCTCATAAAGCTTTCCGGCGATGATTGCCTGGCAATCGCCCACCATCCATACTTCATTCCTTGTCCGGCTATAAAGGATAGCCGAGGCAGTAAGCCGCTCTTCCGGATGCTCCTTCAACCGTTCTTCCACCCCTAGCTTTTCATACACCTTATTATATATATAGGCTGTCACGCCCTGGCAGAAATCATCTACCGAGGCATCCGCTTTCAACTCCTCACGAATATACTCCGAGATAAGCATCATGGCATATCTTCCGTTCTTCATATCAGGATTGAGATGCTTCGGAGTCTTGCTCGTACTGCCATCAATCACTGCGATGAAATCATCGGTAACTACCATTCCATCCTCACAAGCCTCAGGGCTCTTCTTTCCTATGATACTGCTTTCTATAATCTTCATAATATCTACTTGTATATCTGAAAAAAGGCTACCCATTCAGGTAACCTTTTTACTTGTTTATTTATCTTTTATGCCTTTGCTTTCTTTAATCTGATAATCATCTGTATAAA
>OIXW01000589.1_pt1 | contig 10919 bp, 7 predicted proteins | sample 1587951 | NCBI WGS metagenome assembly OIXW01 (sample SAMN03283239) | human gut metagenome | biome: human-associated habitat; material: feces | host: Homo sapiens | place: Peru | collected 2012
CTTAGCACCCTGTATTACTACAACGCACCGAGTTTAGCTACACGGCTCACTGGCGCGATTACCGTGACCGGACTTTCACCGGCAAGTGTGGTCCTCGCTGGACACACGGTATAACAAAAGAAGCATCTGGATCCTACTCCAAATGCTTCCTTTTCTGCTATATGATTTATAATCTTATTTTCGTTTTCTGACTGCTACACCTGCTCCTGCGAGCACTCCACAAGAAATAACTGCAAGCGCGATCCAGAGTAATACATTTGCGTTATCACCTGTCTTTGGAACATTTTTGTTGTTCTTTGCTGCAACGTTCTTTACAACTGATTTAACATTATTTGTATTATTGCTTACTTTTTTGTCTGTGACGTTCTTATCCCCGTTTGGATTTGAAGGGTTTGTCGGATCTGTAGATGCAGAATTATTTTTACTGATTGTAAATACTGCTTTTCCTGTTGATCCTTCATAGTTTCCGATACCAGTTACAGTTATTGTGTAATTTCCTTCTTTTACAAATTCTGCCCCTGCGAAATCTTTTGTCTCGGCATCCTCACCATATACATAAGAAAGTGTATAATCTGTTCCTTCTTTCAGTACTTTAGCTCCGTCTTTTACTGTAACTTCCGGAGTTTTGCTCTTTCCATCATATTTTGCTGAAGATGGATCTGCTACAACCGTCAGTTCTGCTGCCTTTGGCGAGATAGTAAATGTTACGTTCAGGTTCATGCCTGCGTATGTTCCAAGACCGTTAACTGTTACTGTATACGTACCTGCATTTACCGGAGTTTCTGACAATTCATTTCCTTCTGAATCTTTGTAAGTCAGTGTATAATCTGTTTCTTCTGCAAGTACTTTATCTCCTGCTTTTACAACCGGACCATTTACAGCTTTGCCGTCATAAGTCTTATCCAGTGTACCTTCTAATGAAAGAATATTTTCCACTTCTGATGTTACATATTTGTCTAACGGTGGTGTTGCGTCAATTCCTTCTTTCCAGTACAGACCGCTCAAAGCATCATCTGTTCCGTAATTATCGCTTACTTCTCCATCTTTGATGTAACGATCCGATGTTATAACTCTGATGTTATCTCCGATTGCTTTTCCTGCTTCTTTGTTTTTTGCTTTACTTGCAGTAGCTCCCTGAAGGAATGCTGATGCAGTCTCAATCGTACCATTTCCGGTTACGGCATTTCCACCATTTCCCCAGAATGTCTTACCACCAATAGCTACAAGTTTTCCATTTCCGGTAATCTTTCCGCTCTTAATATCAATTGCAGTTCCACCGTCATTTTCGTTGATCATACCTTCTCCGCCAGTTGTAACCAGTATTGCCCCGTCTGCCAGGCGCAGTGTTCCATCTACGCGAAGTGCTGTCTGTCCGATTCCGTCTCCATCTTCGGCACCTTTAATAAATACCTGACCTTTGATCGTCACATTACCTGTTGCTGTTACAACCGGTTCTGATGTGTTGCGGTCTGTCAGATCCCCATTTGCCAGATAATTTGCATGAGAATAGATAGCTGCATTTTCTAATATTGCCCCATCTGCCAGACGCAACTGTCCGCAAATAGAAGAACCTGTTGTAAATGCATTCTTATAAGCGTCATAATTCATAGAGAATGTACCGCCGCTCTGGACATCGATAATTCCCTGAACAACTGAATCTGACAATGTCAGCTTACCGCCGTTTTCTACTACAATACGTACACTGCTGAGAATTTCCATATTCGTCAATGTAAGATTACACCCATTCGAAATATAAAGTGTCTGTGGGATATCTCCACTCATCACCTTCTTCCACGGCAGATCGTATCCCAGATAGCCATATGTACCGCTCTCTTTTGAACCGAACCAGGCTTCTAACCCTGCCGGCACGCGTACGCTTTCTTCTTCACCTTCTACATTCGTTCCAAATTTGCTGATTGCCCATGGTTCCATGATATCCCATGCATACAATCCGCTGTCATATTTCTTAAAATTCTCTTCTTTCAGACATTCCGCAAGAGTTTCATCTCCTGAATAAACTCTGAACGGCAGTGTATTGCTGACTGCAGTTCGTCCCTGATCATCGGTAATGGATACTGAGACCAGATATGTCCCCGCATCTTTCGGTGTTCCGTTAAGTGTCAGATTACTGCTGATCGTCATATAAACACCTTTCATACCGCTGTCGCTGTCTGCAGAAGTTCCGTTTGCTGTGTCTGGAACGATATCTACTTTACATTTACTTCCGTCTAATTTAATCTTTGATAAGTTATCCAGCTCTTCCCAGTCATTGTCTGCAGGCTCTGTTCCTTTGTTCACAAGGGCGCCATACACTTTTACTGAGCTGTTCTTATTGCTGGATGATCCTCCGACACTTGCACTTGATACACCATCGTAGTTCTTCTGTCCTACAATAGCTGCCTCGAACGAACCCTCAATCTTTACATGAAGATCATATGGATCTCCCTGTCCATCGTCTTCTACAAGAGACGCATTGCCATCTTTGATAACAAGTTTGAATGTCAGATCCTCGTATCCATTTGCTGTAATGGTAATGATATCACCACTTTTCAGAACCGGAATTGTCGGATTTGCACTGTACTCTCTTGCTGCACAGACTAATTTATTGCTGCTGGTATTTTTATAATACTGGCCGCCTGACGAAGCGCCATAAGATTTTTCCTCCCATGAAGTTCCGTTTACTTTTACATCTGTGATCGCGCTTACATAATCTTCAGCATTTTTAAAAGTGAATTCCCAGTCACTTTCCCAAAGATCTTTGTTGATGCTAACCTGACTCACTTCAATTTTTTTATTTCCGGCTATAGCTTTCTCTTTAAATGTAGCTGATACAGTTACGTTTTCTGCCGGCATCTTAAATGTATAAATTCCTTCTGCATTCTGGACATCAACAGATTTTCCACTTACTCCTTTTACAGCGACTGCAACTACTTCATAATTTTCGTCCGGAGTTGCTGTTACGGTAACTGTGTCACCTTCTTTTATATCTTTTGCGGCACTAAGTGTTATTTTACCATTTACTGCAGGTGTCACGTCAGCAGTATATCTCTTATTGGTTGTCTCCCCAGAATTTGAAACTACTTCCGCTTTATAAGTATCTGTATAATTTACTGTTTCTTTGGTAATTTTAACAGTCAGATCCTTGTATCCGTCTGCCGAAACCTTAACTGTCCATAATTTTCCATCCGGAACTGCCAGTTTCAATGCTTTGTAACTTCCATATGCACCCGTAGCACTGCCAACTTCCCAAATATTTGTATCACTCGAGAAACTGTTGATCGTACTTTTCTTGCATTCTTTATCATTTACAATTACTTTATTAATATTATCCATCCAGGTTGTATCTTCAAACTCCAGATTTAAAACTGTTGTCCAAAGACCACTGGCCATAACGCTCTTTACTTCTGTCGGTGCCTCTTTTGTCCCCGCTGCCATCGCAGGCGTAACTGCTGTAGAAATAATAACCAGCATGGACAGAATAAAAGATATTACTTTTTTTACATTTTTTTTCATATTTTCCTCCTCGTTAGTATTTTTACATTCTTTTTCCATTCTCACTACCATCTCAATAACAATTAGATATTGAACCCCCGCTCCTTTCATGGTATATTAAATGATAGTTTTGTTAGTCGAATCTAACCTAGGTAGCACAATGCTACCAATATTTTCCTGCCATGTCAATCCAAACTAACACTGTTGAAAATTTTTCACCAATTATAGTCTGAGGAGATTTTGTTATAAAGAAAATTTTATCAATAATACTGATCACTGCCTGTCTAGCGTGTGGATGTTCCAGTGCTTCCGGCACCGGAAAAAACACCTCAAAAAGTACAGCCAGCAAACCGGAAAGCATTGATTTTTTTGCTATGGATACTACCATCAAATTCAGCGCATATGGGGATAAAAAAGTACTCAAAGGTGCAAAGAAAGTACTGACGGATCTTAAAAAGAAAGTATCCGTCACAGATTCCGGAAGTGAGATATATCATATCAATCAGAACGTTCATACATACCGCTTCCTCTATACCGAGAGATTCTTCCGTGCTACTTTCCAGTTTCTTCACACGTTCCATGGTTTTCGCCCATATACCCAAGGCTCAACTTCTCTTTGCTCTCCTATCAGAGACCTTTTTAACGATACGGCAGAATTCACTTAATGTTACGGTCTGCATGATTGCTCGCTCCTCTTGTCGAGGTTACTTTATCCACTCGCTTAGCACCCTGTATTACTACAACGCACCGAGTTTAGCTACACGGCTCACTGGCGATTACCGTGACCGGACTTTCACCGGCAAGTGTGGTCCAGCTTCGCTGGACACACAATACAACGAAAGGACGGCCCACCTCCCGGTGGAACCGTCCTTTCTTTACTTTTTTCAGCTATATTTTCACTTTTAATCTTTCTCAAAAAGCGCTTCTTTCCGCTCTATCATCTCATCAATACGGTCAATATACTCTGTAATATTCTTCACATTTTCTACACGGATCAGATTTGTTTCTTTACCACTGCTTGTCTTGATCTTCTCCGGCAAAACAAGCTTTGTCGTAGATCCGGCACCGCAGGCAATAATTGTCTGGCGTTCTTCCATGATCAAAATGTTATACACCCCAGCCTTGTCCTGCTCTGCATATCCAACATTCTCGAAGTTTCCGGCAATGTTCTTCTGGCGATACAGGTAATATGGCACAAGTCCCATGCGTTCTGCTGACGCTGCTGCCGCCTCGACCATCTGTGTGATCTCAGTCCCCGGGTCCATTGTTCTTCCTTCCTGACCGAACTTCGCCGCACGTTTGATCGCGAGTGCGTGTACTGTCAGGCTATCCGGATGAAGCTTCTCGATCTTTTCAAGTGTATCCTGCATATCTGCCGCATCTTCTCCCGGAAGTCCGGCGATCAGATCCATATTAATATTATCGAATCCAAGCTCACGTGCAAGGTGGAAGATTTGTTCTACATCTTCTACCGTATGTTTTCTTCCGACAAGATCAAGCGTCTTCTGCTGCATTGTCTGTGGGTTGACAGAGATTCGGGTTACAGGATATTTGCGGATCACTTCGAGCTTTTCTCGTGTGATGCTGTCCGGTCTTCCGGCTTCAACTGTAAACTCAAGCACATGTTCCAGGTCAAAATTCTCCCGGATCGTTCCAAGCAAACGGTCAAGCTGATCTGCCTCGAGTGTTGTCGGTGTTCCTCCACCGATGTATACCGTATCGAGTGGTTTTCCCTGCATCAGCTTTGCCGTAGCCTTCAATTCTTTGATCATTGCGTCAAGGTAACGATCTACCTGATCTTTCCACTCAGCGATTGGTGAAGAGCTGAATGAGCAGTAGGAGCAGATGCTTGGACAAAATGGAATTCCTGCATACAGGCTGTATCCATTTTTACAGTCCAACTGATCAAGAAGTGCCTTTTCACGGCAGGCAATTTTATAGGCAATCTGTGCTTTTTTATCACCAACACAATATTGTTCTTTTAGAAATTCAAAGATTTCTTCTTTTGTCATTCCTTGCTCGATTTTCTGCATTACAAGCTTTGTCGGACGGACTCCGGTCAGCATTCCCCAGGCAAGTTCCTGTCCTGTCTGCTTTGAGAGAAACTGATAGACTTTCTTCGTTACATCGCGTTTCTCTTCCTGCACATCTTCTGTCTGCACGCATTCTTCCGGTGCAAGGGAAAAGCAAGTCCCTTCCGGCAAATGTATCTTCACCAGTGGTTCTTGCTTCTCATCTACTGTCTGCACGATATCCTCTTTTGGATAAAATGCTTTTGTGACATGGTATACGTTATAAGTAAATTTGTTCTTCTTACTTTCTATCTTTATCATATGAATGGATTATGCTCCTTCTCAAACTGAACTGATGTCTCTTCCATATGTCCCGGATAGATCTTTGTATCATCCGGAAGTGTCATGATCTTCTCCTGTACAGAGCGAACCAGCTGGCTGCTGCTTCCTGTCGGTAGGTCTGTTCTTCCGATGGAAGCACAGAACAACGTATCTCCACTAAACAATCTATGTTCTTTTGGAAGGTAATAGCAGCATCCTCCTACGGTATGTCCCGGTGTATGAAGTACATCAACTTCAATTCCTGCGCATTCGATCACCTGACCGTCTCTTACAGGCTGTGCTCCGTGGAATGCGTATTTCGGTCCGTACATACAAGAAACATTCAGTCGGTCATCCTCGATCACCGGAAGTTCGTCTTCGCCTGCGTAAACCGGCACAGGAAAGGCTTTGAGGAAATCATCGATTCCCATGATGTGGTCAAAATGTCCATGTGTCAGAAACAACGCTTTCATTTCCAATCCATTGTTCTTGATATAATTGACATATTCCTGCGGACATTCTGCCATATCCACTGCAAAACATTCCTTCGTCTCTTCATTGGTTACAATATAGCAATTCGTTCCAATTGACCCCAGTACAATACTTTCAACCTTCATTCGTTTTCCTCCATCAGCCTGTTGTTCTCTCAATATCAATTACATTTTCAATCTGTCTGAGCTTTCCGATCACACGGTTCAATTCTTCTCTTCCGTGTACAACAAATCCCATCTCCATTGTCGCCGTACCCTTCTTGCTCGTCCGGGTATTCATGGACTTCACGTCAATCTTCTCTTCGGTAAACACCTTTGATACATCCAGCAGAAGTCCTCTTCTGTCGTCTGCAAATATCTTCAGTTCTGCAAGATACTGACCGCCTTCTTCGAGATCATTATCCTCCCATTCTGCTGTGATCAGACGGGATCTCTCCACATCAGAAAGATTGATGATATTGATACAATCTGTTCTGTGGATCGACATTCCGCGCCCTCTTGTTACAAAACCGACAATCTCATCTCCCGGCACCGGATTACAGCACTTTGAGAAGCGTACTGCCATATCATTGATTCCCTTAACTACGATTCCGCTCTTTGATTTGGCAATGTGTACTCTCTGTTTATTCGCTTCTGAGATCTTCTCCAAAATATTCTCATCCGTGATCTCTTTCTTATGCTCTTTCTCGTACTCTTCCAGCAGGCGGTTCACAACCTGACCTTCTTTCAGTCCGCCATGTCCGATTGCTGCAAGCACTGCATCCCAGTCACGGAAACCGTATTTCTTCTGAACGATCTGCTGATATTTCGGCTTGATGATATCCGGCAGATTGATGCCCTTGCTCTTACAGTAGGCACTGATCAAATCCTTTCCGCGGATAATATTATCTTCTTTGTATTCCTTCTTAAACCATGAATTAATCTTGCTCTTTGCCTGTGTGCTCTTGACGATATTCAGCCAGTCACGGCTCGGTCCCTTGGAATTCTGAGATGTAAGGATCTCGATTCGGTCTCCGTTCTGAATCTTATAATCAATGTTCACAAGCTTGCCATTCACTCTGGCGCCAACCATCTTATTGCCAACTGCACTGTGGATCGCATAGGCGAAGTCAACCGGTGTGGAGCCATTCGGAAGGTTCTTCACATCCCCGTTCGGTGTGAAGCAGTATACATCTTCCTGGAACAGATCCAGGTCACCTTTCAGCAGGCTTAAGAACTCACGGTTATCAGACATGTCTCTCTGCCATTCCAGGATCTGACGCAGCCAGTTCAGCTTCTCTTCCTGTGTGTTCAGTCCTTTCGTGTTGCTTCCGCCTGTCTCTTTATATTTCCAGTGGGCTGCGATACCATATTCCGCTGTCTTATGCATCTCTTCTGTACGGATCTGGATCTCGAACGGCTGTCCGGAAGGTCCGATCAGCGTTGTATGCAGAGACTGGTACATATTCGCCTTCGGCATAGCAATATAATCCTTGAAACGTCCCGGAATCGGCGTATACATCTCATGGATCACACCAAGTGCTGCGTAACAGTCTTTCACTGAATCTACGATAATGCGGACAGCAAACAGGTCATACACCTGATCAAGTGTCTTGTTCTGATTCACCATCTTCTTATAAATACTGAAGAAATGTTTTACACGTCCATATACTTTCGCTTCAATATCAGCATTCTTCATATGCTTTGATACTTCAGCAACGATCTGTTGCACAAATTCTTCACGTTCCGTCTTACGTGCATTCAGATCATGAACCAGCTGATTATAAACTTCCGGCTGATAATATTTCAGAGAAAGGTCATCGAGTTCTGTCTTGATCTTTGAAATACCGAGACGCTGGGCGATTGGAGCGTAGATATCCATCGTCTCTCTTGATTTTTCTTTCTGCTTGGCCGGTGTCATAAACTCCATCGTACGCATGTTGTGCAGACGGTCTGCCAGTTTCACAATAATAACACGGATATCCTTCGCCATCGCAAGGAACATCTTTCTCAGGTTCTCTGCCTGGGCCTCCAGCTTGTCCTTGGAATAGTTCAACTGTCCCAGCTTGGTAACGCCGTCTACAAGAAGTGCCACCTCTTCACCAAACTCTGCTGAGATCTCATCGAGTGTCATTGTCGTATCTTCTACCACGTCATGAAGCATTCCAGCCACGATCGTTTCTTTGTCCATCTCGAGATCTGCAAGTATGATTGCCACCCAGAGTGGATGGATGATATAAGGTTCTCCGGATTTACGGAACTGATTCTTATGCGCTTCTTTGCCTATCTGATAGGCCTTCTCGATCATCGTAATATCTGCAGAAGGATGATACTTACGCACACGAGCTATTAAGGCCTGATATAACTCCTCCGGATCCTGATAATCCTCTGGTGCTTTTACTGCATGCCCGTCCACTATCTCCAGATTTTTATTCAGATCTTCATATTCCCGAGTGCCTGCCATATCATCTTCCCCCTTCATTCATCCTGTGTTCTGTTCAGATCCAACTTCCAAAATGCTTCGTATTTCGTCAGTATGGCATATCCGACAAATGCATTTTAGACACAAAACGCCTTAGTTCTGAACAATTAATATGATTTAGTATATCACTATTTTTTCCTTTTTCAAATAAGAACTTCCCATTCTTCTTCATTTTAAGCAATTTGTACGGTTTTTTCGATATTATCTACTGATAATTGACAATTGTAAGCTGAATTGTTCTTCGTCCCATGTACTCATTGATGGATGGATAGTATGTAAAAGACATGATCTGCTTCTTTTCCATCTGCCGCAGACAGTCTTCCACTTCTCCGAAATAAACCGCTTCCATCTGATTTCCCTGCTGGTCCTCCAGTCTGCATTTCAGCACATTCCGGTTCTTTCCGAAGATTCTTGGCTGGATCACACGCAGTTTACTTTCTGCAAATAACGGTTTCCCATTGCCTTTTCCAAAAGGCTCCAATATCTTAAGCTCATGGATCAGCTCTTCATTAATATATGGAAATGGAAGCCGCATATCGATCGACACCTTCATCTGCAGATCCTCTTCTGTCAGATCCGCCAGTTCATTGATTCGTTTCCGGAAAACTTCGACCTTTTCCTCTTCTAAAGAAAGTCCTGCTGCCAGCTTATGCCCTCCGAACTTCGTAAATAATTCCCTGCAGCGGCTCATTTCCGCAAACATATCATAGGCTTCGATCGACCGTCCGGAACCTTTCACTCCTGTCTCTCCCTTTGTCAGTACAAAGGTCGGACGATAATAACGTTCCTTGATCCTCCCCGCAATAATTCCGGCGATACTTTCGTGACACTCTGGAAGATACACGACCAGCACCTGGTCGTCCTTCCAGGAACTTGATTCAATCTGCCGGACAGCTTCTTCTACACCTTCTTCGGTCATTTCTTTCCGGCTGTCATTTAATTCTTTCAGATCTGCTGCCAGTGTCACTGCCTCTCTCCGGTTCGATGCATTAAGGAGTTCCAGTGCACGCTTGGCTGTATCCAGTCTTCCGCCGGCATTGATGCACGGTCCGATCACAAATCCGATATGATAAGTATTCAGGTTCGCTGTATCTACCCCTGTACATTGCATCAATGCGTGAAGCCCTTCATTCTTCGTTGTCTTCAGAAGCTCAAGTCCCTTTTTCACAAAGACACGATTCTCTCCAACCAGATCCATCACATCACCGATCGTGGCAATCGCCACATTTTCCATCAGACTTTCCTGCAGATGCTCTACCTCCTGCTCTGACTTTCCAGACACTCTGTACAAAACCTCAACCAGCTTATACGCTACAGCTGCGCCGCACAGCCCTTTAAATGGATACTCACAGTCTGCTCTGTGCGGATCGACCACTGCATCCGCCGGTGGCAGGAGATACTTTTTCTCCCCATTTTCTTCCAGATACGGAACTTCATGGTGATCCGTCACAACGATCGTCATCCCATTTTCTTTTCCGTAAGCAATCTCGCTCATTGCCGCAATTCCATTATCGCAGGTGATGATTGTGTCTACATCATCCTCCAGTGCACGGTCGATCAGCATCTGATTCAGTCCATATCCGTCTTTGATCCTGTCTGGAATATCCGTATCGACATCTGCCCCAAGTCCTGCAAGCCCCTGTTGCAAAACATACGTTGCATTGACTCCATCAATATCATAATCACCGATCACACGGATTTTCTTTCCTTCTTCTATTTTCTCCTTAAGAATATCTACTGCACGATCCATATCTTTCATCAGTAAGCCGTCATACAGATCCTCCACTGTTCCATTCAGATAAAAATCAATTGCTTCATCTCCGATCACATCACGGTTTCTCATCAGTCGTGCAATGATCGGGGAGATCTGATATTTCTCTGCTATTCCATTAAAATCCGCCTTTTTCATTGCGACGAACCATTTCTCCATCCAAATACCCTCCCAGTCTGTCAGTATCATATTTTTCTTATTATAACAAAAATCTGCCGTATCGAAAATCATTTTTCATTTTCGATACGGCAGATTCTATTTCGTTACTGTTTCCAGGCTGCTATTTATTTCTTAGCGTTTTTTGCTCTTTTTGTTCTTGAAAGAAGTCTTCTTTCCTTTTTTCTTCCTGGAGCTGTCGTCTGCAGATGTAT
>OIXW01000597.1_pt1 | contig 10828 bp, 12 predicted proteins | sample 1587951 | NCBI WGS metagenome assembly OIXW01 (sample SAMN03283239) | human gut metagenome | biome: human-associated habitat; material: feces | host: Homo sapiens | place: Peru | collected 2012
TAAGCGTTGATGGTAAAACTTGGACACCTATAGCTGAGAATAAGGCAGCTTCGGCTGATTATGTACACTATTTTGTAATTCTCAACGCAAGTGATGCAGAGAAAGAACTCGCCTTTGGTACGGGTGCTCGTCTCACCGAGACTTCTGTAACCGTAAAGAGTGCGAGTGCTCCTAGCACCAATTATTGGAATAATCATTCAGCCAATCTTATGGCTGATGGTAGTTACAATACCTATGTTTGCCTCAATCGTGTACAAGAGCTGAACGACATGTATACGATAGAACTCTCTGAACCCGTAGATATTCGCAATGTGCGCATTGTTATGGGTTCAACCAATGGCGACTATCCTACAAAGGGTACAGTGCTTGTATCATCGAATACCAGTAAGTGGACACAACTCCATGTAGCTGGCACCAAGGATTTGGTGTTTAAGATGGATGCCAAGCAAATCAAGAAGGTGGGTACCGATTCAGATTCAGGTGCCGACATTATGGCACTCGACTTTATGCCTCCTTTGGTTGATGGTAAGTTCACACCCATCAATGCTAAATACGTACGTTTTAAGGTAACTGGTCCTAACACGAATAAATGGTTGCGTTTACACGAAATTGAGGTGAATGGTAACGTTGTAAACGTCAAGGCTCCTATGCAGGCTCCAAGTGGCGTTTCTATCGTAGCAGCTTCAGACAACAATCCGCTAAGTTCAAGTGCAGGTTACACACTTGGCACAGCTAAGGGTGGTGAATTTGTTTACAACTTTAACCATGCAGTTGATGTGCAGAAGCTCATCCTCTTCTGCGATGAAAATACACTTTCAGGTGTGGAATATGCCGTTACATCAGATGGTGAAAACTGGACAAATGTAGATGCAGAGCAAATTAGTGGTGTTGTTAAGTTCAACTTCGACAAGGGAAACAACATCAAGGCTCTCCGCATTACATGGAACACAGCAACTGTTCCTGCCATTTACGAGGTTTCAGAGCAATTGAATGCTGAGGCTTCCATGCCCGTTATTTCACGTATTGGCACAGTGAAGGCAGAAGCTGCAAAGGATGCTGTGACTGTTTCGGTTAAGGGAAATCGCATTGTAGCTGAGTCTGCCACAGGTTTGCGTTCAGTAGATGTTTATACTTTAGATGGTCGCCACGTGCTTAATCAGTCATTAGCTGGTGCTCACCAAGCAACCCTTCCCATTGTAAATGCAGCAGTTATTGTGAAAGTGACGCTTACTAACGGAACTTCACAAAGCTTTAAGTTGACCAAATAAATCTTTGTTGCCACAACACAACAAAATGAAATTTTAAAAAATATCCTTCCTTGGTTTTTCCAGGGAAGGATATTTTTTGTGTTCACCCAAACGGAGAATAACAGTAAGAAAAGCATTATAAAAATGCGTTGTAACAGAAACTTAACACAATCGTAATTCCTTGCCAACATTCACCCCGTACTTTTGCAGTCGAAAAATCAAATAAAGTACTAAGTAAAGAAAACAGTATGGAATGGATGTTTTTAGGAATGGTAATATTCCTGTTCGTTCTCGCCGCGTTCGACCTTTGGGTCGGTGTTAGTAACGATGCGGTAAATTTTTTAAATTCAGCCATAGGCTCGCGTGCGGCAAAGTTTCGGTCGCTTGTTATTATTGCGGGCATAGGCGTGTTCTGCGGTTGTGTGTTGAGCAATGGCATGATGGACATTGCTCGCCATGGCATTTTCTCACCGCAATATTTTAGTTTTAAAGATGTTATGTACATCTATCTTGCGGTGATGGTAACCGACATTGTGCTGCTCGACGTCTTTAATTCGTTTGGTATGCCTACATCAACCACTGTGTCGATGGTGTTCGAGTTACTTGGAGCAGCATTCGCTTTTACCATGCTCAAAATAGCTGGCGGCGATTCTGCACTTGTTATGGCAGACTACCTTAACACCTCAAAAGCACTCGAGGTTATTATGGGTATCTTCCTCAGTGTGCCTATAGCCTTTGTGTTTGGTGCTTTGGTACAATATCTCACCCGTATCATATTTACCTTCAGCATTACCAAGAACATTCGCTACAAAATTGGTATTTTCGGAGGTGTTGCCATCACAGCCATCCTTTATTTTATGTTGTTCAAAGGCGTCAAGAACCTCTCGTTTATGAGTGGCGACGCTAAGGACTATTTGCACGAAAACATTCTCGCCATCTTAGCTTGTGTGTTTGTGGTATCAACCATCTTGATGCAGTTGCTTCACGCCTTGAAGGTAAACGTGTTCCGTGTGATTGTGCTTATTGGTACTTTTGCTTTGGCAACAGCCTTTGCAGGTAACGACCTTGTAAACTTTATTGGTGTGCCTTTGGCAGGCTTCTCATCTTACACAGACTTTACAGCTAATGGAGCAGGCTTCACACCCGATACCTTTATGATGTCGTCGCTTACAGAGTCAGCGCATACACCCCTCATATTCCTTGTAGCAGCAGGTCTCATCATGGTCTTTGCATTAGCCACATCAAAGAAGGCACGTAAGGTAACCGAAACAGAGGTAGGACTCTCACGTAAGAACGAGGGCGACGAAATGTTTGGTTCGTCAAAAGTAGCTCGCAGTTTGGTACGTTGGGGAAATTCAGTAGGCAATGCCGTAGTAGCTATTACACCAGCTTCCGTATCGCACTTTGTAGATAGTCGTTTCCAAGTACCCCAATTAGCCGAAGGAAATGAAGCCGCTTACGACATGTGTCGTGCTTCAGTCAACTTGGTCATGTCATCGTTGCTCATAGCTTTGGGTACTTCGCTTAAGCTTCCGCTTTCAACCACCTTTGTCACCTTTATGGTAGCCATGGGTTCTTCACTTGCCGACCGTGCTTGGAGTCGTGAAAGTGCCGTGTTCCGCATTACAGGCGTGCTCACCGTGATTGGTGGTTGGTTCATTACAGCTGGTGTAGCATTCAGTGCCTGTTTTGTAGTAGCATTATTGATGAACTTTGGTGGTATCGTAGCAGTAGTGATTATTGTTGCAGCAGGTATCTACAGCATCATTCATAGCCAGCAACGTTTCGCTCGCAAACAAAAAGAAGCACAGGATGGTGGCGATGTCCTCTTTCAACAAATCCTTGCAGAGAAAGATCGTAAGGTAGTTATCAACATGCTTACCCGTCACATCAACATGAGCGTAGCAAACATGTTGCGTAGTTATGCCACAGCCCTAACCTCATGCACCGACGGCTTGCTTCACGAGCAATTACGTCCCTTGCGTCAGTCCTTACGAAAACTAACAGGTGAAAAACGTGAACTCAAGAGCATTCGTCGTCGCGAAACCATTTGCTTGCGTCGCGTATATCCACCTTTGGTAGGTGTGCGTCTTAGTACAAGTTTCCATCTCATTCACAACTCATTGCGTCAGCAACTCTATGGTCTTATTCGTATAGCCGAGCCAGCTCGCGAGCATGTAGACAATCACTTCAGCCCCATTGATGGCGAAACAGCCGAACGTTTCTGTCGTTTGCGCAATGCTGTTACCGAGTTAATGACACAAATAGCTGATAACATGCAGCATCAACGCATACACGAGAATGATCTGTTAGTAGAACGTTGTGGTGAACTCGAAGCTAAAGCAGTTGAGTTTAACGAACATGTTGCCGTAAGCATTCAGGGTGAAAACAGCAATCTCAATTCACTCACATTGATGCTTCACATTGGTCAAGAAATTCAGCAAATCACCATAGAACTTCGTGAACTCATAACCACAAGTAAAACCTATCGTGAACAATTACCACAGGAATGAAACACGCATTGATTATAGCACCACTGTTGTGGGCAACTTGCATCTTAGGTGCTTGGGCGCAAACAGACAGCACCGTTGTTGCTAAGAACGATACCAAAAGTTGGATACCCAAGGTGAGTGGTACGGTTCGTGTCAAAGCCGAATATCAAACCAACGAACACGAAGGTCGCTTTGAAGTGCGCACTGCACGTGTAGCTCTCGATGGCAACATTACCCCATTGGTAGATTATAAGGCAGAAATAGACCTCTCGGATGAGGGAAAAATTAAAATGCTCGATGCTTATGCAGGTGTGCTGCCTGTAAAAGGACTAAACCTCCGACTCGGACAGATGCGTGTGCCTTTCAGCATAGATGCACACCGTTCACCCCATAAGCAGTATTTTGCCAATCGTTCATTCATAGCCAAGCAAGTAGGTAATGTGCGCGACGTAGGTTTCTATGCAGGTTATTCGCATAAGGGTTGGGTAGTTGAGGCTGGTGCCTTCAATGGTTCGGGCTTAACCAACCAAAAAGATTATTGGACAAAGACATTCAATTTCTCAGCCAAGTTGCAATACATCACTCCCGTAGGTTTAACCTTGCAGGCTTCCGTTCAAAAAATTTCGCCATCAGGTTTCAACACCTATCTTTATGATGGTGGTGTAACTTACCAAGCAGGTCGTTTCACGGTTGAAGCAGAATATTTGCGCAAGCACTATGCACATGAAGCTTTCAACGATGTCGATGCCTTGGATGCTTTTATCTGCTATGATCAACCTTTGCAGAAGGTGTTCCGAAAAATGAGCTTCTTGTGTCGTTACGACTTAATGACCAATCATTCAGATGGTTCGGTCGATGAACAAGGCAAACTCAAATTAACCGATGCCAAACGCCAGCGTCTAACAGGAGGCATCACTTTGAGTATGGCTCAGAAAATGAATGCAGACATTCGTTTAAACTACGAAAAATACTTCTATCACGACATCTCACTTGCCAAGCCTTCAGAGCGCGATAAGGCAGTAGTGGAGTTAGTGGTACATTTCTAAGATAATTGTTGTTGAATAGTATAGAAAGGTAGTAAAAATGAGGAGTGGCTTGTTTACGCAAGTCACTCCTTTTGTTAAATCATGCACAAAAGCAAGACTTTACAAAACGCATATCAAAACAAAAAAAGCGGCTTGTTTCCCTAAGGGAAGCAAGCCGTTGTTCTTTACTTTTCAGTAAGTAATTCTTTTGTGTGTATGTGCGTTAAGCGTTAGCTTCTTCAACAGAAACCACGCTACGGTCGCGCTGACCGCGGTGGAAGCTAACTACACCGTCAACAAGGGCGAAGAGAGTGTGATCCTTACCCATGCCTACGTTCTTACCAGGATAGTGTACAGTACCGCGCTGACGAACGATGATGTTACCAGCAACGCAGGTCTGACCGCCCCAAATCTTAACGCCTAATCTCTGTGAAGCCGATTCGCGGCCGTTCTTAGAACTACCTACACCTTTCTTGTGTGCCATTTCTTCTAAACTTTTTAAGGATTAAGCAATAACGTTCTTGATTGTCACTTCAGTGAACTGATGGCGATAGCCATTGAGCTTGCGATAGCCCTTGCGGCGCTTCTTGTGGAAAACGAGCACCTTGTCACCCTTAACGAGTGAAGATACAACTTCGCATACTACCTTGGCGCCTTCTACAGTAGGAGCACCTACCTTTACGTCGCCGTTGTTGTCAATCAACAACACGTTGTCAAATTCAACAGTTTGGCCGTTTTCGGCACCGCAGATGTGGTTTACGAAGAGCTTCTTGCCTTCTTCTGCTTTGAACTGCTGACCGTTAATCTCTACGATTGCGTACATTTTATTTTATATGTATAAACGGATTTTTCCGGGAGGCGGACTGCACTCGCAGCCTCTTGTTTAGCCCCAACGGACTCTAAATCGGCTGCAAAGGTACGGCTTTTTTCTGAAATACAAGTGATTCTCACATGCTTTTTTATTTTTTGTCCCATTTACCCATTCTTTTTTCTTTAAAGTTATACTTATTTACTACTATAGCACACATTTTATAAATAACATTGCCTAACTTTGCACCCAAACAAGAAACAAACTATAACAGAAAACTTATTACACAATGCAATTCCTTATTGACTTTGTTTTGAACAACCTTAACTATTGGTGGGTGTTCGTGTTTATGGCCATCGAGAGTTCGTTCATTCCTTTTCCTTCAGAGGTGGTTGTGCCACCAGCCGCATTCCTTTCGATGATGGAAGATAATCCCATGAACATCGTGTTGGTTGTGATTGTTGCCACTTTGGGTGCCGACTTAGGCGCACTAATTAACTATTACTTAGCGCGTTGGCTCGGTCGCCCCCTAGTTTATCGTTTTGCCGACAGCCGCATTGGTCACATGTGCCTCATCGACCGTGCTAAGGTAGAACATGCCGAGGCTTTCTTCCGCGAACATGGTGCATCAAGCACCTTCTTTGGTCGTCTTGTTCCAGCAGTGCGTCAGCTCATCAGCATTCCCGCAGGTTTGGCAGGCATGAACTTAGGTCGTTTTTTGCTCTTCACAACCTTAGGTGCTGGTGTATGGAACTCAGTGTTGGCATTGTTGGGCTACCTAATCCACACACAAACCGATTTAAAAACAACACGCGAGGTAGCCGACTTAGCTGCACGCTACAGTCATGAAATTGGCTACGTTATTTTAGCTTGTGCTATTGTAGTTGTAGCATTCTTGGCTTATAAGGGATTGAAGGGTGGTACCAAAAAATAGTAATGAAAAAATCAGTTTTTTTGAACAACCCTAAAAAGTAGTAAGCGTGTTCTCCAAAAACATACGTAAAATTATTCAACATCTTATGGGGGCTGCCGCCATTAGCTTTTTGTTTGTTGCAAAGGCAATGGCAGTAGTCCCCATAGTGTGCGATTCGTGTGCCATGTCCTCCCTTGCTACCCTCCCTCCCCACCGTTCCACAGAGCATCAATGGCTTTGGGGAGTTGGCATCGCCAATGTGCTCGACACCTATCTTTCGCCACTCACCTACAAGGGTACAGATATAACATGGCTCAACCGCACAGAGCGACAAGCACGTTGGGGTGAGTCACGTATCACGGTTCTTGGCTTGTATAATGCCCATTTCGCCTATGCTCAGTCGCCCACCGACGACGGAAAATACTTAGATGCAGAGTTAACAGCAGCAGGCGGTTGGCATTACAATTGGCAATTCGGTTCCCCAACAACTTCCATTCCCCATTGGCGCGTGGCAGTTGGAGGATTGGTCGAAACCTCAGGAGGCTTCACATACAACACGCGCAATGGCAACAATCCAGCCCAAGGTCGCTTAGGCATTTCGCTTTTAGCAAGCACACTTGTTGAGCGTAATTTTAGTTTCTTCAAGCAACGCGCCACAGCACGTGTGCAACTCGATGCACAATTAGTAGGTGTGCAATTCTCGCCCGTTTATGGTCAGTCCTATTATGAGATATTCTCCTTAGGACATAGTCAAGGCGTGGTGCATTTCACCCATCCCGGCAATACTCCTTCAGCACGCCTGTTAGCAATGCTTACACTTCCCCTTAAAAAATCGAACGTATCGTTAGGTTATTTAGCCGATGTGCGTCAAAGCAAATTGGGCGGACTAAAACGTCATGCTTGGCGCAATACGTTTATGATAGGGTATACACGTAACATCACACGCTTATGAAAAAATATTTTTCGACACTCAAACATTTGCTCACCCTTTTGCTCTTGCTTTCAGCAAGTGCATTTGCATCGTGTGTAACAGAGGAGATCGCTCCTAACGATAAGCGTGGCAACTTCGAGGCATTGTGGAAAACGCTCGATGCGCATTATTGTTTTTTCGATTACAAAAAAGAGCAATACGGTCTTGATTGGACAGAGGTTCGCCAACGTTATGCTCCAATGATTGAAGAAAAAATGACCAATAAGCAACTCTTTGAAGTGCTTTCGCAAATGACCTATGAGTTGCGTGATGGGCATGTCAATCTTTCAGCATCGCACAATGTGGCACGTTATGGACGTTGGTTCGATGATTACCCCATGAACCAAAGCGACTCTTTAGAACGTAAATATCTGGGACGTGCCGAGGACTATCAGCAAGCCTCAGGACTCAAATATCGCATCCTTCGTAACAATGTGGGCTATGTGCGTTGCAGCAGCTTTGCCTATGGTTTTGGAGATGGCAATTTGCAAGAAATGCTCCGTTATCTTGCCACATGTTCCAAACTCATTGTTGATGTGCGTGGCAATGGGGGAGGCATGCTCACTGCAGCCCAAAAATTAGCCTCCATTTTCATCAACAGCGAAACCCTTGTGGGTTACATGCAGCACAAAACGGGTGCAGCTCATCAAGCCTTTTCAACGGCAGAACCTATTCAGTTAAAGCCCTTTGTGGGATTACGTTGGCAGCGTCAAGTAGTGGTGCTAACCAATCGGCGCACCTATAGTGCAGCCAATAGCTTTGTAATGTTCCTAAAGGGACTTCCTCAAGTAACCATCGTGGGCGACACTACAGGAGGCGGTGCTGGAATGCCCTTTTCAAGTGAGTTACCCAATGGTTGGGCAGTGCGTTTTTCAGCCTGCCCCATGTTTAACCGACACATGCAGTTAACCGAGATGGGCATTGCGCCCGATGTAAAAGTAGACATCACCCCCAGCGATTATCAGCGGGGTGTAGACACAATTCTTGAAACTGCCATCGATTTGTAACCCTATATACACATTTTCGCATAGAGTTGCTATCAACAAAAAAATCGCAAACACCTCATTGTAGGATGCTTGCGATTTTTTGTTGATAGCAAAATTATTGCAACGAAATTAGTGCGCTTAAGTTAGCGGTGAACAAACGTACAGAAATAGCCAAAAGGATGATGCCAAAGAATTTGCGGAGCAAATAAATGGCAGCAGGCGAGATGATGCGTTCTACCTTGTCGGTAGCCTTTAGCACAACAAACACAAAGACCATGTTGAGCAACAAGCCAATAATAATGTTTACGCTGGCATATTCGGCACGTAGTGAGAGTAGTGTGGTGAATGAACCTGCACCTGCCAACAAGGGGAATACCACAGGTATGAGTGTGGCAGACTTGATGGGTCCCATATTCTTAAAAATCACCACATCCAAAATCATCTCAAGCGACATCAAGAAGATGACTAACGAACCTGCTACGGCAAACGAGGCAATATCCACATTAAACAACCGTAGCATGGCGTCGCCCGCAAAAAAGAAACCGAGCAACAAGCCCAATGAGATAAGAGTAGCCTTCCAAGCGTTAACGGGACGCCCTTGTTGTTTTAGGCTAATAAATATTGGGGTAGACCCTAATACATCAATCACGGCAAAGAGCACAATGAATGCACTGGCTATTTGCTGCATGTCAAGCCGTTCAAAAAGGTAGTTTATTGAAAACATGATTAAATAGATTTTTTTTAAGTAATAAGTAAGAAGTAATAAGTAATACAAAACTAAGGAAAGAAGCAATATAGGCTAAATAGAATGTAGCTCTTTATATTTTCTCTCATTAGAATGTATTACTTATTACTTCTTACTTCTTACTTAAAAAACTTACTTAATACTTAAAAACTTTATCCTATAGTCAGCAAAGTCGTGCCTTCCATCACGCTGTCGCCTGCGTTAACGCAGATACCCGTAACCGAGCCATCAGCTTCGGCAGTGATGTTATTTTCCATTTTCATAGCTTCGAGCACGAGCACAGTGTCACCCTTTTTCACCGCTTGGCCTGCGCTAACCAAAATCTTGGTTACAACACCAGGCAGCGGAGCCTTAACGGGCGTACCTGCACCTGGACCGCTTGTAGCAGCAGGAGCAGCGGGAGCTTCAGCTGCAGCAGGAGTAGCAGGAGTAGTAGCTGCAGGAGCAGCTTCGGTTGAAACGGTGGGTAAAGCCTCTTCAACGAGCGAAGAGCCCTGCATTTCCACCTCAAATGGAATGCCATTTACCTCAACTTTGGCTTTAGAGCCAACGATGCTGTCAATGGTCACGTCGAACTGTGCGCCATTGATGGTATATTTATATTGTTTCATTGTGTGTGTGGTAGTGCTTAAAATTGAGTCATCAAGTCGGCTGGATTATTCCAGTTAGTGCGATGGTGCTGAACGGTAATGATACCAGGTTCATCATCGTGTACAATTTCAACCTCGTGTTCAATAAGCGCGAGTGCAGCAGCATACGCAGGCATTTCCTCCTCGGTAGGCTTAGTGTGATAGCCGTCAATCAAGAAGTCGGCAATAGTGCCTTGCTTCTCGTCCAAGCGGATGGTGAGCGTTTGGTCACCCAGTTTATACTGAAATGTTTTCACTTGCTTAATATGTGCTAAGAGCTAAAGGACCCATGCAAAACATCAGCCCCTTAGCCTAATTATTAAAGAGGAATGTTGCCGTGTTTCTTTGCAGGACGCGTTTCGCGCTTGTTCTCGAGTTGAGCCAATGCGCGGCAAATGCGGAAACGTGTGTTGCGTGGTTCAATAACATCGTCAACATAGCCATATTCTGCAGCCTTGTAGGGGTTTGTAAAGAGGTCGTTATATTCCTTCTCCTTTTCAGCAAGGAATGCCTTCGGATCCTCCTTCGTTTTAGCCTCTTTGCCATCCAAAATAGCCACGGCACCCGAAGCACCCATAACCGCAATTTCGGCTGAAGGCCAAGCATAGTTCAAGTCAGCCTTAAGTTGCTTACAACCCATCACAATGTGTGAGCCACCATAGCTCTTACGCAAGGTCACCGTGACCTTAGGCACAGTAGCCTCGCCATAAGCGTAGAGCAACTTAGCACCATGGTCAATCACACCATTATATTCCTGACCCGTACCAGGGAGGAAGCCCGGAACGTCAACCAACGACACGATAGGAATGTTAAAGCAATCGCAGAAACGAACAAAGCGAGCCGCTTTGCGCGAAGCGTTACAGTCTAACACACCAGCGTAAACACTCGGTTGGTTAGCTACCACACCCACACTCTGACCATTGAAGCGTGCAAAACCAATGATGATGTTACGAGCAAAGTTGTCGGTGATGGCACCGATAACCTTGTACATATCATAAGCCTTGTTCGGGTCG
>OIXW01000599.1_pt1 | contig 10794 bp, 9 predicted proteins | sample 1587951 | NCBI WGS metagenome assembly OIXW01 (sample SAMN03283239) | human gut metagenome | biome: human-associated habitat; material: feces | host: Homo sapiens | place: Peru | collected 2012
GTTGCTGTTGCCAAGACTAAGGAAGAGCTCGTAGAGAAGGCTGTTAACGCAGCTTTGAAGAAGGCTGGCATCAACCCAGCTCACGTTGACTCTGAGGATCACATCGAGAGCAACACCAAGAAGGGTTGGTTGACACCTGAGCAGGCTGAAGAGGCTCGCAACATCAAGAAGACTGTAGGTGAGGAGAAGGCTGCTTCTTTGAACCCAACTATGATCCAGAACATCGCTAATGGTCGTCTGGCTAAGTTCTTCAAGGAGAACTGCCTCGTTGACCAGGAGTTCCAGTTCGGTGATGGCGACAAGCAGACTGTTGCTCAGTACCTCGCTTCTCAGAGCAAGGATCTCAAGATCGTTGCTTACAAGCGCTTCACTCTTGCTGCTGAGTAATCTGCTGTTGCGGACGAAATGCTTGGCATGGCAAGATTAATTTGACTTATAGTTAAATTAGAATATCAGGGAGTTATGGAGTCAAGGCTTACGCTTTGCTTCTAACTCCCATTTCTTTTTTATTGAACTTTAGCAAGTTCAGAAGTTATAGAAGTTTAAGAAGTTATGAAGATATTTGCCATAGGCATGAACTATGCCGAACACAATAAATCGCTACATGACACGTTATCTAAACCAGAGAGACCTGTCATTTTCACCAAAGCCGACTCGGCGTTGCTGAAGGATGGAAAACCATTCTTCATCCCTGATCATCTGGGACGTATAGAGTACGAGACAGAGTTGGTGGTTCGCATCTGCAGGTTGGGAAAGACCATCCCGCAGCGCTTCGCCCACAGATATTATGATGCGGTGACGGTAGGAATCGACTTCACAGCCCGTGAGATGCAGAAGAGGCTGCGTGAGGCTGGCCAGCCATGGGAACTTGCCAAGGGCTTCGATGGTTCGGCGGCGATAGGTACATGGATGGATGTGCAGAAGTTTCGCGACATACAGGCCATTCATTTCCATCTCGACATCAATGGCAAGACAGTACAGGAAGGTTGCTCCAGCGAAATGTTCTACAAGGTGGACGAGATTATCTCTTATATCAGTCAGTACTTCACGCTGAAGACGGGCGACTTGCTTTATACAGGCTGTCCTACCGGTTGTGGACCTGTCAGCATTGACGACCATCTCGAAGGTTATCTTGAAGACTGGAAGGTGCTCGACTTCAATTGCAAGTAGTTACATTTGCAAACAACCCGATGAAAGCTGTTCGTAAGGTTTTCAGAGTAAGCGCTTTTAACAAGCCACTCGAAAGAACAGTACGGATTTACAGAACAGGGCGGTGGAATTTATCTTCCGCCTCATAAGAAACAAGTTTGTTATTCCAAGATATGACGAATAAAAGAGTTAGGATATTTTTCGTGTGGATGGCTTTGCTGGTTCTTGCTCTGCCGGCAAAGGCACAGCAGCGGTTCTTTAACTTGACAGCCGACGAGGTCAAGGTCGACTCTGTGTTGCCACATTTTCTCTATTCCATTCCTTTGCCCGAAAACTATCAGGACTCCGTCTACACCGTCTCGGTGAAATATCCAGAATATATGGATATGACCGTGAGCGATGTGGCCAACTACAATCGCATATCCGGTGCAGCCCTGCCTTCGCAGGTGCCTCTTAGTCAGAATATCTCCGTGAGCAGAAGGAAAGGATATCTTGTGGCTTCCTTCTGCCCATTGGTTTTCCGCAACAATAAATATCAGATGCTGGTGAGTTTCATGCTCGATGTCAAGGCAAAGGCCGTGAAGAACAGCGTGCTGCGCCAACGCAAGAACGACAAGGCTTATGCCTCGGCAGCCGACATCTATGCCGAACATTCTTTGCTTGCCTCGGGCAAGTGGGCAAAGATAAGAGTCAGCTCTTCAGGTGTTTACCAGCTTACCGATGCCACGGTTCGTCAGGCAGGCTTCTCCAATATCAATAAGGTGAAGATTTATGGCTATGGCGGCAATCTGCAGAACGAGGCTCTTTATGCCAACGACCTGGCCCGCACCGATGATTTGAAGGAAGTGCCCCAGTGTGTCGTAGGCGGAAAACATCTGTTTTATGCCAAGGGTCCTGTCAGCTGGACGTCCAACTCATCGACTGTCCGCCGACGCAATCCTTATTCCGATTACGGTTATTATTTTATTACCCAGAGCGACGAGGAGCCTGCCACGGTCGACTCGGCAGCCTTTGTTTCCTCTTTTTATCCGTCGCCCGATGACTATCATTCGCTTTACGAGGTTGATGGCTACAGCTGGTTTAATGGCGGAAGAAATCTCTTCGACCCCACGCCCATCAGCGTGGGCGGCAGCCAGCAGGTAGTGATCACCAACACTACTGGCAGTCAGAAAGGACGCCTTACCGTCAATGTCTCGGCAGGAGGGAATAACCAAATACGCATTCTGCTCAACGGCAAGGACATAGGTACCTTGAATGTTCGTATTCTGGATTATAGCAAGGCAGGGCAGGACTCAGGCACTTATCTGCTCGACAATCTGAAAGTCGATGGTGGCAAAGATACGATCACCATTCAGAATGTGAGTGGAGAGATAGCCCGTCTTGACTATGTGTCGATGGCTTGGGAGAAGGCGATTCCGCTGTCGCCTCTGTCGGGAAAGCATCCTACAGCCACTTATGTGAAGAACATTACCAATCAGGATCTTCATGCTGACGGTCAGGCCGACCTGGTCATCATCGTTCCCTCCTCAGGCGCACTGTTGAAGCAGGCACAGCGCCTTAAGGAGTTCCATGAGAGTCATGACGGTATGCGGGTGAATATAGTTGCCGCCGACCAACTGTACAATGAGTTCTCGAGTGGCACACCCGATGCCAATGCCTATCGTCGCTATCTCAGAATGTTGCAGGACAGAGCTGCGACAGAGGCCGACATGCCTAAGTATCTGTTGCTCTTTGGCGACTGCGTTTGGGACAACCGCATGCTCACAGCCGACTGCAAGCGGTTTGATCCAGACGATTACCTTCTCGTCTATGAGAGCGAGAACTCGTTTAGCGAGACAACCTGCTATGCAGGTGACAGCTGGATGGGCATCCTGGCAGAAGGTGCAGGCTCCGACGCACGACGTGAGCTGCAGGACGTTGGCGTGGGCCGATTCCCGGTAACCACAGTAGCCGAGGCGAAGATCATGGTCGACAAGACCATCAATTACAGCAAAAATCAGAATGGCGGAGCCTGGCAGAACACCATCATGTTCATGGGTGACGATGGAAATGACAATATTCACATGAAGGATGTCGACTCTGTGGCCAATAGCGTGGGCAGGGATTATCCCAATTTCCTGATCAAGAAAGTGATGTGGGACGCCTATACCCGTGAGAGTTCAGCCACTGGCAATACATATCCGGAGGTGAGCAAGATCATCCGTCAGCAACAGGCCAACGGAGCCTTGGTCATGGACTATGGAGGGCATGGCAGCGCCACCCTCATCTCGCACGAGTCAGTACTTGGACTGAGCGATTTTAGCGAGTCGCGCACCTCCCATCTGCCATTGTGGGTGACAGCAGCCTGCGACATTATGCCTTTCGACGGCGTAACGGCGACAATAGGCGAGGCTGCCGTGCTCAACGAGAAGGGCGGAGCCGTAGCTTTCTATGGAACGGCCCGTACCGTTTTCACCTCCGCCAACAAATACATCAACCATGCTTTCATGAAGCGTGTCCTCTCCCTGCAGGACGGCAAGCCCATTACTTTAGGCGAGGCTCACCGACTGGCGCAGAACGATGTGATGCTGGGAACCAACCGTTATCCGACACCTACCCGGGAAGACCCCAACAAGACGAGTCCCGAACAGGACAATACCGAGAATCACCTGCAGTATTCGCTGTTGGGCGATCCAGCCCTGTCGCTCAATCTTCCTACAGCACAGGTTGTGGTCGACGAGATTGACGGCGTGGCTGTCGGTTCAGGAACGATGCCTACGGTCAAGGCAGGATCTGTGATCAAGATGAAAGGACATGTGGCAGGAGTAGAAGGATTCAATGGTGTGGTGACAGCAACGGTGCGAGACACTCAGGAAGAGATAACCTGTAAGCTGAACAACACCAGCAATGACGGCGCAGAGGTGGCGTTCAAGTATTTAGACCGGACCAAGACGCTCTATCATGGTTCCGACAGCATTCGCAACAGCAGTTTCGAGCTGACGTTTGCCGTGCCCAAGGACATCAACTATGCCGATGGCCAGGGAATGATCAATCTCTATGCCCTGAATACCGATAAGACCATCAGAGCCAATGGCTCCTGCGACCAGTTTATTGTGGGAGGAAGTGCCGAGGCAAAGAACGATTCGGTAGGCCCTTCCATCTATTGCTATCTCAACTCGCCTTCGTTTGTTGATGGTGGAAATGTGAACAGCACGCCTTATTTTGTGGCAGAGATCAAGGATAAGGACGGCATCAATGCCGCAGGCAGCGGAATAGGTCACGACCTTCAGCTTGTCATCGATGGCGACATGGCGAAGACCTATACGCTCAACAACAACTTCAGCTACGATTTCGGAACCTATACCAGTGGCTCCACCTTTTATAGTATTCCCGAGTTGGAGGAAGGCCCTCACAGACTGCAGTTCCGCGCATGGGACATTCAGAACAACAGCTCTACAGCCGTGCTTCACTTCAACGTGGTGAAAGGTTTGCGTCCGCAGCTCTTCAACATCGGCGTAACCAACAATCCAGCCCGTACTTCCACCACGTTCATCATCAGTCATGACCGTATGGAGAGCAACATGGATGTAGTCATCGAACTCTTCGATGCGGCAGGCAGACAGATGTGGCGTCATGCCGAGAGCGGAGTGTCGGCTACGGGTAATTATACGGTCGACTGGGATTTGTCGGTAGACGGTGGCCGCCCCCTGCAGACGGGCGTCTATCTCTATCGTGTCAAAGTGTCGTCGGAAGGCAGCAGCTATGTGTCGAAGACGAAGAAGCTCATTGTCATCAGCAACAGATAAGACAGGCGATAAAACAATAACAGAACTTCTATAACTTCAGAACCCAGCGAAAGTTGAGAAAATAAGAGGATATTAACAACAAATAAGGCGCACGGCAAAATAAAAAGGCCGCTTCTGCGTTTTATTTTAGGCAACAGAATAATAAACCACAAAGAAGATATGAACAAAGCATTCAGAATATTACTGGCGGTGCTCCTGGTGCAGCTCTCTCTGCAGGCGAGTGCTCAGGAAAAGAAGGATCTTTTCAATCCAGTCAACTATGCGGTCGTTTCGCAGACCATAGCTCCTGATGCCCGTGGCGGCGGTTTGGGAGACGTGGGTGCGGCCACCGACCCAGATGTCAACTCTCAGTACTGGAACCCAGCCAAATATCCTTTCTGTATCTCGCGTGCAGGCGTGGCGCTCAACTTCACACCTTGGCTTCGCTCGTTGGTCAACGATATGAACCTTGCCTATTTGGCAGGCTATTACCGCATTGGCGACCACAGCGCCGTGTCGAGTTCGTTGCGCTATTTCAATCTGGGTAAAGTCTACACCTCTTACGAGGGAGCCGAGTCGGGAGAAGGAACCACTATCAATCCTTACGAGATGTCGCTCGATGTAGCTTACTCGCTGATGCTGAGCGAGACATTCTCACTCTCTGCCGCTTTGCGCTGGATTTATTCCGACATGCGTTTTGATGAGCGCGAGGACAATTCGCCCGCTTCCGCCTTTGCAGCCGATATAGCAGCCTATTATCAGAACTATATCAACATCGGCCAGCGTGAGTGCCAGTTGGGTATCGGTCTCAACATCTCCAACATCGGTAGCAAAATCAAGTTTAGCGGCAACGAGTACAGCGAGTTCTTGCCAGCCAACCTTCGATTGGGAGCCTCGCTGATGATACCTATCGACGAGTACAACCGCCTCACCATAGCCGCCGATGCCAACAAGCTGTTGGTTCCCACCGTTCCCAAGCAGGAAGAGGGCGAGGACAATTCAGAATACGAAGACCGCGTGCATCGCGAGTATAATGACATTTCAGCCATCCGAGGCATCTTCAAGAGTTTCGGCGATGCGCCTGGCGGCTTCAAGGAAGAGCTGCAGGAGATTTACTATGGCGTAGGAGCAGAGTACACCTATAATGACAAGTTCTCGCTCCGTGCAGGCTATCATCACGAAGCCGAGAACAAGGGCAACCGCAAGTACTTTACCGTCGGTGCCGGTTTCAAGATGAGTGTGTTCCAGCTCGATGCCGGTTATGTGGTAGCCACCGCCAAGAGCAATCCGCTCGACCAGACGCTGCGCTTCTCGCTCACCTTCGACATGGACGGCATCAAGGACCTGTTCAAGAGAAGATAGGTCACTCAACTTCTCTGACTTCCCCATTTGCAAACCTTCAGTAAACAATAAGATGAATATTCGAGTAGGATTCGGCTACGATGTCCACAAGTTGGTGGCAGGGCGCGAGCTTTGGCTTGGCGGCATCAAACTAAATTATGAGTTGGGCTTGTTGGGGCACAGCGATGCTGATGTGCTGATACATGCCATTTGCGATGCGCTCTTGGGAGCAGCCAACATGCGCGATATCGGCTATCATTTCCCAGATACTTCTGCCGAGACGCTGAATGTCGATTCCAAGATATTGCTTCGCAAGACCATCGGACTGATAGCCACCAAGGGTTATCAGGTGGGCAACATCGATGCCACGGTGTGTGCAGAGCGCCCTAAACTCAATCCTCATGTGCCAGCCATGAAAGCCTGCCTGGCAGAAGTGATGAATACCGACGAGGACAACATCTCCATCAAGGCAACCACTACCGAGAAGTTGGGTTTCACGGGCAGGATGGAAGGAATTTCGGCTTATGCCACAGTTCTCATAGTGAAAGCTTAACGACCGTTAACGGATGCTTAAAATGTGTTGTGTTCGGGCACATCTGATTGATTTATATCAAATAAACACTAAAATCTATCATTTTCCTTTCAAAATGTTTGGAGATATAGCAAAAAATGTTGTACCTTTGCATCGTCAAAAGGTTAATAGATTGTTTAGGTTAGTAGTAATAGATTTAGGTTTTTAGTTATTAGGTTTTAAGGTAGATTGTTTAACAGATAACAAAGGGGATCGTGAGATTGCCTTTGGATTAGAAATTTAAAAGTTAAACATAATGATACGCTGCAGCTCGTTGAGAGTTGCAGCGTGTTTTTTTTAGTGACACTTATCATTTTGTAGTGTCTTTTGTTTTGTGTTTTCCCTAAATAGCATTATCTTTGCACATGTGTAAGATTGCATACGTCCTGCCGTGTCGAGCCGGGCAAGCATGCAGTCGAATATAAAAACATGCAAACGATGCGAGTACTCATAGTAAATACAAGCGAGCAGACCGGTGGCGCCGCAGTTGCAGCCAACCGTCTGATGGATGCCCTTAACAACAATGGAGTTAAGGCCAAGATGTTGGTGCGCGATAAGGAGACAGAGTCGATCACCGTGGCTCAAATGCCACGTTCCATCTTCGGACAGTGGCATTTCCTGTGGGAGCGTTGGTGTATCTTCTGGCACATGCGCTTCTCCAAGCTTCATCTCTTCGACATCGATATCGCCAATTCGGGCTACGACATAACAGGTTTGCCTGAGTTCAGGGAGGCCGACATCATCCATCTGCACTGGATCAATCAGGGCATGCTCTCATTGGGTTCCATCCGCAAGATACTCAAGAGCGGAAAGCCCGTGGTGTGGACCATGCACGACATGTGGCCAGCCACCTCGCTGTGTCATCTCACCATGGGGTGCAACAAGTTCCACAGCGGTTGCGCGAAGTGCAAGTATCTGCCCTCGGGAGGCTTTTGGGGCGATTTGGCAGCCAAGGTGTGGCGCCGCAAGCAGAATCTCTACAGGCAGAACAACATTCTCTTTGTGGCTTGCAGCAAGTGGCTGGCAGGCGAGGCGAAGTCGAGTCTGCTTCTCTCCGGGCAGAAAGTGGTAAGCATCCCCAATCCCATCGACTCCCGAGTATATTGTCCAGCCGATCGTCAGGAAGCCCGCACCCGTGCCATCCTGCCAGGCGACAAGCGCATCATCCTCTTCATAGCCCAGCGAGCCACCAATCCCTACAAGGGCATGAATTATCTTATGGAAGCCTGCCAGCAGCTGGCAGACAAATATCCCGAGATGCGCGACAACACCTGTGTCGCCATCCTTGGCGGCCATAGCGAGGAACTGGAGGGCAAGTTGCCCTTCCCGTCCATCTCGTTGGGATACGTGAGCGACGACCGTCGCATCGCCGATATTTATCGTTCGGCAGATGTCTTTGTGCTTCCCTCGCTTTCCGAGAATCTCCCCAATACCATCATGGAGGCGATGGCTTGCGGCGTGCCCAGCGTAGGTTTCAAGGTAGGCGGCATTCCCGAGATGATAGATCATCGCAAGAACGGTTATGTGGCCAACTATCGTGATGCAGCCGATCTGGCGGAAGGAATCCACTGGGTGCTCTTCGAAGCCGATGCCGACGAGGTGCGCAGCAACTGTCTGCACAAGGTGTCTTCCAGCTATTCGCAGCACGTCGTGGCACTCAAGTACATCGAAGTCTACAATCAGGCGATGGCCTATAAAAACTACCATATATGATCAAGTTCACCATCATCACCTGCACCTACAATGCAGAACGGGTGCTGCAGCGAACCCTCGACAGCGTGAAGAAGCAAACCTATTGCAACATCGAGCACATCATCATGGACGGCGGCTCTTCCGACAAGACCCTGTCCATGGTAAGAGCCTACCAGCACAAGATAAGCAAGGGCGAGAATGCCCACGACATCGTTGTCGTGTCGGAGCCCGACCGAGGACTCTACGATGCGATGAACAAGTCGATAGACCGTGCCACGGGCGACTATTTAGTGTTTCTCAATGCAGGCGACGTGTTTCCATCTGCCGAAACATTGGAGTATGTTGCAGGTTGTGTGGGTGAAGGTGAAGTGCTTCCTGGTGTGCTCTATGGCGATACCGACATTGTAGATGCAACAGGGCGCTTTCTGCATCATCGACGTTTGCAGCCACCTGCTCACCTGTCTTGGCGTTCGTTCCGTTGGGGCATGTTGGTTTGCCATCAGTCATTCTATGCCCGTACCGACTTAGCGAAAGCCATCCATTACAATCTCAGCTATCGTTATTCAGCCGATGTAGACTGGTGCATACGTGTGATGAAAGAGTCTGCAAGGCTTCACCTGCCATTGCGCAATGTGGGTGCTGTCATCACCCATTATCTCGATGGAGGTATGTCGGTGCAGAATCATCGTGCTTCTCTTCGCGAGCGCTTCGAGGTGATGCGCACCCATTACGGGCTGCTCACTACGCTCTTTGTTCATGCTTGGTTTGTGGTTCGTAGCATAGTGAAGAAATAAACATCCTTCGTGACAATTGATGCCGAAGTCATTCTGTGCTCTCCTTGGGTTATGAGCTTTTGAGCCTTCAGCTCGTACCTGAGCCATTGCGAAACTTGAGGTAATCATAGTTCTGTAGGTTTTAAATGATAGTTTAATACTTATCCCGAACTGGGGTATAAAAGGGAAAGTATAAGGCTAAAAATTAACAATATATAACATAAAAGAAGAAGAGTAACTCGTATTTAACTTCTATTATGTATACTTATTGTTATTATCCACGTATAGATTTGTATACATATACCAAACCACATCGTAAAGGCAAAATGTATAAATATGCATTATTGAAAAGCAGGAGTTTCCAGTGTAAAGAATGCAGTAAACAGATTTTACAAACCAGCATCTTCTTCTCGCTTTTCTCAGTTATCAATTTCACATAATGAAAGCCCCAATTTTATTTTACGAGTTTCTGAACTTCTGGAAGGAGGAAAGGTTTGATGTCCTTGAATGGCACAACGAACTCGATGATGCCCATGGCGTAAGGCCCAATTTCGTACTGCTGGTATTTGAAGCAGACACCCTCGGGAGTGAGGTAGGGAGCGTGAGCAGGAATGGGGATAAGTCCGTTCTCTCCGAGGAAGAGATAATTCTTGAGATTCTTTTCTGTCACCTCGCTGTCTTGAGGAGCAATATAGCTCACGATGCCCTTCTTGAGGATGGGTTGCAGTTCTTCTATCTTCATCGTGTCCACGGTCTCGGTCAGAGGCTTGCCAGTAGCTTTGTTGATATTGACATGATAGTCGACAGCCGATCCGTGTGCTCCTCCCAGATAGGTGTAGCCAAGGACTGCATAGGTGAGATATTGCTCACACTCGTATGCTTTTTTGAGGCTCAGCTCGTTGTTGAATCTTAGAGCATATTCTGGCTTCTGTCCCGACATTCCTTCGTACACTTCTTTCTGCATGCTTACCAGGAAATCCATGTTGCATTTGCCATAGAAGTCGACGAGTTGCTGTGCCTTGTCCAGACTGCCGCTATAGTCGGCAGTTTTCTTGTTGCCCTCTTCTGTACAGGTGGCGGTGAGGCTTAGCTGTGACAATTCGTGGGCAATAAACTTTCGTACAGCCATCGGCAGAGAGCCTTCGCCCTGCGGATAGTCGATGCGGAGGGTGCTGTAGACGGTGGAGTCTTGCTCTGAGTGATAAGAGAAGCTGTCTGTTACGAGTGTGTCGGCCTCTTCGACCGCTACAGAGTCTGCTGTCTTTGGGGTGCTTTTCGATTTGCATCCTGTGGCGGTTATGGCTATCGCCATCAATACTGCTAAAGCAAAAAATATTTTTTTCATACCTTTGTTTTCTTTTTGTGAAGATTAAGCCTGCGGGAATGCAGACCTGCAAGTTTGCATGTTCCCCGAGTGCTGCTTATCTTTTGCAAAATTACAATTTATAGGAATAAAAAGCAAAGAATATGTGTTAAATTTTATTCTTGTTTTATCCTTTACCGT
>OIXW01000600.1_pt1 | contig 10776 bp, 11 predicted proteins | sample 1587951 | NCBI WGS metagenome assembly OIXW01 (sample SAMN03283239) | human gut metagenome | biome: human-associated habitat; material: feces | host: Homo sapiens | place: Peru | collected 2012
GTTTAGTAGATGGTATTTTAGAAAAAGATGGCTATGTAGAGCAACCTCTATTAAAAAGTGAAGGCTCTGTAAAAAGAATTATTGATGAAAAAGGACAATACGCTAAAACGTATTATCATATTTTAGAACAGAGAGAAAATCAAACGTTAGTGGAATGTGAACTTGTAACAGGGAGAACGCATCAAATAAGAGTGCATATGGCTTCTCTCCATCATCCTTTAACGGGAGATGTTCTTTATGGTTCAAAGGAAGGAAACTTTTATTTAGAAAGTGTACAAATAAGTTTTATTCATCCTTATACAAAAGAAAAAATAATATTTAAAAAGTGAGGTTAATTATGGAAAGAATAGTAGAAATATGTTGTGGAAGTTATGAAGATGCTTTAAATGCCTCTCATGGAGGGGCAAAACGTATTGAACTTAATAGTGCTTTACATTTAGGCGGATTAACACCCTCTCTCGCATCTTTAAAACTTACGAAAAAGAATACAGATTTAAAAGTAATTACGATGGTAAGACCAAGAGGAGCAGGATTTTGTTATAACGAGATTGAATTTGAAGTGATGAAAGAAGATGCCAAATCTTTATTAGAAAATGGTGCTGATGGGATTGCTTTTGGTTGTTTAAATAAAGATGGTTCTATTTGTCTTAAACAAACCAAAGAAATGATTAAAATTATTAAAAGTTATCAAGGAGAAGTGGTTTTTCACCGTGCTTTTGATTGTGTGGAAGATCCTTATGCTTCTATAGAATTATTAATTGAATTAGGGGTAGATCGTATTCTTACGAGTGGTTTAAAACCTAAAGCAATGGATGGAAAATCTTTAATTAAAGATTTACAAGAAAAATATGGAAGTCAGATTGAAATTTTGGCAGGAAGTGGTATGAATGCAAGTAATGCCAAAGAAATGATGGAGTATACAGGTATTTATCAAGTTCATAGTTCTTGTAAAGATTGGATCAATGATCCAACGACACACAGCCATGAGGTTTCTTATGCTTATGCATCTTCACCTCATGAAAATGATTATGATGTGGTATCTAAAGAACTTGTTGAAAAAATTGTGAAAAGTATTTAAAGGACTTTGTCCTTTATTTTTTAGGAGGATTTTTATGAAAGTAAAAGATTATTCGTATGAAACATTTCCTAGATATACTAAAGATATCGAAGGAGCTTTAGAATTAAAAGGAAATAAAGAAAATTTAAGATGTCGTATGCATGATGTTTACTATCAAGATCATTGTCTTATTCGTTTTCTTTTTCCTAATACGATTTTAGATGAACAAAGAAAATATCCTTTGGTTATTCATGTTCAAGGTTCAGGTTGGTATCCACAAGATATGAACGATCATATTTTTGATTTCATGCCAATTGTTAAAGCAGGATACGCCTATGCGATTGTACAATATCATGGAGCACCAAATTATAAATATCCAACACAAGTCAATGATGTTATTCAAGCTATTGAATATTTAAAGGAAAATTATCAAGATTATCCTATTGATTTAAATAGAGTCTTTTTAAGTGGGGATTCATCAGGAGGGCATATTGCTTTATTGATTGCTTTACAAAAAGATTATGCTTTTAAAGGTGTTATTGATTTATATGGGGCAACGAATTTTATGACGTTTAATGATTGGTATAGTAAATATGATTGGAAAGAAGAAAGAAATGTGATTGATTTTTTAGGTTCACTCGATAAAGAACTTTTAATAGAAGCATCACCTATGACTTATGTAAAAGAAAAGATGAAGTTACCACCATTTCTTATTCTTCATGGTGATAAAGATCATGTTGTACCAATTACCCAAAGTATCGAACTTTATAAAAAATTAAAAGAATATCATTACAATGTAACCTTTGGTAGAGTTCATGATGCTGATCATGGAAGAAGTATTTTTTATAATGAAGATGTATATCAAACAATTATTGCTTTTTTAGATAAACATAAATAACTTAAAATAAAAGAGGTGATGTTTATGGAATTACATATTAAAGAATTTGAATACCAAAATATAATCAAACAACAAATGTATAAACAATTAGGTACTTTATTTTTATATGTTTTACTCTTAGCTTTTGCCTTGGAAAGTATTTTATATGGTTTTGATTATGTATGGATTATTCTTTTTGTAGCTTCTATGGTAGTTATCAATTTAAATTTTAGGAAAAAGAAAAAGCTATTAGGATATGATCTTGTTTATATTGATGAAGAAAATCGTTTTTTCTACAACAATACATTTATTGAAATGAAAGATCTACAAAATTATGTTGTTTCAAAAGAAACAATAACTTTGAATTTTATTGATTATTCTATTTTGATAGAAAAAGATGAAAATCTTTATGATTATTTAAATCAATTTGTGAAGAATACAAAACCAATAAATAGTAAAAAAACAAAACTCTTTATTTTTTGTATGTCAATTGTTGTTATGTTTTTTTCATTAAGTTTAAGTAGTCTTGTATTAGGTGGTATTTATAGTTATGTAAATCATGTTGAAATGATTTCCTTATCTATAATTCTTATACCTATTATTCAAATAACAAGTATTATACTAGGTGTTGTGCTCATCTTTTTAGTAGCGAAAAAGTTTAAAAAAGGAATTGGTCTTTGGGTAAGTTTATTATTGATTATCTTCTACATTGCCTTACCATTTGTTATGAAAAATGATATTCATCGCTTAGATAATGATAGGGCTTATACACGCCAAAATCAAAAAATGACACTTTATAGTCATTATAAAAAAGGTTATGGAAAGTTTGAAAAACAAATAAAGAATGTTTCTAATAAAGCAAAAGTAGGAAGTTATCAAAATGTACTTTATCTTTTAGAAAATCAAAAAATAGAAGTTATTTCTTTAGAAAATGAAACTAAAAATGATAAACTTCTTTCTAAAATCAATAATCACACATATTTAGAAACATATATTTCAACACATTATACTTTAACTATTCGTAATGATAAGGCTTATTTTGAAAAAAACAATTCACCTGAAATAGTGAAATTGCATAGAATCAATAATCAAATGCTTTATTTTAAATATAAAAAGGATTATTACTTTATTTATATCTTAGAAAAACAAGAGGATATAAAACTTTATGAGGTTTCTAATGAAAGAAATTTAAAATTATATTTAGCACCAGATCCTTTTAAAATGTCTAATTCTCAAACAAATAATGAAGATACAAAGGAAAGTGAGTCACAAAATCAAACAGAAGAATCAAATCAAGATACCACAGAACAAGAAAGTGATACAACTGATTCAGAAAGAGTTTATTTTGAAAAGGTTTATGATCTTTTAATAGCACAAAATAAATTAGAAAATCCATGCTTTGATTACCAACTTAATGCGAAAGGTTTTCCCTATGCAGTTGTAAGTAAAAATGATGAATATACATTATCTCTTGTTTTTAATAAATATAAAAATAATGATGAAGATTATGAAATTGTTTTAGAAAAGTACGTAAAACAAACGAGTACACAAAGTCTTGTTGATTTTTATTTGGTAAATACAAAAACTTTAGAAGTCACAGATCAACAAAGAGATTATTGGTAGGATTAAGAGTTATCTTGATCCTTTTTATTTATGTTTTATTAATGAGTAAGGAAGGTATCTTAACACTATCTTAATGCCTCTAATTTTATAATAAAAGTAAAGAGGGGGAGCATTATGATAGATTATATGTTAGTGGTTGTTTTAATTGGTATTTTAATCATTATTTATCGACAAATGATAAAAGTAGATGATGCATTAGATAAAATAGAACATCCTAGTGTATTAGTTATTTATGAAGATCAATATAAAGATATTAAAAAATATGAAAGTAAAAAAATTAAATGTATGAGTAAGCAAGACATTTATCAATTTGAACAAAGTTATCAATATGTGATTCTTTGTTGTCAGGATGATTATTATAATTTATTGATGAACTATCGTATTCAAAGAGACATGTTTAATACCCATGTTTATGCTTTATGTGGTGAACAAAACTATATAGAACTTTACAGTGATAATATTGATATCTTTCAAAAAAAAGAAGATATAGAAAGGGTTATAAAAAATCTATATGATCAAAAGAAGAACAAATGTTGAAATCATAGCATTAGGCTTTGCCCTTGTTATTTTGATAGGAACGTGTTTACTTTTAATGCCATGGGCAAGTGAACATACTGATTTTTTAGATGCTTTGTTTACAGCGACGAGTGCAACTTGTGTCACCGGACTCGTTGTGTATGATACAGCGACTCATTGGACGCTATTTGGACAAATTGTTATTTTGATTTTAATTCAAATCGGTGGTTTAGGTTTTATTACCATTGGTGTTTTTCTGGCAACCTATCTTAAGAAAAAAATCAGTTTAAGGGGATTGATTGAAGAAAGTGTTAATTCTTTAAAACTCTCTGGTGGTGTAAAATTGGTTAAGCATATTATTAAAGGAACTTTTCTTTTTGAAGGAATAGGTGCCATCATTTTAAGTGTTGTTTTTAGTGAAAAATTTGGAATTTCTAGAGGTGTTTATTTAGGAATATTTCATGCTATCTCTGCTTTTTGTAATGCAGGATTTGATGTATTAGGTACGATTGAGCCTTATGGCTCCCTTGTTCCTTATGCTTCTAATTTAATTGTGAATATAACAATTATGGCGTTGATTATTATAGGTGGTCTGGGTTTTATAGTTTGGCAAGATTTATATGAAAAGAAATTTAAGTTTAGAAATTATTTGTTACAAACAAAAATAGTTCTTGTTTCTTCGTTTCTTTTTATTTTATTAGGAGCAATTCTTTTTTATATTTTTGAATGTCATCATTCATTAGCATCTTTAAATCAAGATGAAGCAATTCTTGCATCGTTATTTCAATCGGTTACTTGTCGTACAGCAGGATTTAATACGATTGATGTTTCTCATTTAAAACCAGCAACAAGTTTGTTAATGATGATTTTAATGTTTGTTGGGGGAAGTCCGGGATCTACAGCAGGAGGAATTAAAACCACAACTTTTAGTGTTTTATTGATTTTTGTTTATGCAACAATGACAAATAAAAGTGAAGCTAATGCCTTTAATCGACGCTTTGATAGTAAAACAATAAAGAAAGCAGCATCTGTATTTTTAATTAATTTTATATTTATTATTGTAAGTTCAATGATTATTTTTGATAATCAACCCACTTTACCTATGCAAGATGTTTTATTTGAAGTCTTTTCAGCACTAGGGACAGTAGGAATATCTACAGGAATCACACGGCAACTTTCAGTTATTTCTAAGATAGTTGTTATTTTATTAATGTATTGTGGAAGAGTAGGAAGCTTAACTTTAGCGTTATCTCTTACAAAGAAAAAAAGAATATCAAATTGTAAAAATCCAGTAGAGAAGATTGCTATTGGATAGGAGGATTTATGAAAACAGTTTTAATTATTGGGATGGGACGTTTTGGACATCACCTTACAAATAATATGATCTCACTTGGCAATGAAGTAATGATTGTTGATAAAGATGAGACACGTTTAGAAGATCTTACAAAATTAATCTCTAATATTAAGATTGGTGATTGTACCAATGAAGATGTTTTAAGAAGCTTTGGTGTCGCTAATTTTGATATTTGTTTTGTTTGTATAGGAACAAATTTTCAAAGTAGTTTAGAAATTACGAGTCTTTTAAAAGAACTTGGTGCAAAGTATGTTATTTCTCAAGCAACGAGAGATATTCATGCTAAGTTTTTATTGAAAAATGGAGCAGATGAAGTAATTTATCCAAATCGTGATAGTGCAGAAAAACTTGCTATTCGTGTAAGTAATGATAATTTATATGATTATGTTGAACTAGATAATGAGTATTCTATTTATGAAATTCCTGCACTTAGACAATGGCTTGGAAAGACAATTAAACAAACGAATGTACGGGCTGCTTTTCATGTTTATATTATTGGTATAAAAAAAGAACATAAAACGGACTTTTTACCTTCAGTTGATTATGTTTTTAACACTGAAGATCATCTTTTAGTTATTGGTAAGAAAAAAGATGTTGATATGATCTTAAAATGTATGTCATGATATTTTTAGGTGATTTTATGAAAGAAAAAATTCGTTATTTTATCTATTTTATAGTTATTATTTCTATTGAATTATTTTGTTCCCAAACATTAAATTCAATGGGAATAGGTAAAGAAAATATTTTAATGGTTTTTATTGTTGGGGTTTTATTGATAGCGACTTTTACCAAGGGGTATTTTTATGGTTTATTAGCTTCTATTGTTAGTGTTTTATGTTTTAACTTTTTATATATCAATCCTAATTATGATTTTCACATTAGTGATCCTAATGACTTTATGCTTATTTTATTCTTTTTGATGACATCTATTATTGCATGTAGCTTAACAGATCGTTTTCAAAAACAAATTATTATTTCAAAAAAGAATGAAAGTATTTCAAAGCAACTTTATATTTTATCAGAAAGACTATTAAATGTTTCTGGAATAGAAAATATTTTAGCTAAAGGAACACAATATATTGAAGAAAGTATTCAAATAAAAGTAAAGATTTCCTTGGAAATAAAAGAAGAAAGAAAAAAAATATTTCCTATTATAGGAATAAATCGAGTTTTAGGAAGTATTGAAATTTTAAGTCAACAAGACTTAAATGAAGATCAAATGATTATTATTAAAGCAGCAGCTAACCAATTAGGAAATGCTTTAGAAAGAGAACTGACTTATTTAGAACAAGAAAAAATAAAAGTAGCCATGGAAAGAGAACATATGCTCAATAGTATGTTAAGAAGTATTTCTCATGATTTACGAACACCACTTACAGGTATTGTGGGTGCTAGTCAATTGATGATGGATCAAGAAAATCTTTGTCATGATGATATTTATTCACTCGCAAAAGATATTCACAATCAAGCTCATTGGTTGACACAAATTGTTGAAAATATTTTGAATATGTCTAAAATAGAAAGTGGTAATTTAGTTTTACATAAGAACTTAGAAGTTGTTGATGATTTGATTTATGAAGCGATTCATCATTTACCAGAACTTGAAAAAAGAAATGTTAAAGTGGAAGTACCAGATGATCTATTATTAGTTAATGTTGATGGAAAACTTATGGTACAAGTGCTTATTAACATCTTAAGTAACGCTTTAAAATATACAAAAGAGAAGGATCAAATCACTATACAAGTAAAAAAGATAAAAGATGCTGTAGAGTTTAGTATCAAAGATACAGGAATTGGAATTTCTAAAAATATATTAGAACATATTTTTGATGAATTTGTGACAGATACAAATATTTCAAATGATAGTCAAAAAGGAATAGGATTAGGACTTGCTATTTGTAAAGCAATTATTCAAGCTCATGGTGGAAAAATTGAAGCAAAGAATGATAATGAGGGAGCATGTTTTATCTTTACTATTCCTAATGAGGAGTTGAATGTTTAATGAATGATTTAATAATGATTGTAGAAGATGATCCCTATATTTCCCATTTTCTACAAATGTCTTTTGAACAAGAAGGATATCGTATTTTAATGACAACACAAGGTCATGAAGCATTGAGTTTATTTTATAGTCATCAACCAGATATTGTCATTTTAGATTTAGGACTTCCAGATATGGATGGGTTAGAGGTTATTCAAGAAATAAGAAAAATATCTTCAAAGCCTATTATTGTTGTTTCAGCACGTTTAGAAGAACAAGAAAAGATAAAGGCACTCGATTTAGGAGCAAATGATTATGTAGTGAAACCTTTTTATATGGGAGAACTTCTTGCAAGAATTAGAGTAGCAAAAAGATTATCTAAAAAAGATGAAGAAGAAATGAAAACTTATCAAAAAGAGTATTTGTATGTGGATTTTATTTCTAGAAAAGTATTAATTGATGAACAAGAAATTCATTTAACGCCAATTGAATTTAATCTTTTAAAACTTTTGATAGAACATCGAGGAAAAGTGTTAACCCATAATTATATTCAAAAAGAAATATGGGGTTATCAAGATCATTCAAATCAAAATGCTTTAAGGGTATTTATGGCAACTTTACGAAGAAAAATAGAGAAAGATACCAACCATCCTCATTTTATTGTAACGGAAGTTGGAGTTGGCTATTATTTTAAAGATTAACAAGGGAAACCTTGTTTTTTTATTCTTACATTGAAAAGTAATTATCACGATGATGTATTTTTATCAAGATTTTTATTAAATATAAAAATCACAGGATGAAAAAAAGGGGGAGAATGTATGGACAAAATGGCAGATGTCCTAGGCCGTGTGGGGGGCATGGTGTGGAAAAACAAGTATTTATTTGCAATTAAGAATGCATTTCAAAACTTTATACCACTAACAATTGCGGGGGCTGTTGGTGTATTATGGTGTAATGTTCTTGTAAATGCAAATACAGGATTAGGTATGTTTTTTAAACCTATCATGATTTTGGATTTTTAATTGAGAATATAATTAGAACAATGGATCAATAGGAAACATTGTTCTTTTTATTGTTTCTTAGAAGATTATTCGTTATATTATAAAGAGTAAAGAGATGAGGAATAATTATGAGTGAACAAGTACATAAAAGAAGAAAAAGATATAAAGGAACACACCCTAGAAATTTTGAAGATAAATATAAAGAATTAAATCCTGAAATGTATCCAGAAACAATAGAAAAAGTTATTTCTAAAGGAAGTACACCAGCAGGAATGCATATTTCTATTATGGTTGATGAAATTTTAGGGTTTTTAGATATTCAACCTGGACAAATTGGTTTGGATTGTACTTTAGGGTATGGTGGACATACTTCTAAAATGTTAGAAAAGTTAGAAGGTCAAGGTCATGTTTATGGATTGGATATTGATTCTATTGAAATAGAAAAGACAACTCAAAGATTAAGAAATAAAGGTTTTGGTGAAAATATTTTTACATCGATTCTTACAAATTTTAGAAATATTGATGAAGTGAGTGCAAAATATGGAAAGTTTGATTTTGTCTTGGCAGATTTAGGAGTTTCTTCCATGCAAATTGATAATCCTGAAAGAGGATTTTCTTATAAGAAAGAAGGACCACTCGATTTAAGGTTGAATCCTAAAATGGGAAAACCAGCATCTGAAATTTTAAAAGAACTTTCAAAAGAAGAATTAGAAAATATTTTAGCAGAAAATTCAGATGAACCTTATGCTGATATTCTTGCAAAAAATATTTATTCATTTATTCGTTCAGGTATGGAAGTTGAAACGACAGGACAACTTTATAAAATCATTGATAGAACTTTAAACTTTATTGAAGATAAAAATAGAAAAGATCTTGTAAATAAAACAGCAGCAAGAGTTTTCCAAGCTTTAAGAATTGAAGTAAATCAAGAATTTGAAGTGCTTTATGAATTTATGGAAAAACTTCCAAAAATCTTAAAACCAGGAGGAAGGGTTGCTATCTTGACTTTCCATTCAGGAGAAGATCGTATTGTTAAAAAAGCGTTTAAAGAAATGAAAAATAGTGGCGTATACGAAGATGTTTGTCGAAATGTCATTCGTCCAAGTAAAGAAGAATGTCATCGTAATTCTAGAGCAAAGTCTACTAAAATGCGTTGGGCTATTAAAGCTAAATAAAAGACAATGAAATGAATCATTGTCTTTTTATTTGGTATAACTTTTAATCAGTTCAAATAATCAGTTCAAAGATTTCTTGATAAATTGAAGGAAGCTTTTTATCTTTGTGCATAACAATATGATAGGTTCTTTGAATGTGAAAATCTTTATTTTTTAAAAGAGCTATTTCTTTTTTATTTTTAACAAGAGAACTTGGCAAGATGGTAAAACCATCATTGTAGTGAACAAGTTCTATTAAAGAGGATGGATTGACACATTCAATAGAGGGATGAATATCTAATTTATGAGCAATAAAATAACTTTGTACAAGTTCATAAATGGAACTTCCTTTTTCTCTTGAATAATAATCATACTTTTCAAGCTCTTTTAGATTGTTTGTTTTTAATAAAGAATGCTTTTTGTTTACAACAATCACCAATTCATCTTGATAAAAAGGTATTTTATGAAGCTGATGAAGGGGTAGGGTTTCAATCAAGGCAAAATCAATTTCATTTTTTAAAGATTGTTTACATTAATATGAAAATTAATAGTAGGATATTTTTCTTTAAGTACTTTTAAAAGATGAGGTAGAAATACTTGAGAAAGCGTCATACTACACCCAAAAGAAATATTTTTAATTTGATCGTTATACATTTCATTTTCCATGTTTTCTAGAGATGACAGAATTTGCATGGAATGATTATACAAAAGGTGTGCTTTTTCTGTGGGATAAATTTGACGATTCATTCGATCAAAAAGAATTGTTTGATACTTTTCTTCGAGTTCTTTAATAGCAAGTGAAACCGAAGGTTGACTAATATGAAGTTCTTTAGATGCTTTGGTAATGCTTTTATGATGATAAACGCTCATAAATATTTCTAAATGTCTTAATGTCATAATTCCTCCTATATAGGCAAATACCTATGTATATTATAATTATATAATATTTTACAGATGAATCAATGTGTACTATGATGAAGTAGGTGAAGAAAATGAAAGAAAAAAGAAAATTATTACTCGAACTATTTACATCAACACTTTATTTATCGGCATTTACTTTTGGTGGGGGCTATGTCATTGTTTCTTTATTAAAAGAAAGATTTGTAGATCAACTTCATTATATTGATGAAAAAGAAATGTTAGATCTTGTGTCTATTGCTCAAAGTGCACCAGGAGCAATTGCGGTTAATGGTGCTATTGTTTTAGGTTATAA
>OIXW01000601.1_pt1 | contig 10775 bp, 10 predicted proteins | sample 1587951 | NCBI WGS metagenome assembly OIXW01 (sample SAMN03283239) | human gut metagenome | biome: human-associated habitat; material: feces | host: Homo sapiens | place: Peru | collected 2012
CGGATACGAGTGTCGTCTGTTACATTACCATTTTCATCCAATGGCACGTTGAAATCAACGCGTACGATTGCCTTGTGACCGGCAAAGTTAAAATTTTCAATCTTCATTTTTCCTAAATTTTATATTAGTTATTATTATTGATTTAATTAACGATTGAAACTGAACTCAGATGATGGGGCTTCCCATTCCGCCGTCTGTGGAGCTAATCGGGCTCGGCAGGCTGAAGCGAATCTGGTAGCAGGGCATCCTTCGTTCAATCCGACGCAAAAGTAACAAAAATAATTGGTATCACCAAATCTTTGCATCATGTTTTAATGATTTTTTGTCATAGTACACATCTTTTGCAACGTGTAGATAGCAAAATACCGCCTATTTCACGACTTCTTTCCTGTTTTTGAAACAAAGTTTTTGTGTTTAGAGGGAAAAGTTTTTGTGATTAGAGAAAAAAGCAGTACCTTTGCCGAAAATTTGCGAAAGATGGCTAAAGATAAAATTGCATACGTTTGCAGCAACTGCGGGCAGGAGAGTGCCAAATGGATTGGCAAATGCCCTAGCTGTGGACAATGGAATACGTTCAAGGAGATTAGAATAGCAGCCGATTCGGGGTCGCAGGCGGCTAAGAATGCCGGCATGACCATGAGGCATGGAGGTGCTGCCACCATGTTTGGAGGACAGCATTCGGATAGCGATGCCAAGCCGATGAAGTTGCGAGACATCTCCTCGATTGATGAACCTCGCATCGACATGATGGACGAGGAACTGAATCGTGTGCTGGGTGGCGGAATGGTACCCGGCAGCATCACCCTGCTGGGTGGAGAGCCGGGCATCGGAAAGAGTACACTCACCCTGCAAACCATTCTGAACATGAGGCACAGAAGGGTGCTTTATGTAAGTGGTGAGGAGAGTGCCCATCAGATTAAGCTCCGTGCCGACAGATTGGCAAAGGGACAGGCGCTGATGAGGGCTTCGGTTGCTGCTTCGGCTGCAGGAGATGCTTCGCCGGCTGGTGATGATTCCCCTGAAGCGGCTTTCGATCATATTTCGATTCTATGCGAAACGCAGTTGGAGAAAATATTCACTCATATTCAGCAAGTGGCTCCAGAACTGATAGTTATCGACTCTATCCAAACCATTGCTACAGAGGAAGTGGACAGTTCTCCAGGCTCTATATCGCAGGTGAGGGAATGTGCGGCGTCGCTCTTGCGGTTTGCCAAGACCAGTGGCATCCCTGTTATCCTGATAGGACATATTAATAAGGAGGGAACCCTGGCTGGACCGAAGATTCTGGAACATATCGTGGACACCGTTATCCAGTTTGAGGGCGACCAGCACTATATGTACCGCATCCTGCGAAGCATCAAAAACCGATTTGGAAGTACTTCGGAACTGGGTATCTACGAGATGCAGCAGGGAGGACTCCGACAGGTGAGCAATCCGTCGGAACTGCTCCTTACGGAAGATCACGACGGACTCTCGGGCGTAGCCATCAGTGCTGCCATCGAGGGCGTCCGCCCGTTTCTGGTAGAGACGCAGGCACTGGTGAGCACGGCGGCATACGGAACTCCGCAGCGTTCGGCAACGGGTTTCGACCAGCGCAGACTGAACATGCTCCTGGCTGTGATGGAGAAGCGAGTGGGCTTCAAACTGATGGCGAAGGACGTGTTCCTGAACATTGCGGGCGGACTGCGAGTAACCGACCCAGCGATGGACCTGAGTGTGCTGGCAGCCGTATTGAGCAGCAATGTGGATACACCGATAGAACAGGGGTGGTGCATGTGTGGCGAGGTGGGACTGAGCGGCGAGGTTCGTCCGGTGAGCCGCATCGAGCAGCGCATCGCTGAGGCCGAGAAGCTGGGATTCCAGCACATCATCATTCCGAAATATAACAATCATGGTTTCGACCATAAGAAGTATCAGATAGAGATTCATCCCGTAAGAAAGGTGGAGGAGGCATTCCGCTGCCTGTTCGGGTAAAATCTCACGCAGATTTCGCGGATTACGCAGATTTTAGTGTATAATCTGATTTTATAAATATAATCTGATTTTAAATATTAAGTTCAAAGTAAATGAAGGATTCAGTAATTATTGTGAGCGGCGGCATGGATAGCATCACGCTGCTTTATGACAAGAGGGACGAGATAGCCCTGGGTATCAGTTTCAATTATGGCAGTAACCACAACGAGCGAGAGATTCCTTTCGCCAAGATGCACTGCGAGCGACTGGGCATCAAGCATATCACCATCGACCTGGCATTCATGCATCAGTATTTCAAGAGTTCTCTCCTGGAGGGTGCCGATGCCATCCCAGAGGGTCACTATGCCGACGACAATATGAAATCTACCGTGGTTCCATTCCGTAACGGCATCATGCTCAGCATCGCCATCGGCATTGCCGAGAGCAACAACCTGAAGAAGGTGCTCATCGCCAACCATGGCGGCGACCACACCATCTATCCGGATTGTCGCCCTGAGTTCATCAAGGCCATCGATGAGGCTGCCGAGGCTGGCACCTTCGTGGATGTTCGCGTGGTGGCTCCTTATACCAACATCACCAAGGGCGAGATTGCGGCGATAGGCAAGAAGCTGGGCATTGATTATGCCGAGACCTGGAGCTGCTACAAGGGTGGCGAGAAGCACTGTGGAAAATGCGGCACCTGCGTGGAGCGCAAGGAAGCACTGGCTGCGGCTGGCATTGAGGATACTACGGAATACGAAGCTTAAAAGCTTTAGATTCAAAATAGAAAATACTAAATAGAAAATGCTAAATAAAGCGAGAAAAGAAGATACAATGAAGAAAATGATTTTTACTGCTGCCTTGGTGCTTGCATCAACTGCAGCAATGGCTCAGAAGAGCAACTTCCAGGTTAAGGGAGAATTGAAGAACTTCTCTAGCGATACCATTTTGGTATATAAAGGTAGAGGCGTGAAGATGGATACCATCTTGGTAAAGAAGGATAAGTTTACTTACAATACCAATGTGGAGAAGCCTGTGAACTATACCTTTATTACCCCAAAGACTTATCGTGGAGAAGAGCGTAAGGCTTTCGCTTTGGTTTGTGTGCCTAACGAGAAGGCTGAACTGCAGGGAGATGCAAATGCTCGTTATGATGTAACGGGTACTAAGTTTTACCAGCAGTATCATGAGGTTGACTTGATGCTGGAGGATGCACAGAAAGCACCTGATGCCAAGGATACCTATAATGATAAGGTGATTGATTTTGTAAAACAGCATCCTGACTATGAGGCTAGCGCCACTCTGGTTTCTGCTGTTGATGGATTGGAGAACATCGAGAAGGTGGTTGGTCTGCTTTCCGACCCAGTGAAAAACGGCCGTATGAAGGGATATTATCAGCCATTTGTTGAGTATGCCAAGAAGCAGGCTGAGGCTGAGGCAAAGGCTGCCAAGGTTCAGGCTTCCGGTGTAGAGGCTCCTGACTTCACTCTGAATGACATCAATGGCAAGCCATTCTCTCTTTCCAGCCTCCGTGGCAAGTATGTTGTCATCGACTTCTGGGGTTCCTGGTGTATCTGGTGTATCAAGGGTATGCCTAAGATGAAGGAGTACTACGAGAAGTACAAGGGTAAGTTCGAAATCCTGGGTGTTGACTGCAACGATACCGAGGCTAAGTGGAAGGCTGCCGTTGAGAAGCATCAGTTGCCATGGATTCACGTATATAATCCAAAGGGCAGTGATGTGCTCAGCAAGTATGCTATCCAGGGTTTCCCAACCAAGATTGTTGTGGGTCCTGACGGCAAGATTGTGAAGACTATCGTGGGTGAGGATCCTGCATTCTATACCTTGCTCGATGAAGTGTTGAAATAAGTGTTTGGCAAATATTGCCCACCATAATATAATAATAAAGGCTTCTGCGGATTCGCAGAAGCCTTTATTATTATATATGGTATTTCTTCTGATAATTTCTCTTTGATTTCATCGGTGCCCCATGAAAGGAATCGGTTCCTCTTCCGATGTGCGGGCCACGGCTGCCGCCATGATAGCTCTCGTGGAAGCTGGCTCCGCCGCAGTACTCGCTCCAGCGGGCACGGATTCTATCCACATAATCAGCCGTCTCGGTGCCTCGCATGTAACCGTATTTCACTGCCGGGTCACAATAGTAGGCTGGTTGCGACAGTCGGAGCACATATTCCCTTACATCACCCCAATTTTGCGAGTTGCCACCGTGCTTCCGGGTCAGCGCCATCGCATCGCGGATATGATGGAAGCCGCCGTTGTAGGCTGCAAGGGCGAAGAGTACGCGCTGCCCAGGGTCGCCCACATCGCTGAAGTGTCCCTGCAGTTCTGCCATGTATCTCGCAGCCGCAGCCACATTAGCCTCGGCATCGTGGATGGCACTCATCGGCAAGCCCAGGTGCGAGGCGGTGGATGGCATAATCTGCATCAGTCCGCAGGCACCCGCCCACGATTTGGCATTCGCATCGAAGCAACTCTCCTGGTAACACTGAGCCGCCATCAGGCGCCAGTCCATGCGAGCCGTTCCGCTGTATCTCATGAAGAGATGGTCGTAGCGCGAGATGACACCCTTCGAACGGTTCAGGAACGGAGAATACACGTGGCGGCGGATGCTGGCTGTAGAGAGCAGGAAGGATTCCTCCTTCTTCACCTCGGCTATCATCTTCGGCTTGAACCATCCGTTCAGGGTATCGGCAAGACTCTTGTTGCCGCCAATCACCGCCCACTGCGTCTTCCCGTTATCGGGAGTAACGCCGCAGAATTGCAGGTCTGCTGCATGATTCCCATCAGGAAGAGTCTTTCCACCTTTTGATATATGGCGGGGCAGTGGCACGGCGATGATGTCGCCTTCTCCCTTCTGCAGTCTCTGAATCATCTCGGTGGTATCCTTGCATTCCTCCACCCTCAGCGATACGCCAATCTGCTGGGCAAACTTCTCGCAGAGCAGATACTGCAGACCCATGCCGTGGTTGTGATAATCATAATAGGTGGTAGGACCGTTCACGGTGAGCATGATGAGCTCGCCATTCTCCTGGATATCTTCCAGCGAGAAACCCCGCTGCCGGTTTGCCTTTCCGTTGGCATTATCCAACCCATCTCCGTCGGCGTTTCCATCTTCTTCAGAACCGTCGATGCCATCCACTTCGCCCACGGGAGTACCCCATGGCGTGAGCTCTTGCTGCGGTTTCTTGTCAGCGCAACTTGAGAGCAAAAACAGTGAATATAATGCGTATAAATATAACTTTTTCCTCATTGCGACTGCAAAAGTACTAAAAAATTGAATATAAGTACGAAATTATTTGCATATTCTAACAATTTTATGTACTTTTGCAATGTTTTTCAAACAAAATACAGAAATATGTTACGAATAGCAGTACAAAGTAAGGGTCGTTTGTTCGACGACACAATGAATCTTTTAGCAGAGGCGGACATCAAGGTCAGCGCCTCAAAGCGCACCCTCTTGGTGCAGGCAAGTAATTTTCCTCTCGAAGTGCTTTACCTTCGCGATGACGATATCCCTCAGAGCGTTGCTTCTGGCGTAGCCGACATCGGTATCGTAGGTGAGAACGAGTTTGTGGAGCGCGGTGAGAATGCCCAGATCATCGACCGATTGGGCTTCAGCACGTGCCGCCTGAGCCTTGCCATCCCTAAGAAGATTGATTATCCAGGATTGCAGTGGTTCAATGGCAAGAAGATTGCCACCTCATACCCTAACATCCTGCGCAACTTCATGAAGAAGAACAATATCAATGCCGATATCCACGTCATCACAGGTTCTGTAGAGATTAGTCCGGGCATCGGTCTGGCAGATGGTATCTTCGATATCGTCAGCTCTGGTTCTACATTGGTAAGCAATAATCTTGCCGAGGTTGAAGTAGTGATGAAGAGCGAGGCTCTGCTCATCGGCAACTGGAAGATGGACGAGGAAAAGCATCAGATTTTGAACGAGATGTTGTTCCGCTTCGAGGCAGTACGCTCTGCTCAGGACAAGAAGTACGTGATGATGAACGCCCCTAAGGCGAAGGTAGAGGAGATTACCCAGGTATTGCCAGGTATCAAGAGCCCTACCGTCATCCCATTGGCCGACGAGGAGTGGTGCTCTATACACACCGTTCTCGACGAGAAGCGTTTTTGGGAAATCATCGGTAAACTGAAGGAACTCGGTGCACAGGGCATCCTGGTAACACCAATCGAGAAGATGATATTGTAAGAAAGTTAGATATTAGGAGTAGCGACCAGCTTATGCGCAGGTCTAGTTCTTAATTATCCATTATAAATTATTAATTAAATTTGGAATGAAGGTAATAAAGTATCCTGCAAAGGAGGAATGGAGCGAGATAGTAAAACGCCCACACCTTGACGTGTCGCAGCTCAATGCTACCGTTCAGGGTGTACTCGACGATGTGAAGAACCATGGCGATGAAGCCGTGAAGCGTTACGAGGAGAAGTTTGATCATGCCCATCTCGATTCTTTGGCTGTGACTGAAGCTGAAATCGAAGAGGCTGAGCAACTGGTTTCTCAAGAACTGAAAGACGCTTTGCACCTCGCCCATCATAACATTGCCGCATTCCATCAGAGCCAGAAGTTTGAGGGCAGCAAGGTGGAGACCTGCGCTGGCGTTACCTGCTGGCAGAAGAGCGTGGCAATAGAGAAGGTGGGATTGTATATCCCGGGCGGAACGGCGCCTCTCTTCAGCACCGTATTGATGCTCGCTACCCCTGCCAAGATTGCAGGCTGCAGGGAAATCGTGCTCTGTACTCCTCCTAACAAGGAGGGAAAGGTGAATCCGGCTATCCTCATGGCGGCTAAGATTGCAGGCGTGAGCAAGATTTTCAAGGCGGGCGGCGTGCAGGCCATCGGTGCGATGGCTTACGGAACGGAGAGCGTGCCTAAGGTGTATAAGATATTCGGACCGGGCAACCAGTTTGTCATGGCGGCAAAACAGCAGGTTTCCCTGCACGATGTGGCTATCGATATGCCGGCTGGACCATCTGAAGTTTGTCTTATCGCTGATGAAACTGCCAACCCTGTGTTTGCAGCAGCCGACTTGCTGTCGCAGGCTGAGCACGGCTTCGACTCACAGGTGTTCTTCATCACTACCTCCGAAAAGGTTTTGGAAGCAGTGAAGAAGGAAGTGGAAGTGCAGTTGGAGCGATTGCCTCGCAAGGAGATGGCGCAGACTTCGCTGGACAACTCCAAGTTCATCCTCGTTGAGAACGAAGAGGAGGCCATCGACCTTTGCAACACCTACGCCCCAGAGCATCTCATCATTGCAACTGCCGATTACGGGCAGCTTGCCGAGAAGGTGGTGAATGCGGGCAGCGTGTTCCTGGGCAACTATGCGTGCGAGAGTGCCGGCGACTATGCCAGCGGTACCAACCACACCCTCCCGACCCATGGCTATGCCTTGGCATATAATGGCGTGAACCTCGACAGTTATAATCGTAAAATCACCTTCCAGCATCTCACGGAAGAAGGTATTCGTAACATAGGCGATGCTGTGGTGACGATGGCGGAGAACGAGCAGTTGGAGGCGCATGCCAATGCCATGAGATTGAGAGTTAATAGCCTAAAATAATTTAAAAGAATGAAAGATTTAAAAGACTTGTGCCGAGAAAACATCTGGAACTTGGCACCATATAGTTGCGCTCGCACGGAATTCGCTGGCAGAAATGCTCGCGTCTTCCTCGATGCCAACGAGAATCCATATAATGACCCGTACAACCGATACCCTGATCCGCTGCAGCTGGAACTGAAGAAGCAGGTGAGCAAGATCAAGGGGGTTCCGGAAGACCAGATTTTCCTGGGCAATGGTTCGGATGAGGCCATCGACCTGGTTTACCGTGTGTTCTGCCGTCCGGGCAAGGACAATGTGGTAGCGATTGCGCCTACATACGGAATGTATGAGGTGTGCGCCGATGTGAACGACGTGGAGTATCGCTCCGTGTTGCTCGACGAGAACTATCAGATTTCTGCCGAGAAAATCATCGATGCCTGCGACGAGAATACCAAGGTGGTTTGGTTCTGCAGTCCTAACAACCCTACGGGCAACCATATCAATCGCGAGGCGATAGTAGAGGTGCTCCGTCTGTTTGATGGCATCGTGGTGGTAGATGAGGCTTACAGCGATTTCTCTACCGAGCGAACCTTCCGTGGTGTACTGAAGCATTTCCCTAACATGATTGTGCTCAATACGATGAGCAAGGCGTGGGGTTGTGCGGCATTGCGCCTGGGTATGGCGTATGCGAGCAAGGAGATTATTGATATCTTCAATAAGGTGAAGTATCCTTATAATGTGAATCTGCTTACCCAGCAGCAGGCGCTTGAGGTTTTGAAGGCACCGCTGAAGAAGGATGAGTGGGTGAAGAACATCCTGCAGGAGCGTTCTAAGGTGATGACAGCCTTCCTGGATTTGCCTATCACCGTGAAGATTCATCCTACGGATGCCAACTTCTTCCTGGTTCAGGTGACGGATGCGCAGGCCATCTACGATTATCTTGTGGCTCAGGGCATCATCGTAAGAAACCGCAACAAGGTTCAGCTTTGCGGCAACTGTCTGAGAATCACCATTGGTAACAAGACGGAGAACGCCGAGTTGCTTGGGGCGTTGAGACAATATTAATAAAAAATCGCCGTTTATCTCATGTTTGGGATAAACGGCGAAATTGTGAACGCACGCGTTCACAATTTGAAGATGGGGCTAAGTAAGATTTTGCACGCACGCGTGCAAAATCTCCCAATCAGTGAAATATTGGTTAGTAGTGTCTACTTTTCTAGTTGATGGTAATAAGAAGGTGTCAACCTATATAGTGAAGGTCAGTGTACTCTGTTACTCATTTTATTGCTAAATAATTTTAAATAAGTTGTTTGTATCAGATAAAATGAGTATTTTTGTAAAAAAATAACATATGGCTAATTTAAAACTCGAAAGATAATTCTAGGTTGCTTTAAGTGTATAAAGGCAGAGCCTGGACGTTATCTGAAAGTAATTTAAAATAAAGACAACTATGGCATTACCTATTAATATTGAAAGCCTTCTTAGCGGAAGTGCTGTAGAAAGCAACCAACTTGAATACAAGGAAGGTTGGAATCCTGATACAATATATCGTAGCATCTGTGCCTTTGCCAATGATTTTGAGGACACAGGTGGTGGTTATATTATAGTAGGAGTGAAGGAAGAACATGGACATGCTGTTCGTCCAGTTTTAGGTGTAAATCCTGATTCTATCGAACAGATAGAGAAGGATATGGTTGGCTATAATAATCTTATCCGCCCTTATTATCAACCTCGTCTTTTTATCGAAGAGATTGATAGAAAGACTATCCTTGTAATCAAAGTCACGGCAGGAGAGCGTCGTCCCTATAAGGTACCAGACCGCATTACTGCAAAGCAAAAGGACTTCAACTATTATATTCGCTATAATAGTAGTAGCATCGTGCCGAAAGATGAATATGAGCGTGAGCTAATAAACTTGGCTAATCGTACACCATTTGATGATCGTGGCAATGATCAGATAAGTCTTAGGGACATTTCGACGGCTTTATTGAGAGATTTTCTTGTCGACGTCGGTAGTGATTTGGCAGACCAAGACCTATCAGGTGAAAACTTAAAGGGAGTTCTTGACCAAATGGATTTGCTGGAAACTACACCGGAAGGCTTCAAGGTTAAGAATGTTGCTGCGATGATGTTCTGTGAGCATCCTGAGAAATTCTTCAAAATGACTCAGGTTGAAATTGTGATATTTCCTAAAGGGAGATTGCAAGATCCTGATAATATGATTGAGGTTGCACCAATAAAAGGTTGTGTGCCTAAGATGATTCGTGACACGATGAATTATCTCAAGACAAATGTTATACAAAAGAAAATCCATAAGCCGAAGGATAATGAGCGTTCAGTTGTCAAATACAATTATCCATATCAAGCTTTGGAAGAAGCTGTTGTGAATAGCCTTTATCATCGTAGTTATATCGAACGGGAACCTGTTGAGATTACTATCGAGCCAGATAAGATTAGTATTCTTAATTTTGGGGGACCTAATCATACTATATCGATGCAAGCAATTCGTGAGGCTCGTATGCTTCGCTCTCGTAGATATACAAACCGACGATTAGGAGAGTTCTTGAAAGAATTGGATTTGACAGAGGGTAGAGCGACGGGTATTCCAACCATTCAGCAGAAGTTGCAGGAAAATGGTTCGCCTCGTGCGACAATTGAGACAGATGAGGAACGAACTTATTTTTTGATAGATATTCCATGTAATCCAGATTGCCTTGGAGTGCAAATCAAGAAAGAATGCAAGAAAGAATGCAAGAAAGAATGCAAGAAAGAACTCTCTGACTTGCAGGTAATTATCTTGGATGTGCTATCTAAAGATCCTACAACAACAATACCTGAATTAGCAGAGAAAATGGGGATGTCTGCAAGAAAGGTTTCTCAGGAACTTAAGTTTTTAAGAGAAGATTTCCAGGTTCTGAAACGTGAAGGTGGTCGCAAGAATGGCTATTGGGTAGTTTGTAACTATTAACCCTGTTTGTTTCTCAAGATAGAAATCCTGCAGAACCACAACCACTCATTTGATAAGTGGCTGAAAGATTCTGGTTATTCTACCGCCTAGCAGCACAGCTTTATTGTAAGCTGAAGAAGAAGGAAGAATATAAGAGAAATATTTGAGGAGAAAGTGAACTTGTGCCCACGTACATGAGGATTTGTGCCCTCGTACATGAGCACGGATGACCGAGAACATGAGCTGTCTTTTTATAAATATGGTTGACTCCTAAAGTTTCAATTACATGAAAGAATCAT
>OIXW01000602.1_pt1 | contig 10769 bp, 10 predicted proteins | sample 1587951 | NCBI WGS metagenome assembly OIXW01 (sample SAMN03283239) | human gut metagenome | biome: human-associated habitat; material: feces | host: Homo sapiens | place: Peru | collected 2012
GCAGGTTCCATTCCCTTCGGTCATTCCACCCGCGGTTATTCACATTCGCCCCCTTCGGGGACGGTAGAATGCTACTTGCGAAACTTCAGTTATTTTCTATATAAAAATAGCATGCGACCCGGAGTGGGGCGCATGCCTTTTATCTATAGTTTATTAAAACTTTTATTTCTTAATCAATTATTTCTTGATTAACTACTTCTTAATCATCTTCTTGCTCTCGCCGTTGGTGTACTTCACGATGTAAACCTGGCCACTCTGCATGCTGGTAACCTGCTGACCTGCCATGTTGTAGATGGCCTTCACGCCATTTGGCAAGGTGATGGTCTCGAGGTTCTTGATGCCAGTGGTGTAATCCTTGAAGGTGATGGTGCGGGTTACGCAGTTCTTCAAGTCGTTGGATGTAACGGTGAAGCTTACGTAAGTATCAAAACCGTCGCCGGTAATCTTCTTCGTAACGTAGGCACCGGCACCGATAGCCTCCAACTGGAAGCTGTTGATATCCAAATCCTTACTATAGCCTTCAATCTCCAATTCTCCGGCTTCATCAAACTCGTTTGTGATGTCCTTACCATCCATGGTAACCTTCTTCACGCCGGCATTGTAAACCATCTCTACATCGTCTACATACAAAACGTCTGGATTGGTCTCGCTCTTGCTGCCGCCGCTAGGCACAGCGCAGGTTGACATGGTAACCAGGGCTGCCTTAGGCATTTCCTCAGCATTATCGTATGTGAATGGGATGGTAATCTCCTGCCACTCATCCTTGCTCTCGATAGAAGAGTTGTTGGCACGGCCGATGATATTGGCTGCATACTTGTCGTCCTCTGGGTCCTGAACCATATTGCCGTTGGTCAAGAGGGCACTGATGGTAGCCTTAGGATTCTTGTTGCCGTCGCCAGCCTTGAACTTCACCCAAACCTTCATGGCATCAGGCTTGTTGTTGAGCACAGCATAGAATGGATCGCCGTTGGCATCCACATCTGTAGAGCTGAGATCCAGGAATGAGCAGTTGTCCTTGCTTGATGGAGACATGCTGCCAGCCTTCAGGCGACCGGTGGTGATGGTACCGTTGGCAGAAGCGGCAACTATAGGACCTATTTTCACAGGTGTAGAAACTATCTTTACACACTGCTTGTTGTCTGCTTCTGCGTTCTCGCGCACCTCAGAAGATGCATAGGTATGTACAGCTGGTGAAACCGTGCCTGCCATGCTGCCCGTAGAACTCATGAAAGAGTGCCATCCGTTAGGTTCCTGGCTCTTGGCACTGCCGTAAGATGCCTCGTGGAATTTCTCGAAACCGGCATTTGGTAACTGACCCATCTCGTTGGCATTCTCGCCCAGCTTCACGCCGATAATCATGTTGCCAGCCAATGGAATATTGAGGTAGGCGTTGAATTTGTCGCCCTTCAGTTCACCCTTCAGGAGGATGTTCACGTTGCCGAGGTTTGGACCCATCCAGTCCAGACTCTCATCGTCACCCGCAGTAATCTGGATATCCTTTGCGGCATTGAGCATGGTCACGTTGCCACACTTCGTAGCCTCTACATCCTTGATTACGATGTTGCCCACAGGCATGTCATCGCTCATCTTGAAGTTGAGCAGGCTCATGGTGTATTTGCCTTCACCCTGCTCATCCACGTTTACCTGGATGTCGCCCACTGGCATGTCAAATCCCATCATGTTTACCACGAGAGGGCAGGTGTAATCCTTTGCCATCATCTGCATAGAGCAGAGCGCTGCTGCTACTAAAGTAAAAATTTTCTTCATAAATTTTCCTTTCTTTTATTGTGATATAATTGATTTTCCCTTCTTGTACATTATTATATATAATATATTCAGGAGATGGTTTTCCTATTTCAGTTGATAGCTCAAGCCGATGGTACCATAGATGGGATACATCGACTGCTCTATCACGTGGAAGTCTTTCTTGAACACCTCAGATAAGCCCCAGGTTAAGCCCACGTAGCCGCCCCAGCGCTTCGAGAAATACCAGTCGGCACCTACGTCAATGCCAAACTGCCAGTTGCGCATATCGTCCGAGAAGTCGTATTCGCCACGCTCTCCGTCCTCATGTCCCAGTTCTACCTTGGGCCCCGTAGGGTCTCCCTGGCGCAGATAACCGTCGTAGGCACTGCCCTCAAACTTATGCGAGGTGACGTAGGAGAAGTAAGGCCCCAGCTTCAGGCGAATCTTCTCTGTAACGTCGTAAGTGGCTTGCACTGGGATAGTTGCGAGGCTCTGGTCAACCTTTGTTATAACGTTGCCCGTGAACACGCCATCCAGCTGCTCACCACCTTTCACCATGGTCATGTGGTAGTTCTTTACGCCCGCATCAATCTTCATGCCCTTGCCTTCGAAGTGCAGGCCGAACATCAGTCCCCACTTGTTGTCCAGGGGATAGTGGGCGTCGATGCCGAGCAGCAGGTTAGGCTGCAGCGTGTAGCTGTGGAGGGTGCGGATGGTGGCAGGCATGCCGATAGGGGCAGTGCCACCCAGGTTATAGCCGATGCGTGCCTGGTAGGTGAATTTGTGGAGCAGTTCTCCCAGATTCTGTCCCCATGCCTCAGCAGAGCAGAGGCATAGGATTGCGGCTGATATGATGAATGGCTTTTTCATTGTCTTGTCTTCTTTTTTTTAAATCTTCTCAATCTCTTCTTAATGAATCTTCTCATTGAATCTTCTTTGGCAGAATCATTTATTCCTTTTCGCAGGCGATGCGGAACTGATCCACCCACAATGTACTTCCGAGGGCTCCCATGAACGAGGCGCCTTCTACGCTCGATGAGCAGACGATGGCCAAGCTGTAGCCCATGTTTCTGAGTTTCTGGGCATCCACCTCCTTCTTATAAACGAAGTCGAGGTCGAAATGGGTCCACTCGGGCGTGTCGTCGATGTCTGGCACCTTGGCGATTGCCACCACCTGAGGGCTGGTCTGCACGTTGTCGCCATAGAGCACGATGCTGTTGCCCTCTGCGTCGTGGTTGTCGTAGAACACGGCATAGATGGTGCCGTAGTCTTTCTTGCCTTCCATCACCTTCTTCTGGCGGTCGGTGAACACATCGCCACGCTTGTATCGGTAGTAGCCGCTGAATTTGGTAGGCTTGAAACTTACGGGCACGCCAAACTGGGTGGCCTTCATGGCATCCTTCAGTGCCTGACTGGCGTCGAACTTTCCGATGAAGAGGTTGCCCGCAGCGATAGGCATCTTGGCCATTGCGCCAAACTGATCGGTATCGCTTGTGGTGAGCTTCACGCAGGCGCCGTCGTAGCCTTGCTCCACAGGTACCGTTGGATATTGGTCTGGCTTGGCAGAGCTTCGGCTCATAAAGAAGCCCGGATTTCCCGTAGCCCAGTTGTTGGCAAGCGTACCGTCGTCGTTCTTGTCGCTCCAGACATAATATTTATGGACGGGCTTGTTTTCGTTGAGGAAATAGTTTTCGAAGTCGTACTTCATCATTTCGTAAACCACGGGCGGGAAGGTGAATCCCACTCTGTACTGCCGTTTCCAGTTGCCATCTTCGGAAGTAACGGTGTAGGTTACTTGCCCGTTGGTGAAATCCTGCACCGAACCGTTGGCAGGCGATAGGGTAGCGCCTGGTGTAATCTGGAATTTCGGTGCGAAGTGCGAGAGGTCGGTTCCCTTTTTTACGAGGAAGCTGATTTCATTTTCCGTAGACATCACGTTCTGCAGGGTATCTGTGGCTTTGAGGAAGCATTCTTCCCAGTTGCCGTTGTTGGGGATGAAGGCCTGCTCAATGTCGCATTCGGCATTGAGTGGTTCGTCCTTGAAGCACGAGGTGAATGTCAAGGCAGATAGTGCTATCACGAGGATAGGTATAAATTTTGTATATCTTTTCATAAATGTCTCCTTATATTATATGTATAGGGTGTAAGAAGCTGCACTGATTCATTATCCCTTCCAGTGTGTGATGCTGCACCCTTTATGATGATTCAGCTGCAAAATTAAGCAGAAAACTCGAAACTACCAAATATTTTCCTCTTTTTAGATATATTAGTTCCGAAATTAAACAAAATTAAGGCGGCGAAGCCCCCAGAGACTTCGTCGCCTTTCAGATTTTCAAGTGCTATATAAATCTATAGTACTTTCAGATTTTCAAGTGCTACATCAATCTATAGTACTTTCCGATTTTCCTGTGCTGCGTAAATCTAGATGATTCCCCGTCTAGATAGTTACGTCAGTAGAGTCGCCGTCGCTGCCGGTGTCCTTTCCGCCGCCGTCTGTTCCTGAACCCGTGCTGCCCGGATTCTTGTCGCCGGTGCTGCCTCCGGTGGAGCTGCCGCCAGCATTGCTTCCACCGCTGGTAGTTCCGCCGCCGTCAGAACCATCGTCGAGACCGTTGTACTCGGTCATCTCCTCCACCTTCACGCCACGGAGCATCGACTTGATGCGCTTGTTCATGTACATCTCGATGGCTGGTGCGAAGACCACGTGGAAGCCCTTGATGTTGGCGGTGGTGAACTTTTTCGGGGTATCGGCAGGGGAGGTACTGATGCCCACCTTGAAGGAACCGAATCCGTCGAGGATCACGCGCTTGCCGTCGGCGAGGGCATAGGCGATTTCGGTTTCCAGTGCGTTGATCACGGCGATGATGTCTGGCTCGGTGAGGGTGCATCGCTTACCGATTTTCTCGGCGATTTCCTTGGTGCGGATCACGCCGTCTACTACGGCTTTGCCGTAGATTTTGCCGCGGGTTGCTGAGCCCTTGCGGTTGTTCTTCACTTTTCTGTACTTTACGCTCATAATACAAAGATTTAAAGGGTTAATAAAATAATTTATCTGATTTTCCCGACCTGTTCGGTCGTTGGGCATATGCCTGACGTGATATGGTCACGCAGATTTCGCAGATTACGCAGATTTTTCTACCTGTTCGTCCGTAGATTCTTCTATAGTAGGAACTCTGTTTTTCCCCAGTTTTTACGGCGTTAGCCCTTGGCCGTAAGGCCAAAAATCTGCGTAATCTGCGAAATCTGCGTGACTTTATATAATCCAGCGTGACTTTAATCCGGCGTGATTTTATATAATCCAGCGTGACCATACCTATCAGCTCATGCACGAGCTAACGCCCAGCGATGTGGCGATGGCTGTGAGCACCGAGATGACAATCTGAATCACTGCTTTCCATGTCTCTTTCTTCATACAATCTCCTTTCTTGAATCATTAAAAAATCTAGAATGATAATAACTTCCTGATAATCAGAATAAAATCTGATAACGGTTCTTCCTTCGCATCGTATAGCTCACATGAAGCCAGCGCTGCGTGCCGGACGAGGCGCCGCGAGGCTCCAGGATCATCTGGTCGAAATGACAATGCTCCTCGATGAAGCCGGAATACTTCTTCAGAATCTCATCGTTGGGGATGAAAAGGTCGGCAGCCTCGCCCAGGGTGTGCTGACTGCCCGGCACGCCGTGCACTGCCAGGTTCAGCTGCGGACAGCGATAGCCACTCGTAACGGTGATGACTCCGAAATTCTTTCTCAGGGGTTCCAATACCTGCTCGCAGAGCATCATCAGGCGGATGATGATGATGGCATTCTGCGGCGTGTTGTCGATGCCATACTTGATGGCGGTGCCCGAACGGAGAAACTCTCCTAGGGTGAAGTGGGTGGAGAGGAGCATCTGCTGCATCCTCTCCAGTTCCAGTTCTGTGTGTTGTTCCATACGCATTAGATTATTAATTTGTGAATCTATCTTTTACCTACTACTTTCTTCTGAATTACACTGCAAAGATACAAAAAAAAATGGCTCTTGTCAAGAGTTTCAGGGTTACATTGTGGGTTACATTGTGGGTTACATTGTAGGTGACATCGTGGGTGACATTTTCTTGAAGCAAGCTTTGCGCCAAATCAGAGTAAGGCTTACTCCAAGCCGGAGTGAGCCTTACTCCGGCTTGGAATGAGCCTTACGTAACGTTCATTTGAGCCTCACCCCGGCTCGGAGTAAGCCTCACTTCAGATTCAGTCTGGCTTTACTTCAGCTTCATCTCAGTTCATCACCATGAGCAGTTCGATGATGCGGCAGGGAGGATTCTTCTGCATCTCCTTCATGTAGAACAGGGTGATGCTGTCGGGGAAGATGCGGCAGCGCTGCTCCATGGATCTCAGCTTGCTCAGTGCATTGGCGGGGTGTTGGGGCACGGGGATGCCCACCTGGCCGCAGATGTCCTTATAGAGCTGCTGCAGCGACAGCGGACGGAAATGGGCGTCGTGCCAGGCGTCGCAGAGGTCCTCCTCTTCCTCCCCGCTGATGCTCTTCTGCGAGGCGATATCCCTCACGTCGTGCACGAACTCGATGAGCCAGCACTGCGTATGCGTCCACTGATACCGCTGCGAGTCCTGCTGCAATATCCACTCGAAGTCGGCGAGCATCATCTCGTGTGCCCGCTCCTTCAATTCATTGTATTCTTCTTTTGTCATAGGTGTATCGTCTTGAAAATAAGATTGTTAACTCTTAACTATAAACTCTCAACTATTAACTATAAACTCTCCCTTCTCCCACGGCTCCTCGTCCTTCGGCAAAACCTTGGCATACAATACCTCGGCGATGCATTCCTCTTCTGATGCACGCTCGTCGTATCTGCCGCAGGGCTGCCTCATGTAGTACACCTTGCCCGGACGGCAGAACTCCTGGTCTCTCACCTTCAGCATCTCTACGATGGAATACGTCTTGCCCTCCTGAGGCTTGTTCACGCGAGTCACCGTGAGCAGATAATCCGCAAGGTTAGCCCACTGCGCACTGCCCGCAATGCTGTAGAGATCCAGCGGCGGGAATGCCTCGTGGCCGTCCTTATACTGGATTCTCGGGTGCGCCACCACCACCGTCCAGACGTGATGCGCACGGCTCCACTGCTGCAGTCGGGTAAGCATCAGCTTCACCTTCTCCGTCTCCGTGGCACGGCTGCCGCCCTCCGTCACGTTGATGAACACATACGGGTCTATCACCAGGAAATCTATCTTCTGCTTCTTCTTCCTCATCTCGCTCTCGGCAAGTTCCGTGATGTATTTGCTGTCGGGCAGACGGCTCTTGGTGTCGAAGTCCACCATGTGGCTCATCAGGAATTTCAGGGCGTGGCGGTTCACCAGGCGCGCCTCCTCGGGCGATTCGTTGCCGTCCATCGTCTCCGTGTTCTCCACGCCCAGGGCTATGCGCGCTATCTCTCTCACGTGCTTGCCCTTGATAGGCTTCTCGAACGAGAAGAAGGCCACGCGCTTGTTGCAGTTGTACATCAGATGCGCCATCATGCAGTTCAGGAAATCCGTCTTTCCCGAGTTCGGGCGACCCGTCAGGATGATGAGTCCGCCATCCGAAGTGGGGTGGAAGATGCCGTCGGTGAGCTTGCCCATGCCCACCTCGTAGCCGTGGTCGTAGTTGCCCATCAGGATGTCGAGCACCTCGTCGGCATTCTCCTCCAGGTCGTATACGTCGCCCTCGTTCGCCGGCTTGGCCTCGCTGATGATTCTCGCCACCTCGTCCCTGCCGAACGCCTCGTACACCTCGCTGATGTCTTTCTTGCCGCTGGGCAGACTCGCCACCTTGGCACGGGTGGGATACTGGTTGATGAGCGACTTGACGAGCATTCTTCCCGGACGGTCGGAGTCGCCGCATATCACGATGTCTTCAGCCTGCAGAATCCATTCCTCAAAGGCCTCGTGGCTTTCGGCGATGTTGGTGGCGGCGCCGTTGGCCACGCTCAGCACGTAGGGGAATCCGCAGCTCATCAGGGTGAGGCGGTCTTTTTCGCCCTCGGTGATGATGATCTGTCGGATGATTCCGGCGTCGGGGCGCAGGTCGTTGATGCTGTCGATGCCGTAGGGGGCGCAGGGCTTGGTGGGCGAAATCTGGGTGAATCCCTTGCTCCATTCGCCGGTGACGGGGTTCTGCTGCACGCTGCGGAACTTGGCGTTGATGATTTTTCCGAACAGTCGGTTGCAGTATACGATGGCAGGCACTTCCTCCACTCCCTTGGGGTCCTCGCTCTTGGCGTCGTTGGCGGGCTGCATGATGAAGGCGCACATCACGCCCTCCTTTCGGATGACGTCGGGCGATAGGTTCATCGCCTGGATGTATTTCTGCACCATGCCCTGGAGCGAGAGGATGCGCTGCGGCGGGAGCATGGGTTTCGCCTTGGGGTTGCGCTGGGCAACGTTGGCGGGGTGGAAGTGCTCGATGAACCGTGCCTCCTCCTCGGGGTCGCTGAAGGGGTAGATGGGGTAGAGGATGGAGCGGGTGGCGGCATCTATTTCCTTGTAGTCGTCGGTGCTCATGGGCACGTAGTTGTCGGGCAGGTCCTTGCCGTTGCGTTTCTTGGCGGCGTTGGAGTAGCCGTCGGGGTTGAAGCTGCCGTCGGCTCCCTGCTGAGCGTTGTAGCTGCGTGATTTCATCTCGTCGAGTTGTCCCTTCATTTCGCACGAGAAGCAGTAGATTCTGCCGTCGGAACGTTTCACGTAGCAGTGTTTCTTTCCGCAGGTAGGGCATGTCACTTTGATGTTGACGGGCTGCTTGTGAATCTCCTTCATGGCGTCCTGCGTGATTTTTCTGAGTTGCGCCAGGGTTACCTTTTCGGAGGATGCATCGCTGGATGAGGATGCATTGTTTTTTCCGATACCGTGGAATTGTTCCTGGTATCTCAGATAGAGTACTCTATCCGCTAGAGGAATTTTCTCTAGGATTTCGGGGAAGTCTGTTGCATAGTATCGAGGCTTCTCTCTCTTGTTTAGTTGCTGATTGTCAGTCATAATTTATGTTTGTTTAAATTCAAAAAATCAGTATTGTTGTTGTTTTGATGAGAGGGTGTTTCTTCTTTTACGACTTTTCATCATTCTCCATCTCCTCCATCTTCCAGCAGTGTGTAAACTTGCTCCAGGTGGCCTGGTCGGATGGTCGGGGAGGGGCTTCTGGCGGGATGCGGTGCTGGGCGATGGCACCATTGGGCAGCAGGGTGTCGTAGAATCTCTGCTTCGATGCCTGGTCCTGATACTCGAATGGGGAGACGGGGCGGTTCTGTCGGATCCTCTCCCCGGGATGCTGTGCCAGATACTTCTTCGTGTCGGCGATGGCCTGCGTCACTTTCTTTAGCATGAACTCCTGGTTGATCAGGTTCTTGAGCCAGCAGCTCTGTCCCTCTATGGTACGGATGCTCATCATGCGATTGCTGTTGTTCAGCAGATAGGGATAGAGATAGTTGTTGAAGAACAGTTTCGTTGCAATGTTGGTAGGGCATGCGGCGTTGGGGTCGGTGTAGAGCCCTACCATCATTTTCTCGGTGGCATCGTTCACGGGTTTCACCACATTGGCGTAGGCATCGGGGTTGGTTTTCACGTAGTCAAGCAGCGCCCTGGCCTTGGTGTATACCAGCTGTCGGTATTCGGCAGAATTTTGAGTGCTCGGAGTAGAAGTCTGCGTAGCCTTCTGATTTCCGATTTGAGCAAGTTGGCTTCCGCTAGTATAGGGAGAAATATTTTTCTTTTTTATATTTTTCTTTTTATTATATATATTATTATTATTATAGCAGAAGCCAGCTTGCTCGTTTCCGGCTGAATCATTCCCGTTTCCAGCCGAAAAATCCTCGGAATTCATATCCTCAACTTGGGGCTCATGCCAGATGGGAGTGTAGAAAGCCAGTAGATTTCTGTCAGCATGGCGCCCCTCGTCATCCTTCCAGATAAATCCGAAGCCCTTGCATCTGATAAGAAGCTCTACGAAGTAATGGCGGTTGTGGAATTTCAACCCCTTGGCTATCTGTCCGAACATATTGCAGTCGTACACCTTGTCGGTGTTCATCCATGCCGGCTCCCCGAAGTAGAGCTTCAGCATCTTGAGAATCTGCGAATCCGAGAGCCCGGCTCTTGCCCAGGAGGCGAGAAGCTGGCGCTCGGTGATGATGTCGACGCTGGTGGTGAGTGGCTTGATGGTGAAGTCGCTTGCATTGCTAGTTGTGCTGTTTGTCATTATAATTCTGAATTTTCGTTATTGAATTTGTTGAAGTAGAATTTATTCAGGTTGTTAACCGCCTCGAAGCTCTTGACATCTTCTGTCAGATAACTGCCAAATGTGCCGAATGTCTTGCAAAACTCCTCTCTCAGATTTTCGAAATCTTTATCATTCATCCAGGGAATCACCCCTTTGAAGTTTGTTCCTGCTTTCTTGCAACTTTCGATAAATTCGCTGTTCTTGTTGAGCGGAGGCTCCATCAGGATGATGCATACGGCCATGCGGTCGATGGCATCTCTCGAGAGGCAGTGATTATCGGGGATATCGAAGTATTTATTCACTGTGCTGTTGTTCATGTTAAGGGTCATTTCAAACACATTCTTGTGTATGCCATAGTGCTTGTGCAGCATTCGTACCATGCAGCTTACTCTGCTACTCTCCTTTTTCAGAAAGTCCCATCTTTCTAAGTAGCATGGGTCATTCTTACCCATCTCTGCATCGTATGTGATGTAGATGTTGCCCAATGAGTCATCGGGCTTTCTTTTTTCTTTTACCATAATTATCTTCTTTTCACGAAGGCGACATTGCCTTACGCACTACAAAAGAATCAAAAATCCATGACATAGCCAAAAAGCTCAATACTTCATCTACTATAGTCATGAAGTATTGAAAATTGTTTCCGACCCATCTTTGTTTTTAACTGGAAAATTGTTGCGTTAGTCATAATAATTCGCAATAGAAAATGCGCAAGTGACCTTCGGTCCCCGAAGGGGGCCAACTTTCAATAACCGCTGGTGGAATGACCGAAGGTCATGGAACCT
>OIXW01000606.1_pt1 | contig 10756 bp, 11 predicted proteins | sample 1587951 | NCBI WGS metagenome assembly OIXW01 (sample SAMN03283239) | human gut metagenome | biome: human-associated habitat; material: feces | host: Homo sapiens | place: Peru | collected 2012
AAATTTGCAATAACAATTCAGTTTTTACTTAACCCACATTGCAGCAGCCTTTGGTTCGATTAAGTTATGACATTCCTGTAGAAACATACGAAGTGAATGTGATGGGAACCATTCATGTGATGGAGGCTATTCGCTCAACGCCAAGTGTAAAAGTCGGTGTGATGATCACTACTGATAAGTGCTATGAGAACAAGGAGCAGATTTGGGGATATCGAGAGGATGAACCAATGGGTGGTTATGATCCTTATTCATCTTCTAAAGGTGCTGCCGAGATTGCTATCAATTCATGGCGTAGAAGTTTCTTTAATCCTGTCGATTATGGTAATAAACATCATGTGGCGTTGGCAAGTGTAAGAGCTGGTAATGTAATAGGAGGAGGTGATTGGGCGCTTGATCGTATTATTCCTGATTGCATACGAGCCTTGGAGGCTGATAAGACTATCGAGATTCGTTCTCCAAAGGCTATCCGTCCTTGGCAGCATGTGTTGGAGCCTTTAGGGGGGTATATGCTTCTCGCCTCAAAAATGTGGAATGAACCAACAAAATATTGTGAAGGTTGGAACTTTGGACCTCGTACAGAATCTATAGCTAATGTTTGGAGTGTAGCATCGAAACTTATTAATAGTTATGGAAAGGGAGAGCTGAAGGATGTTTCTGACCCTAATGCACTCCATGAAGCAAAACTTTTGATGCTCGATATCAACAAGGCTCATTTTAAATTAGGATGGGAACCACGCATGAATATTGATCAATGTATGGATATGGTGGCAGATTGGTATAAACGTTATCTGACAGAGGAAGTTTATCATCTTTGTGTTGAACAAATTCATAAATATGTAAGCTGATGAAGGAAACAGTTTTAGTCACTGGTGCAGGGCCTAATGGAATAACAGGAAAACTTATTAGGGAAAAACTTGCAAATGAGTATATGATTCTTGCACCATCAAGTAAAGATTTAGATTTGACTAATGATGATATAGTTAATAGATTCTTTGAAGATAACAAAATTGATTATGTTATTCATTGTGCTACTTTTAGACCTCTCCATAATACTACACAGCATTTTGTTGATGATATATTGGAAAGTAATCTTCGTATGTATTATACATTAGCACGCCAAAGTAAACATTACAAGAAGATGATTTATTTTGGAAGTGGAGCTGAATATGCAAAAACTTCAGCTATTATTAATGTGAAAGAAGAAAACGTCGGTCGAGAAATACCAAAGGATCAGTATGGATTTGGAAAGTATATTATGAATGAGCATGCTAGAAATAGCGATAATATCTATAATCTTAGATTGTTTGGTACAATTAATCCTTACGAAAGATGTTCAAAAAATGTGATTAGTAATATCTGTGCAAAGGCTATTTGTTCAAACAAAATCAACTTGCGAAAAAACTGTAAGTTTAGTTTTGTTGATATGGATGATGTTATAAATATTGTAAAGAGGATTCTTCGGGAAGAATTGCAATATCATGATTTCAATATAACTTCAGGTAAAGTGTTTTATCTGTCAGAAATAGCAGAAATAATATCCAATATGTCTGGTAAACATAATCCAGTCATTTTTGAGAATGAAGGTCTAAATTTAGAATATACTGGCTCTAATGAGCGTATAATTAATCAATTGCGTAATTTTAAATTTACGGAAATTACAGATTCTCTAAAGAAAGTGTATGATTATTATTATCAAAATCAGGCGTTAATTGATATTGATAAGTTAGACTCTAGATGGAAATAAATAATACTCAAATGATTAAAGTTTCAGACTTCATAATTAAATTTTTAGAAAAACAAGGTGTGAAGCATATGTTTATGCTTCCTGGTGGTATGGCTATGCATATTAATGATTCTATAGGATATGCAAAAGACATTAAGCCAGTATTTATGTTACATGAGCAGGCATGTACTTTTGCTGCAGAGTCTTATGCTAGAGTAACTAATAACTTAGGTATTGTTTGTACAACATGTGGACCTGCGGCAACTAATACTCTTACTGGTGTTGCTTGTTCTTGGATAGAATCAACTCCGTTATTAGTATTAACTGGACAGGTAAAGAGAGCCGACTTAGCTCAAGATCCAAATTTGCGTCAACTTGGCGTACAAGAGGTTAATATTGTAGATATGGCAAAGCCTATTACCAAATATGCGAAGTTGATAACAGAACCTGAGAATATTCAATATGAATTAGAAAAGGCTGTTTATTTGTGTAAAGAAGGCAGACCTGGACCTGTTTTGTTAGATATTCCTGTTGATGTTCAGGCATGTAGAGTTGACGAAACAACACTGAAACACTTTGCACAGGAAGATAAAGGTAGATGTTCTATTAGCGATGCTCTGATTGATGAGGTTGTTTCTCAAATAGAAAAAGCCAAACGACCAGTTTTTTATGTAGGTGCAGGAGTTAATGTCGCAAATGCTAGTGAAGACTTCCGTAAGCTTGCTGAAAAACTAAACATTCCTGTTCTTGTTCATTGGAATGGTATGAATTTATTGGAGAATGAACATCCTTTATTTATGGGACATCCAGGAGCTGTAGGTCAACGTGCGGCAAACTTTGTTTTGCAGAATGCAGATTTGTTAATAACTATCGGAACTAGACTGGCATTGCTTCAAACTGGATTTAATTTTGCTGGTTATGCTAAGAATGCTTTTCATGTAATGGTTGATATAGACAAGGCTGAACTTGATAAACCAACATTGCATCCGAATTTAAAGATTCAGGGAGATGCTGGTGAATTTATAAGAAAGCTTTTGGCTTCTGATATTCAGGTTGGAGATTATTCTAAATGGATAATGAAAGGTAAGGAATGGAATACAAAATATCCTTCTTTGAATCCTGAGTGGTTGAAAGACTCTAAGTATATTAATTCCTTCTATTTCGTTGATGAATTGTCTAGACAGATGAATGCTAATGACATTTATTGCGGTGGAAGAGCTGGAACCTGTGTTGATGCTGTTATTCAGGCTTTTAATGTGAAAAAGGGACAAGGTGTTTATGTTACCAAAGGATTGTCTTCTATGGGAAATGGTCTTCCTGCAGCTATCGGAGCAGCTTATGCTACAAAGAAAAAGGTTGTTTGCGTGAATGGCGATGGAGGTTTTGCTATGAATATTCAGGAATTAGAGGTTATTCGAAGAGATAATCTACCAGTAAAAATGTTTATTCTTGATAATCAGGGCTATTCAACAGTTAGAAATACTCAAACAAATGTCTTTGATGGTCATTTTGTTGGCTGTAATGAAAATAGCGGTCTAACAATAGGTAACATTAAGGGAGTAGCAGAAGCTTATGGGCTCAAGACATATATGTTGAAACATGTAGAGAATATGGCAGCAACGATATCAGATGTGTTAAGTTATGATGGACCTGCTCTTTGTGTAGTATGGGTTGATCCTGCTCAGCCTATTGTGCCAAGACAAGCAAATTATAAAACACCGGAAGGTCAAATGGCTTCAAGGCCTTTAGAAGATATGCGTCCATTGCTTGAAAGAGAAGAATTAGAGGAAATAATGTCTGTTTCTAAAGAATAATAAATGACACTTAAGCTATTTGTTACTCAAAAGCTAGGAGTTGATAAGGCAATATTCTATACATTGGTAGGACGAAGCTTGGGAATACCGGTTTCTGTCCTTACCATATTCTTTATCGCCCGATATCTATCACCAGAAGAGCAAGGCTACTATTATACTTTTGGTAGTATTGTTGCCTTGCAGGTGTTTTTTGAGTTAGGCTTGACTGGTATCATTACGCAGTTTGTTGCTCATGAGGCATCTCATCTCTTGTGGAATGGTAGAGAATTCGTTGGTGAGGAAATGTATAAGTCGCGTTTGGCATCTTTGCTGAGATTCTGTGCAAAGTGGTATTCCCTATTTGCCGGATTTATCGTAGTTTTGCTGCTTGTGGCAGGTATTACTTTTTTCAACCATTATAATGCGCATGGTAAGGATATCAATTGGGCTTTGCCTTGGATCATTCTGGTTATGGGTACGGCTTTCAATTTTCTAATAGCTCCTATTACTTCATTTATAGAAGGTTTGGGTAAAGTAAAAGAAATGGCCCAGATTCGTCTTATCCAACAGGTTTGCCAGCCTATTGTGGTATGGGGTGGATTTATATTGGGGGCAAAGCTCTTTGTCTCAGGTATGGATGCACTATTAAAAGTTAGCGTGGTGCTCCTCTTTATCTGCAATTCTTCTATCTTTAAGATGTTGAAGAGTATATGGAAAGAGAAGGTTTCAGAAGTAATCAGTTATAAAAAAGAGATATTCCCTTTGCAATGGCGCATCGCTGTGAGTTGGGTAAGTGGTTATTTCATCTTTCAACTCTTCAATCCTGTACTCTTTGCAACAGAGGGTGCTAAGGTTGCCGGTCAGATGGGATTGACCCTTCAGGCACTGAATGCCTTGCAAGCTTTGACTCTTAGCTGGATCAACACAAAGGTGCCACGTATTTCTGGACTAATAGCTTTAAAAGAATATGTTCAGTTGAATACCTTGTTCAATAAGACTTTCAAGCAGGTGATGGCTATAGGTTTAACTTTCGTTTTCTTGTTTGTTATTGTTCTTATCACGTTCCAAGATTTAAACATTACTCTCTTTGGGGTTGATTTCGGCACTCGTTTCTTACCAACAATTCCATTGATTCTTATGGCTTGGGCAACCATCTCAATGATGCCTGTTAACTGCTGGGCAACCTATTTACGATGTCACAAGAAGGAGCCTTTGATGGTAAATAGTGTAGTGATTGGCATCTTGTGTTGCACCTCCACCTTACTGTTTGGAAAGCTGTATGGATTGATGGGTATTGTGTGCGGTTTTGCCGTATTGAGACTCATTTCGCTGTTATGGATAAGATATGTTTATAAAATTAAGAAGATAGAATGGCACAAGAAATAGTACCCCAGAAAAGAATAGAATGGATAGACCAGTTAATAGGAATACTATTTCTCTTTGTGATAATTTGCCTTTCCAAATTGGCTTCTCCTTTCTTGAAGCATTTATATGAACCGATATTTCTGACAGGCTTTTTCTTCTTGTCTGGATATTTATATAATGACAGGAATATTGCTGTTAAGATGAAATCTATATTCAACGGACTAGTAGCTCCTTTTTTGCTGTATAGCTTATTATGGGTGCATATCTTTGTTGCATACATTTGATCCTTGTGTAGTTATGGATACTATAGTTGCCAATTTATTAGGAGGTGACACGATATGGTTTATTCCATGCCTTATTTTGGTTGAAATCTTGTATGTTTTGCTTCGCAAGTTTTTAAAAGATAAAAGCGATGCTGTTTGTATGATATTGACACTTGTTACTTTGTTTGGAACATCCCATTTTCATATAGATTTTGATGTTTGGTGTTGGCAGACGGGTCTGTTCGCATTAGGATTTTATGCCTATGGACATATTTTTAAAGATCGCTTTGTTGAATAAGCGAAACACAGCAATTGGTATTGGTATTTACGTAGTTCTATGTTTAGTAGCAGGAAACTTGGGTTGGCTAGATGGCATTGATATGCATAGACATCGATATGGTGTTCCAATAGTGTTCTTGTGCCTTTCTACGATAGGATGTGTTGTATGTGTGTCGCTAATTAGTTTTTTGCCATCTGCCAACTTGTTGGTAGAATTTGGCAGATATACATTGTTTATGTTTCCTTTTCATAGCATCATATTGCGTCATGTATTGAAGGCTCTGTCTAAATTACCTAAGATGCCAGATTTTTTGTCGCTTTTGTTGGTATTGACAATTACGTCAGCTATTTGTCTTTTTACAGTTAGATATATATATCATTATGTTCCGGCTTTAGGCGGAAAGAAAAAATGGATAAAATAATTATGGATAAATATCTCCTTACAGTGGTTGTTCCCACATATAATCGTGCAGAGACTTTGCGCACAACATTGTCATTTGTTATTCCTCAAGTAGAAGCTCATAAAGATGATGTACATATTTATATTTCTGATAATGCTTCTACTGATAATACAAAAGAAGTTGTAGAGGAACTCATGTCAGAAAATCCTGATATTATCACTTATTTTTGTCAGGAGAAGAATATTACGGCATCTCCTAATTTCAATGATGCGGTACATCGAGTGAATTCTGACTATGTTTACCTTTTGAGTGACGATGATGTTATAGTTCCTGAGTGTATATCTTTTATGCTTAGGTGTATTAAAGAAAATTCTGATGTTAACTACTTCTATGTAAATCGGTATGTAGCATCTGAGAAAATGGACGATGTTAAGCTGTGGAATCAGAATTTTGGGTTGTCTTATTTGAAAAAATACAAAACAGGTGGTGAAATGTTGAAAGAACACTTTGATGGTCCAAGTTGTTGTTCTGCCAATCTCTTCAAACGTGAACTTTGGGTAAATGCAGCTAAATATATGAAAGAGGATTGTCCGGGATATGTATGGCTGTCTATACTTTTACATGGAGCAGTGAATGTCAAAACTGCCTATGTCGCCTATCCTATGTTTGTTGCCAAGATGCCGAAGGTTCAGAGATATTCTGATAATTGGCCTTGGTATTATGTAAAAGGATTATGTCAGTTGTTCAAATATTTGGATGAGTTTTGCCCTGGACTTTACGATGCGTGGATCTATCATCAGCAAGTTGCAAACAAAAGGAACTTTATGATGATTCTTTGTACAATGTCGGAAAATAAGAATAAGTATAGAAGCATAAATGAAGAGATTAAGCTACATGTTAATTCTCCACTATCTCGTTTTATTTGTAATGCATCTGTATCTTTTATTCCTAAATGTGTAATAATGGGATGTTTATACCAAATGATACGATTATATAAGATTATTGAAATTGTGCGTATTAAATTTACACGATAGTTTTTATGGAATGTTTCAATAGAATTTTGTCTAAACGGGGTACTATTGATTTTCTTTGTATTTTAAAATATAAAAAATGTATATAGCATATGTGATAAATGTGGCTTTATGTGTTTCTGCATATAATGGGATACGTATACAAGCTGAAACTTGGGCACAGGAATTAGAGCACCAAGGTCATAAGGTAGTTAGAGTTAATCCATGGGAAAAACAAGATTGGGATAAATATGATCTTGTTCATGTTATAGGAGCAGATAGAGCTATAGACGGATTAATATCTTCTATTTTTAAAAAATGCAAAAAGATTTGTTTTTCGCCTATTATTGATACTATTGAGCCTGTTCTTAAGTACAAAATTGCGTCATACATGGGATGTAAGAAATTGCGTCTCTATTCTGTTAATTATGCAATAAGACAAGCTTCTCAATATATAGATAGATGGTTTGTTAGAAGTCATTATGAATTAATGTATGTTAATAAAGCTTATAGTATTCCGTTGGATAAAATATCAATAGTGCCTTTGTCGCCACGTATTCCTGCAATTGATTATTATCCTGAAAAAGAGGATTTCTGTTTACATGTTAGTATTTTGTCTGATGTTAGAAAAAATGTATATCGTTTGGTCGAAGCAGCAATTAAATATAAATTTAATTTAGTGTTAGCGGGCTCAATATCTTCAGAGAAAGATTTTGTTTCTATAAAGCAATTAATAGAGACTCATGATAATGTTAAATATTTGGGGCGAGTTTCAGACCAAGAACTTTATGAGTTATATTCTCGAGCAAAAGTCTTTGCATTGCCAAGTATTAGCGAGGGAGTTGGTATGGTTGCTGTTGAAGCAGCCTCTTATGGATGTGATATCGTTGTTACAGAATTCGGTGGTCCAAAAGAATATTATGGTTCCAATGCCTTTATTGTAAATCCTTACAATGTTGATGATATAGGTCTGAGCATTGTTAATGCATTAAGGACTAGTCAGTTTCAACCTGAATTAATGAATACTATAAAAGAAAAGTATGGATTGTCGCATTGTGTTGCATTGTTAATTGATGAATATAAAAAAATAATTTTGTAGAAACTATACATATTTGTTTTTGGTGAAACTTTTGGTACGTAAATTGTTATCATATATCACTTTGAATATTTAAAGTTGTTTTTTAAAGATTTATATAGTAAGAAAGATGTAGTATGCATAAAGAATCAATATTTATAATGGGATATATGTTTGATGAGGCGATGTTTTCGGTCGGTTTATCGGCATGGTTTAAAGGAAAAGGAGTTTTGAAATGAGTAGAATAAATATTCAACTGGAAAGATTAATATTGACATTTTTACTATTTTTGTTGTCTTTAATCCCTATATTAAGTTTGGGTAAGAGTTGTAGTATTACTTTAGAAATATTGCATCTTGTCATGTCTTTTATTTGTTCATTTGCAATGTTCTCTTATGTAGATAAGCCTTATTCTTGTTTTAAGGTCTTTCATCTATTTTATTATTTCTATTTTGCCATTGCACCAATATTACAATTTAAAAATAACATATATATATTTGGTACTCATTTTTCAGAAGGTGAATATATCCACACAAGCTTTCTTTTATTATTTGGTCTAATAGTATTTGATGTTATATATATGTGTTTGTTTGAAATAAATATAACACATAGTTCTACAAAAAATAACAAAGAAGTGGTTATAAATAAGGATTCTTTTTCTGCAAGAAAGAAAGTAATGATGTTTGTTATTTCTTTTTTGGTGTTTTTGTTATTTCTCTATATTAATAAATTTAATATGATGGCTCTTTTTACCAGAGATAGCTTTAGTCAGGTAGCGATGAATCAATCTTTATATTTAATTGTTGATCATTTGATTAGACCGTTACCTTTGTTCTTGTTCTTGGTAAGCTTAAGGTTAGAAGATAAATTTTTGTCAGTTTCCTTGTTCGTTTTTTTCTTCTTGAGTAATCCTTTTACTGGTATGCCACGAAATTCAGTTGCAGCTATGTATATTCCTTTATTATTGTGGTCATTTCCAATATTTAGGAAAAGGCAGGTCTTTGTTTTTATAATATCAATAGCGTTATTGGTAATATTCCCTTTTCTGAATAAGTTCCGGCATGTTGATAATATTAATAGTTTTGAAAAAATCTCTTTTGAACTAGACTTTAGTCAATTCCTTGATATGAATTTTGACTCTTATAGTATGTTTATGAGAGTTTTAAAAACTGATATTGTTACCAATGGTAATCAGTTGTTAGGAGTTATATTCTTTTGGGTACCTCGTTCTCTTTGGCCAGGTAAGGCAATAGGTAGTGGAGCTTATATTGCTCATGAGACTCATTTATCATTTACTAATTTAAGTATGCCTTATATGGGAGAAGGATACTTAAATTTTGGAATCTTGGGTATTATTATTTTTTCTGTAGTATTAGCTTATATTTTTGCTATCTTAGATTCAAATTATTGGAAATATAATAATGAAAATAATTTTTCAAGCTTAAAATATTATCTAATTCTAGGATTGATAATGTTTATTATGCGTGGAGATTTATTAAGCTCTTTTGCTTATACTATTGGTTATATAATGTCTTTTTATTTAGCAAAGAAATTGTTATTTAATAATAATTGTATTAATGAAAACGAAAATTAATTTATTGGTAGTCACAAATCTTCCATCATTTTATAAACTTAATCTTTATAATTTGATTGCTGAAAAGAAAAAAATTTATGTGGTTTTTTCTGGTACTGGTGCTGATGGTCGTAATGACGATTTTTATAAAGGAAATAAAAACTTTAAATATTGTTTCTTAAGCGGTAATGTCTTTGAAAAAACTATTATGCTTTGCAAACTTATACTTTCTTATTCTTATGATGAATTACTTTTAGGAGGTTGGGATAGTATCATGATGATGGTTGCTGCAATGCTTTCACCTAAAAGTAAAAATTCTGTAGTTGTAGAGTCTTCTATACATGAATCTTGTGTATGTGGTATGAAAGCTTTCCTAAAAAAAATATTCATTGCAAAAATGAGTAAAATTTATGTTCCTGGCGTTTCTAATGGGAAACTTGTGCAGACTTTAGGTTTTTCTGGAAAGTTGGTTTACACTAAAGGTGTTGGGGTCTTTAATTATATAGTTCAACCTAAATATAAAGAGATTTTAATAGTAAAAAAATACCTTTATGTAGGTCGTTTGGTTGATGTTAAAAATTTGAAGTTCTTGATAGAAGTTTTTAATGAATTACCGCATTTAGATCTTACTATTGTTGGATTTGGTGAACAGGAAGTGGAACTACAAAAAATGGCTATGAAAAATATTCATTTTTTAGGTGCTGTTAATAATGTGGAATTGCCTAAAGTTTATCAAAGTCATGATGTCTTTATTCTGCCCTCTAAAAAAGAACCTTGGGGGTTAGTTGTTGAAGAAGCTCTTAATAATGGAATGCCAGTAATTGTTAGTGACATGGTCGGTTGTTATGAGACTATTGTAAATGAAGATAATGGATTGGTTTTTAAATTTGATGATAAAGATAGTTTAATGCAGGCTATTAATAGAATGTCAGATGTAAATTATTATAATAGGTTAAGAAAAAACATCTCTAAATATGATTTTGCAAAAATTGAAAAGGAGCAAGTAAGTTGTTATTTATAATATCATTAAATTATGAATAAACAACAACGAAGGTTGCTTTACTGACATCAATTCCTACGTAAGTCATAGTCATAACATTTATAATTAAATAGGGTGTCCAGTTCTATGTTCCAATATTAACTCACTTGTTTGAGAGTTTTGGTTCGTTCTGTCACCCAGTTTTTGGACAAGTGCTCGGTAGTCCAAGCATCAATGTCCTTAAGTTTAACATTCACTAAGCGCTCTTTGAAATTAAATGTTTTAGTAACGGATT
>OIXW01000607.1_pt1 | contig 10756 bp, 12 predicted proteins | sample 1587951 | NCBI WGS metagenome assembly OIXW01 (sample SAMN03283239) | human gut metagenome | biome: human-associated habitat; material: feces | host: Homo sapiens | place: Peru | collected 2012
CCCATACCGCTCATTAGTGTATTCATCGCAATTTTCCGCCTTGACACAATTTGTAGATTTTGCGAACTGGCTGGAACAGAACAGCAGATGATAGTACCCAAAGAAAACCCTTGCTAAGCCTCGGTGCTTAATGAGTTCAAGCCGTAAGGCGCAGAAGGAATTTAGCATCCGCTAGGCTTAGCTAGGAGCGAGAGCGGGTTTTCGTGGGTACTATCTCTGATGTGGCTATTAAGTACAGTAAAGGCAGAATGATTCGACAACAGCCGGAGGGGCATGACACTTTTGCGTCGGGAGACTCCTGCTTTTGCGCAGCAAAAGTGGCCCCGGTGGCACTCTCTACCGTTACGGCCTCTGTGAATTGGCTCAGCGACAAGCGGTATTTGTGCGTAAGGATAAACCATCAGATAGGGCCATTAAGTCGGACAGAGCAAAAGTCGTTATGACCGTAGGCTGTATATCGAAAATCTTTGACATCCCGAATTATATTTACAACTCTAGGGAGAGAGGTAACTCGATAAATCAGAATTTATCAACGGATATCTGCCAGCATTATTACTTCAATTTTGTTTGCCATTCCTGCTCTTTGAAACCAACAAGGACATTGTCATCATCTACAAAAATCGGACGCTTAACCAGCATACCGTCTGTAGCTAAGAGTGCATATTGTTCTTCCTCAGTCATGGTTGGCAGTTTATCTTTGAGTTTCAGTTCTTTATATTTAAGTCCACTGGTGTTAAAGAATCGCTTGAGGGGAAGGCCACTCTTTTCATGCCACAAGCGGAGTTCTTGTGCTGTAGGGTTGTCCTCTTTGATGTCTCTAACCTTAACGGCGATGCCATTGCTTGTCAGCCACTTTTCCGCCTTTTGGCAAGTAGTGCAACGGGGATAGCATAGGAAAATTGCTTTGCTCATTTTTGTACCTTCTTTCTATATCGTTAAATAAATCTCAAAGTTATATAACAACCATATTTTCAATCATAAAAAATATAACCCTTTTACAACTGAAAAACAACCACAAAAATATTTTACAATTGTTTTTTGTAAAATATATGCAAATGCCATAGGTCATTAAAAATTTAGTACGTTTTACATTACAAATGATTAGTTGACTAATATTGAAAAACACAAAAACATTGGTTAGAATAAAGATAGGAGAATACTAGTTAAAATGGAGGTGTAGGAATATGATTTATCCATTTATGACACTGGAGGATAATACGGAAATTACTCATACGGAGATGTTGGCTGATGGCAGGGTGAAGGTATATGTGGAAACGCCAGATGCAAAAGATTGTTTTCACAGTCTTGTTTGCTGGCTTCCATCTTATCAGACAGAGGATGTTAGGGGATATTCAGATAAGGAAGTAGAAAAATATGTAGAATTTATCCAAAAAGCAGCTTATTTAATTATGGAATTTGCGCAGGAAGGCGGTTTTGAACATGCCTCAGCTGTTTAAAATAGGTAATTAAATCAAAAATACCTGCTAATATATTAAATAATATTAAAAGAATGATAGAACTTAAAACTGATTATATTACACAAAAATGGAAAGAAAGATTCGGTGAAATTAATTACTATTGTTAAAAAATGCTTGGAGGTCGCAGTATGAAAAAGAAGATTGTTTTGATATTGACTGGATTGATGGCAATGAGTCAGATGGCTGTGGCGGAGCCAACAGCAAATTATGATCACGAAATCATGCCTATAGAGGATAATTTGCGTATACCAAATCCCTGGCAGGAATATAGTAATCTGAAAGCCGCCTGTCAAGACGCAGATATAAAGCTGCAGGCTCCAGAGGAAATTTTTGGTGGGCATCAGGCTGTTTGGCGCAGTGTGCCCGGAGATAGGTTGGTGGAAATCACCTATCTGGATGCCAAGGGGCAGGAAATAGCCAGAGTGCGTAAGGCCAAGGCCATAGATGATATTAGCGGTGATTATAAACAATATGCCAATATTGAAAAATTGGCTGTAGGTAAAGATATTGTGATTGTGGAGGGTGACAACCGTAGCTTTTGTACAGCTATCTGGCACAAAAAAGGCTATAGCTATTCTATAACTTTGCAGTATGGAGTATCCCGCCAAGCTATAGGAGCGTTGGTAGTAAAAATTTTGTAGAGTTTAATTAATAGTAAATCAGTGTTCTCCCACTGGGTAGGGGGAGTGTCAGATGAATAATTCAGGTTGGTGTGTATGATTCTTTTGATACGCAAGAAGGTGAGAAAAATGCATTCATATGATAAGGATATTGCCGATATGCAGTGTTGGGTATTCCGTATGGCACAAGTAAAATGGAATATATCTCCAAAGGAATGTGCTGCTATTTTTAAAAAATATAATATTTTGGGATTTCTTGCTGATTGCTATGATAGTCTGCATTTGAACAGCTACGCCTGTGCTCTTGATGATGTAGAAACCTTGCTGCACAACAAGGGGGTAGTTGTATGATTGAGCTATTTGACGGAATGTTGTTGTATCATGGCAGTTATACGGCAATCAAGGATATAGATTTAGCCAAATGTAAAAAAGGGCTGGATTTTGGACAGGGATTCTATCTTACCTCTTCTTACCAACAAGCCGTAAATTATATTCCATTGGCAGTAAAGAAAGCTTTTAGGATTCATATACTGGGTGACGATTATAAGCCTGACGATGGTATTTTATCTGTATATCGTTTTCATTATGACCCAAATCTACTGCATCATTGTTTTCGAACTGCTGATACAGAATGGCTTCATTTTGTTGCAGCCAATCGAGAAACAGACCTATTTCCAAAACTGTTAGAAAAATATAATACGGCAGATATAATCACTGGCAAAATAGCCGACGATCAAACAGCCAGAACGTTGCAACAATATATTAGAGAATTTTTTGGAGTTCCTGGTTCTCCAGAGGCAGATAGGGCAGCAATCAAGCAACTTATTCCTGAACGTTTGCAGGACCAATTTTGTTTCAAGACCCAGGATGCTATAAATTGTCTTGAATTTATTAGGAGTGAGCGTTATGGCGACATTAACTTATGAGCTTAGTGACAAGCAGCGTGAAAACTGTGCAGTGTTGAATATGCGTGATGCAGTGGCCAAAATTGCTTATCAGCAGGATATTCCATATGATGAAGCTCTACTGTTATTTACCGATTCTCCGGTGTATAATGTTCTTTTTGATTTTGAAACTGGCGTATGGAGAGAAAGCCCTGAATACCTTCTTGCTCTCTGGAATGACATACAAGACAAATATAGACACTGAAATAAACCAACCCATATCCAGCTACCTATAGAGGTGGAGATATAGGACACTTCATTATCTTGTAAAGGATGTTGTTATGCATACTGATATTTTGTTGGTGGCTTTGAATGCTAAGTTTTCTCATACCAATCTGGCTTTGCGATATTTACGGGAGAGTTGCTGTCAGGCGGGGCTGGGAAAGCCGGAGCTTTTGGAGCTGACTATCAATAATTATATTCCCGAAATGCTGGGACAGATTTTTGAATATCATCCCAGAGTGCTGGGGGTTAGCTGTTATATCTGGAATATTCAGATGATAAAGCAGTTACTTCCTTTACTGCGGAAAGTTTTGCCAGGGACTGTTATTATCTGTGGCGGGCCGGAGGTTTCCTATGGCACGGAAGCTTTTCTGCGGGAAGTTCCTGCTGTAGATTTTGTTATTCGGGGTGAGGGAGAGCAGGCCTTTCCTGCTTTGCTTCAAGAGCTGTTTTCTCAGCCAATAGCTGATAGTCAAGAAAAGCCCCAAGGCACACTCCATGAAACAGTTTATAATATGAAAGCATTGGATGCCCAATCAAAGGATTTGAGTGGTGTTGCCTATCTGGATAATTCAGGTAATTATCAGGATGGAGGGGTGGTGGATGTGCCTCAACTGGACAAGATATCTCTGCCCTTTGCCTATGAACCAGAGGAAATGTCAGAGATTCAGGAGCGGATTCTATACTACGAAACCAGTCGAGGCTGTCCTTTCCGTTGTGCCTATTGCCTGTCCTGTGCTACGGCAGGGGTGAGGTATCGCAGCTGGCAGTTAGTTCAGCAGGAACTGCAGTTTTTTGTGAACCACAATGTACGTCAGGTAAAATTTGTAGATAGAACCTTCAATGCGAAGAAACAGCATTTTATGCCTATTTTGCAATTTATTCAAGCCCTGCCAGATAGCTGTCGCACGAATTTTCATTTTGAAGTGGCGGTGGACTATCTTGATGATGAAGTTATTGCTTTGTTGCAAAGCTTGCCCAAGCACAGGGTACAGTTGGAAATTGGCATTCAAAGCACCAATCCAGAGGTTCTAAGGCGGATTCAGCGGGTAAATCACTGGGATAGGATTGCTCACCACATCAAGGCTCTGCTGGCTAAGGGTAATATGCATATTCATACGGATTTGATCATCGGCCTGCCTGGGGAAGATATGGCTTCCTTTAAAAGATCTTTTAATCAGGTGTATACCCTCAATACAGATATGCTGCAGTTAGGCTTTTTGAAATTCCTGAAGGGAGCCACCATGATGGAGATGGTGGAGCAATATCACTATCAGTATATGGATATTGGCCCCTATGAGGTTTTGTCCAATGACTGCCTTACCTATGAGGAAATCCATTGGCTTCATATTTTTGAAGCTGTTTTTGAGCTGTATCACAATGCAGGACGTTGTCGTCATAGCTGTAATTATTTGATTGCCACTCAGGAGCAGGGAGATGCCTTTGGCTTTTACAGCAAATTAACGAATTTTTGGCAGGCCAAGGGATATCATCATCAGCCTCATAGTGCCAAGCATCTTTATGGTCTTTTGCAGGAATTTGTTGGGGAAGCCTATGGCGCACAGCTGGCAGATAGCGAGCTTTGGGACAATCTCCTGCGTTTTGATGCCTTGGTGGCAGATAATGGCAAAATTCGTCCAGAGCAGCTGAATTGGAATTTGGAAAAATACCAAAATTTAACAGCAGGTTTTTGGCGGAATCAAGGGGATATTACAGCTGAAAAGCTATTGCCGGGTTTCCAGTTTACTACCTGGCGGGAGATTCGCCGAAATTATCAGATTGAATATTTTACCTACCCGGTGCAAAATTTGGCCTACGGTCATGCAAAAAAACAGGACACATGGTTGCTTTTTGATTATACCAAGGGAGATGTCTGTTATCAAAAACTAGATAATTTCAACTAAAATCCATAAAATAAAGAAAAAATTCCGTGAATCTGCAATATATTCCGTGAATAGACATAAGTGCATCTTGAAAATGTAGTATAATTAATATAGATGGAGGCAGATGCTATGGATATTTTTTTCTTGTTATTCATGCTGATTCGCCCTGTACTGTTTGTGACTTTGTTTTTGACAGCTTTTCGAGACAAGCTTAGATTGCCTTTAGGCTGGTTTTTAGCTGTGTTGGTGCTAATCCAGCTAGGTTTCTTTTTGACCATAACATATAGCTATGCTGGAAAAGATCCTGCCGTATTACTGTATCTCAATTCGTTTCTCAATGCGGCAGTGTGTGTTGCTGTGGTAAGAGTGCCTTGGGACATGGCTATTAGCTGTGTGATGCTAACAGGGCCTTGGGTTCTTCTGACACAAAGTGCCAGCTTGCTGTTAGGAGCAATGACGCCAGAAGGTATGTCTCCTTATCTAGTGAATTTTGCTACCTTGGCAGGACTATATGGTATGGTGCTTTACCCAGCCAGATTGCTGGTTAAGCGGGTAAAACAGTACATTTGGATTGATAATCAGGATGTGGTTAACCGTAGATATTTTTTGTTGGCTATTACCTTGATGTTAATAGCTGCCATTGGACTAAGGGATTTTTCCACAGATAGAAGCTGGCATATGCTAGTAGGAAGAATCTTAATCTTTGGTGCAGTTTTCTACATTTTTTTCCTTTGCTTTTCCTTGGTGGAAAAGGCTAGGGCCAATCAGGAGCTGCACAATGATTTGAAGGTTTTGGATAATATTCGTAAAACTCAAAGGGAATATTATCATAAGCTGGTGGAAAACTGTGAAAGCACTCAACGGCTGCAGCATGATATTCGCCATCATGGGTTGGCTATGAAGGCCTATCTGGACCAAGGGGAATATGAAAAATTGTCCAAATATCTGGATAAATACCTTTTGCTTTTGGATGAACAGCTAAAGCCAGTGCTTCTATGTGGCAATCAGATTGTAGATGGTATCACAGGCTATTGGCAGCAGCGTTTCCGTAGGGAGGGCTTGGCCTATACAGGCAAAATTACGGTAGGCAGGCTCTATATCCGGGATATAGATATGGCTATTGTGCTGGGAAATCTTTTGGAAAATGCTTTTGAAGCTATGCTGGAGCTGTCCCAGCGACAGCCGGAAAAGTCCATGCCACCCCTGGAATTAAAGCTGGTTACTAAGGGGGATATGCTGCTGTTGTCAGTAAAAAATCCCTGCCTTGATCATGCGGTTGAGACAGAGGAGGGCTATCTATCTGCTAAGAGGGATTTTGCCACTCCAGGAATGGGCTTGCAAAATGTAAAAATTATCGTAGACAATTATCAAGGTTATTTAAAGGTAAATCAGGAAGAGGGCAGTTTTCAGGTACAGCTGATGTTGAAAAATATCATTACTTAGTAAAATATAAGAACGCTTGTATCTGATTTGCATATATTCTCTGTGGATGGAGAAAGGACTGACAGCCAGAGCTGTGTTAAGAAGTAAAGAGGAGGAATTACTATGTTTAAGAAGCTTCGTGTATTGTTGGCCGCCGGTTTATTGATGATGGGTACTCAGTCTGTGGCCTTTGCAGATGATTACTATTACGATGAGGACGATGGCACTGTAGCTGTGGTTACTGACGATGGCTATGTAGGGGTAGCTGATGAGGATGGCAATGTTGCCGTTGTAGATCCAGACGGTGATGTTTGGGTTGAGGACGATGACTATTGATTCCTTAGCTGATTAGTAAAAGGGAAATGTGACAGCCTGTGGCTAAATAGTGCAGGCTGTTTTTTTGTGAAGAAAATTCTTGCAGATTGTTTTGGGGGAGCATAAAATATTGAGAGAAAAACTATTTGCGGAAAGAAGGGATTCCAATGAAGATACTTATCTATGATGATGATTTGGAGGAGCTGACTCAGCTGTCAGAGCTTTTGGAGTCCTTGGTAAGCAAAAGACATATTCAAGCAGATGTGCAGGGTGTTTCCACTCAGCAGGATTTTTATAATTATCTGGCTCAGGAGGAGCCTGATGTGGTTTTTTTGGATATTTATCTGGATGATGAGGCTATGGGAACAGAATTGGCCAAGGAGTTGAGAGAGGCTAAAAAGAATTTTAGCTTGATATTTGTTTCCACCAGCAACAGTCATGCTTGGGAAAGCTATGCGGTGGGGGCTGATTATTATCTGCTTAAACCTGTAACAGAGGCTAGCTTGGGGGGTGCGCTGGATAAGCTGGAAGTATTTCATCCCACCCAGTTAATTACGATAGATACTGGTCGCCGGTATTTGTCTTTTAATATAGATAAAATTGTGGCCATAGAAATTCGGGACAAGCTGTGTTATATTCATACTGTTAGTGGTATTGTCCAGGAGTATTGCCCTTTGTATACATTTGAGGAGCTTTTGCAGCATGATTGTTTTTTGAAGGTGAACCGTAGTGTGATTATCAATATGCATTATGTGGAGGGGCTGGAGGAGGACACCTTTGTTATGCCTGACGGCTTGCGGGCTGTGGTGCGCAGTAGAGAGCAAAAGCAAATGCGGGCTTTGTATTTGGATTGGACCTTTAAGAATCTGTAAGCATATGTGAAAAATAAAAAGCTCCGGGAGGCAGTGCAGCCATAATGGCGGCAGAAGCTTCTCGGAGCTTTGCTTTTATGGGATTGTTATTTTACTGGGTGAGACTTTTCAATGAAATCAGTCAGGCCATTCAGCCAATCCTGAGTGTCTACATCAAAGATGGCACCCATATCACTGGCAGCAGCTAGCTGAGGGCGGATTGGTAGCTGGGCGGTTGCTTCAATGCCATGCTTGGCAGCCAGCTCGTTAATATGGCTGTCACCAAAGATATAATGCTTTTTGTGGCAGTCAGGGCACTCAAAATAAGCCATATTTTCCACCAGGCCCATGACAGGGGTTTTGGTCAGGCCAGCCATTTTAACAGCCTTTTCCACAATCATAGCTACCAGTTCCTGAGGAGAGGTAACAACGATAATGCCATCTACAGGCAGGGATTGGAATACAGTCAAAGGCACATCGCCAGTTCCTGGAGGCATATCCACAAACATATAGTCTACATCACCCCAGCATACATCAGTCCAGAACTGGGTAACAGTGTTGGCAATAATAGGGCCACGCCATACAACTGGATCTGTTTCGTTAGGCAGCAGCAGATTAACGGACATTACCTTGGTGCCATTCTTGGCAGTAGCAGGAGTCAGACCATTTGGGGTGCCTGTTGGCTTTTGACCACCCAGGCCAAACATTCTTGGAATAGATGGACCAGTAATATCTGCATCCAGAATGGCTACATTATAGCCCTTTTTCTGCATGGCAGAAGCCAGCAGGGAGGTAACCATAGATTTGCCAACGCCGCCCTTGCCGCTGACTACGCCAATAACCTTTTTGACATGAGAATCAGGATTGGACTGGGCCAACAGGCTCTGAGGCTCACTGCGGTCGCCGCACTCCTGCCCACAGGATGAACAATCATGGGAACATGCTTCACTCATTTTTAAAATCCTCCAATACACAATTTGCCTTACTGAATATCAGAAGCTGATGTCATGTAAAATTTGTCAGCCTATTATTTAGTAAGTCTATCTGTCTATTATACCATTTTTTTATCATAAATGTGATTTTTATCAAGTGGCCTTTAAGTGATTGAAACCCTGCCCAATATTATACATAAAATCACCTCACGGTCTTGACCTAAAGTTAAGTTTAAGTATTATGATATATTCTATAAAAAACTATATATTGTAAAATGAGACTTATTCAGTGGGAGCTTTAGACTCCCACTGAATTTAGTCGAATAAATCCAGAGCCTTACGGGTGCTTAACTCCCTCCTAAGAGGAGGGAGCCTTAGCACCCGTTAGCATGGGGTCAAAAAACAAGTATGGAGATGATGAGATGGCATGGGAAAATGTATTTTATATTAGAAAGCAAGTGGAGCTTAGGAATGGAATTATCTGCGAAGGAGGACCTTATGCAAAAAAGAATTAATAATTTGTGGTTAATGTTAGGTTTATTTGTCCTGCTTATATTAGCAGCAGGTTGTGGAGATATATTATCAGCTCAGGAAAATACCCAGGAGGAGCTGCCAGGAGTCAAATTTGTTCGGCAGATTGTAGCTCAGGATAATACTTCCAGCAGGGCTATTATGTGGCAATCTGATGAGCCTATTGCTGATGGAGCAGTGGAGTATAGACAGGTTGGTGATAATAAGGTAAATAGAGTCGGAGCCAAGGGTGAAATCTATACTGATGATGGGCAGAATCTTATGTTGTACACAGCCAGATTGGAAAATTTACCGGCAGGAGCCAAGCTGGAATATCGCCTTATTGGCAATGGACAAGTAGGAAAGTGGCACAATCTGTCTACAGATGATGGTGGAGCTTTTACGGCCTTGATTTTCCCGGACTCTCAGTCCAGCGATTATAGTGGTTGGCAGGAATTAGCTCAAAATGCAGCTAAGAGAAATCCAGAGGCCAAATTCTTTGTGAATATGGGGGATTTGGTGGATAATGGAGAGGATCACAGCCAGTGGGAGGCTTGGTTTAACTCCTTGGCAGGGATTATAGACAGAATACCTGTGGCACCTATCATGGGGAATCACGAAACCTATAATAGGGATTGGCAGGTGCGGGAGCCAGTGGCCTATTTGAAGGAATTTGCTGTGCCGGATAATGGCAGCAGCAAATATAGCAGATATTATTATTCCTATGACTATGGGCCGGTGCATTTTATTGTGCTGAATACCCAGCTACAGGAGCTAAAGGAAATGAGTCCAGATTTGCGGGAGGAACAGCTTCGTTGGTTTCGGCAGGATGTGGCCAATAGCCAAAAGCCTTGGAAGGTGGTGCTAATGCATCGTGATGCTTTGCAGTACAGAATTAACGGCAGACCAGAGCGGCAGGAAGGCTTTGACGAGGAGGGCTTGGTGTGGATGCCTGTATTTGAGGAAATGGGGGTAGATGTAGTTCTTTCTGCTCATCTTCACACTTACAGAAATCGGGGGTATATTCGGAATTTTCAACATGATGCATCAGGGCCTTTATATATTCTTACAGGTGTAGCAGGCAATGTGCGCTATCCCAATCTTTGGGTTAATCATGCCTTGGACGAGTATGTAGCGCCTCAGCCGGAAACGGCTAACTACATGACCATGCAGGCTACAGAAAACCAGTTGAATTTCTATTGTTATTTGCCTGATGGGACAGAGTTGGATCACGAGGTACTGAAAAAATAATTTTGTAATGGCTTGGCTATAGCTTGTATATAAGACAAAAATACTATATAATCATCATAGTAAAGAATCAAAGGGATTTTGGGAAAGGAAAATTTTGGGACGATGGCTAAGGGATTGCCTAGGCCGGGTATGGTGTTTTTATGGAATTTGATTTTAAAAATAATTTTTCCAGGTATTTGGAAGCTTTGGAAGCAGAGGTTTTTATGAAGGATGCAGAGGGACGGTATATTTTTACCAATAGACCTAATCCGGAATGGGCCAAGCCTGGAGTTAGTATTATTGGCAAATTTGATAGTGATGTTCAGCTAGACGAAAATATGGCTAGGCA
>OIXW01000609.1_pt1 | contig 10749 bp, 5 predicted proteins | sample 1587951 | NCBI WGS metagenome assembly OIXW01 (sample SAMN03283239) | human gut metagenome | biome: human-associated habitat; material: feces | host: Homo sapiens | place: Peru | collected 2012
CCAATTGTGAACTAAAAGAGAAAATCTATATCGAAGATAACTAAAAGTAAATATTGTAGACGAATCTTTCTGGAGAGTTTTGTTGTGAGATATAGTTTGTAGAAAAAAAAAGATAGAAAAAGGGTGCATCATGAACTTATGACACACCCTCTTAAAAAAGAGGCAGGTCTTAATGCTTTTACTCTTTCTCCTAAAAAATGGATAGATACCACCAATGCAATTGGTTTGATTGCAAAGTCTGGGCGTTATGGAGGTACGTATGCTCATAAAGATATAGCATTTAAGTTTGCAAGTTGGATATCTGTTGAGTTTGAACTTTATATGGTTAAGGAGTTCCAACGCTTAAAAGCAGAGGAACAAGCTCAATTGGGTTGGTCTGCTAAGCGTGAACTTTCTAAAATCAACTATCGCATTCATACTGATGCGATAAAGCATAACTTGATTCCTGCTGAAATTACGCCTGCGCAAGCTTCTCTGATTTATGCAAATGAGGCTGATGTACTGAATGTGGCAATGTTTGGTATGACTGCGAAGCAGTGGCGAGATTTGAACCCCGAAAAGAAGGGTAATATACGTGATTACGTAACTGTTAACGAGTTGATTTGTCTTTCCAATATGGAGAATCTCAATGCGGTATTTATTGATCAAGGGATGCCACAAGGTGAACGTTTGGTTAAGCTTAATCAAATAGCAATCCAGCAAATGCGTGTATTGGAGGATGATGGTGATGATAGAAAATATTTGAAATGATGTTTGTAACTTTTAAATAGTAATGAATGATTATGACAAGTCAAAAGGATAAAAAGGGCTCAGGAGAGGTTGTCTTATCCACGGACGTTCTCTCCTGAGCCAATGTATGTTAAACTTTTAACGAGGACACTTTTTCAAGTGGACTCATTTTTTAATTTAGAAAAAACTAGTTTGACACTTCCCGTTAGTAAGAGATATGTCGGAAGAACGTTTAATGAATCAAAATTAATAAAAAGAGGTGGCCATTCAACAAAGAAAGCTTCAAAAAACTTAATATTAATGATGAGTAATGCATTTTTCTCGCACAATGCTAGAAGACCTTTTGTAACTTCATTTTTGCGAGTTAAAGAGTGGCATATATATGCAAAGTTAAGACAAACTAAGATAGCCCATATTAAGGTTAAGTATTTTCCCCATATGTATTTTGTATAGACTGTTGTGAAAAAATCAATCATATCATACATCGTATGTTCGTAGCTTGCTAAGCCACATCTACTTATGCCAATACATTGAAGCCAAAATAAGACTGCAATAGATAAGTATAGATATGCTATTGACCCAAGCACAAGTGTTCTACATTTGTTATATATTCTTAGCTCTTTGTATTTCTCTGTTAATATCTTAATGCTAACTTTCCCACTTGAAATATTTCTCAAAAAAAATGCCGTTAGCATCAATATAATATATGATGGAAGGCTAATAAAAATATGATACTGAACGGGATTGCAAATGTTGTTATTGAAAAGATCACCAAAAAGTCTAAAATTAGCTAAGGAGAACAACAAAATACTATATACTTTCCCCATAAAATCCGCAAACTTTACATAACTTTGTCTATATGTTATGTAGATCAAAGCAATATATATCGCTGATAAAATTGAAAAATATACAAATCTATTTCTTCTCAATGCATAGAATAATGGGGAAAAATGAGAATAAACATAAGTTGAAGCTGTTCCTATATCAAATAGTTGGCCAACATGGACAAAACGATACAGGAACCAATAGTCAATTATTGATATGAATGCATACATTCCTATCAAAACCAAAAAGATATTACGTTTGTTTAATTTAAAATTATTCACCATAACTTTATTATCTGATTATTTTACCGTTATTGTACCATTTCATTCTTTTAATTCCCGAATTAAACCACCAATACTTTTTCCTAGTTTCAGATGAAACTAAATATGTCCTTTTAAAATGTACGCCGCTATTTGTCAGTTTTTCTGAAGAATAAGTAGCTTGGGTTGAAGAACCAGAAAAGGCTGCACTTCCTGGTTGGCCATAAACATTGACATTATTCATATTAGTATTCTTCGAAATATTACGTGCAAAATTTTTTCTATCTCCAACTCCTGTGTTACATCCATAAAAACCTATGGCAGCATTTTTGTCCCAATTAAAATTAATCTTCCCCCATGCACTAATCGATAGTTGTTTCCCTTCTATAACGTCATCCGCACCAATAGCATTTATTGTACCTATAGGACCATCAAATCCCGCATGAGACCAAAAGCCCACTTCTTTAGTCTTACCATATTTCCCAGAATATTCAGTCACATTGTCTTCTACTATTTGTGAGAGCTTGGTTATGTCATCAAAGGGTAATACTAAAACGATATCTCTATTTTTATTAAAGCCTTTGCTATGTTCTATGTCATACTTTCTTGTATAAGCTGCAGCCCTAAATTCTTCGTCTCCATCCTGACTAATTCTCGGGTTACCAGTTGAATAGAACAACATGTAAATAGATGCACCATTGAGGTCTACTGCGTTTATAGGATTATTGCCACAATACGCATAAGGGCTGATGGAATAATACTTCTCCGCTAAAGGGTCTATTGTGGTAAATCTGATACCATCATAGAATCTAGCCCCATAATCATATAAGAATAGCCCCTGTAATGACTCCAGCTCTTTTCCATTGTAGAAATATCTTTGAAAGTCTACATCCTGATCAGTATTTAGAATGCTTCCGAAAGGATAGTAGCTTATCATTTGTATGGCTTCATTATTTTGGGCATTATATATGACTCGATTGGAACCTTGATAATCTTTGACATAATGAAAAAAAACTGGCGATGAAGTATGTTTGTAAGACATGTATCCACCATCAAAAAAGACTGTTTCCAAGTTGATGTCATCAAACACGGCTTCTCCGCAATAGTTTGTGATAATCGCTTTGTCGCCAATACTTGGAGTGTGCTTTACTTGAAGCTTTTCGCCCGTAGCACTGTAAATATATTCTGTCTTGCCGCCTCCCTTGAAGCTTATGCATCTAGGCATGCCTATCTCATTGTAAGTAATAGAGTCGATATTTTTGTTTAAATTCTTTGTCATATTGCCATTTTCATCATAGGCATATTCTGTTTCTAAGTCCACGTTGTCGCTAAAGAAATAATGACTTACATATGATGGCTGTGAGGCTTGGTTGTCAGCCTTATATAGCTGATTGCCAATATAGCTATAAGCAATGTCTTCTCCTAATCCCCATTGTCCATTATCTAACAGTCTGTTACACTGTAATGAGAGAATATTTCCCATACTGTCATAATCATAGTTTGAGGTATATTTATTTGATGGAGTAGTACCGCTATAATACTTCGCCTTGGTGAGTCTTGATAGCTTGTCATATTCGTAGGAGTAACCTTCCTGGTACGGTGCAATCTTCCAGCTATGAGCAGAAATGTTGCCATTATAAGACGACTTTGACTCATAAGGGTTGCTATTATAATATAATTTTTCCGAGAAAATTGGTGATGAAATGCCTGTGAGTTGCGAACGTACATTATAGCTATACGTAGTATTGAGCGCATCGGCTCCTGTCCGAAAATCATTCACTAAACGGCCAAGCTCGTCATATTGATTCTCGGCAATGGTTAGATGTTTTCTGTAATTCACTACTACATCTTCTCTGCGAAGCCTACCTTGAATGTCATAGTGATATTTATACATAAAATCTGCAGTATCATAAAATGGAGCACACTCCATGTATCTTTTTAGAGGCTGCCCATTAAAATTATATGAAATATGCTCTAAATTATAACCTTCAAGATGATTGGACTTCAATGTTCCTGTCGTCAATCCTCTATAGTCATAAGCGTATATATGTGTATCATATTCAATAGGAAAGAATTCCTTTTTTAAACGCAATGCTTTCATGCCAACCAGCTTTCCTTGGTATATGTTAGAGCCACTTAGGCCAAGTTTACCTATAGGTAAGTCACAGCCTTTGGCAAAATCATAATTATCATAATAATAGGTCTTTAATATGGACATAATCCCAGAGTAAGCACTAGTAGAGCATTGATAACCATTTGTAAATTCATCCTTTCCATCATAAAAGACTGTGGATTTTTTCAAGTCAGTTTCTGCTGTTGCGATTCCTGTTAAGCACTCACGACCATGTACATCGTAAAGATGGAATTTCTTTTCTCCATCCTTGCGCTGGACACCATCTTGCTCAGAAACTAAGCGATCATAATTATCATATTCCATAGTTTTCCATTCTATGCCAGGTAATTTCTTACCAATAAGCCTGTCTTTGGAATCATATTGGTAGAGATAGGCATAAAGATTTATTCGGTCTTCATCAATCTCTCCCTTTGTTATTGATGTTGAAACCATTGCAGGAAGCACAGCTCTCAAAAGTCCATAATCATCATAGACATAGTATGTGTCAACACGTCCTCCCTCATTGTCAAATTGCCTAGAAAGCACAACATTTCCTTGCCTGTCTTTAAATTCTATAGACATGCAATCGTCTTCGTCTTTAGTTAAAACACCCTTTAATGTTCCTGTCTGATATAGACCGTTTGCCTTGATGGAACAATCAAGTCCAGTCTTGTCCAATACTGACAAATGCCAAACTTGGCTATCAGGATTGTTCTGTGTATTTGTGAGATACTGAATGATTTTCTTCTTTCCTCTATTGTGCCAGTCTTCTCCTGGTCCCGATATTGCTGCTTCTCGCATCAAAGGCGATGCCTCGTACTCATATACCGAATATGGTTCTGCGTCATTGTTACTACTTACCGAAGCTGCCTCTACATTTTCTTTGATTACAAAATTACCAGCAGCATCTTGAGATACAACTCCATTTAGCCATTCTTTGATTGGCTTATTAAAACAGTTGTACTCTGTATAAGTTGCCCAGTTGTTTTTGTTAGGGCTGGCATTACAATTTACAGTTTCTATAGGTCTGCCAAATCCATCAAAATATGTTATTACTTTGTCTCCTATAAGTCTATCTTGTACTCTATTCTTTATAGACACGACGTAATTCTTATTGGAATTGTTTTTGTGTGATACGCAAGGTGTTATGTCTGCTGAGTGTACAGATGGGTATGCTGGAGTAAAAGAAGTCGTATCCTCCTTTATGTCGCCAGCAGAACAAGTTAACACAATTGTAGAAATGTTGTTGATCGTCATAAAGGGAGGGCTAAAGAAGTGAATGGGTTCGTCAGGCTCCTTCAAGAATCCCAAGAATCCTAGATAGCTTATAGTGTAATCACCCTCTATCAAGTCTATTGTACATTTGTTGTTGCATATCACGGCGTCACCAGATTGCTTGAAACCAAAAGGTATGCTATAAGAATAAGGATATTCAACATCTCCCTTTGATTCCTGAGCTAGATTAAGAATCAGTTGATAATCGTTATTGCCTAATTTCTTGCCATTAACTCCTGGCTTATATGTAAAGTTTCTACAATAAAGTGTAAGGCGTTGAACTTCGTCAATGTGTATTTTTATTTTATTATTGTTGTTTGAAGATGCCCCCATGACATAGCTTAATGTCGCACTAGCAGAGTCAGTTTTGCTAAAGTTCCAAACTGGTTGCGCATCAATAGGGTCCAAGGTATTGCCTGCCAGAACCATCTTGTGGCTCAGCATATACAAGAATAAAATCAGGGCAATTCTGTATGAAATATTGTCTATCATAAGTCTTTGCTATTTTTGATAATGATAATCGTATGACTCTAAGATCTGTTTGTTCCCATTAAAGAAATACTTTTCCCTTAATCGTCCTAAGAAGTCGTACTTGAAATAATTGGTGAAACCAGAGATGTCTGTTAGCGAACGAAGTTGCATATTGCCATCATATTGATATATTGTAGACTGCATCGTTGGTATTTTTCTTCTCACTCCCAATATTTTCTGATAATTCAATTGGTTCAATGGAAGTCTAGAAAATGTCTCAGGTGCTGTGCCCAGTAAGATTTGCATCCTATGATAGGTAACATTGTCGAATCTTGCAATCTGCCTTTGTCCATAATGCCCCCATAGCAAGATGGATGTTCTTCCGTCTTGTGTTATCTCCAGAGGATTCCCAAAATCATCGGTTTTACTTATGAAATATTCTTCTCGATAATTATTCTTGTCTCTGCCATAACGCTTACTTCTAATATAAGGAATGCCATTTTTATTCCCATATACATTCTCTTCATAATGAAACTTGCCATTTTTGCTTGTCTGCATTGATACCAATGGTGATAATATATGCTTGTCTGACATCCATTTATAGTTGCTGACATCAGCGGGATATGTATAGCTTTTCACAATCCAGTTGTTATCACTACATAATATACTGTCTTTGGTCAAAAGTTTGGAAGAGTTATATGTATAAGTGCAAGTTTCCGAGTATGTTCCTCCGTCATAATTTTCTGTTATGATTTTCTTCGTGGGCAAATAGGCGCATAATCTTGTCCCATATACAATACCTGCAAGAAGATTTTCCTTGGAAATAGCAGGATAACCTCCAGTTACCTTAGAATAAGACAAGAAATTCTCGCTGAGCATCAACAGCTCATTATCATTTACGCGTGTATAAGCCGTTTTTTCGGTTCTCAACAACTTGCCTTCCTTAGAATAGTATTCTTTTGAAAGCAACTTTCCACGCTCGAAAGAGCGGCTACTGAATGCTGCCAATGGCGTATGAGCCAAGCCTTCTGTTGCATAGTAACAGTCTACATCCTTATGGGTATTCCCCCAAATGTCGGTGTCGTAATTGGAATAGCGATACTTAATGTAGCCTTGCGATACTTTAGCTGAGTCAAGGGTTTCCTCTATCACACAAGAATAGCCCACGTCAGGAGAATTATAATTGGTTATATCTGGGAACATGCCTTCTTCAGAGGCTTGCACATAAGTCAAGTCTCCTTGCTGTATACTATATTTTATACATGGGCGTCCCTTAGAGATACCACTACTTTTACAATCAGCGTCTCCGATGTTTTCTTTATAATGGTAACGTGTTATACTAGTTGTTGCTCCATCTTTATCAATATTCTGGATCTCCTTAATTCTTAATCCTCCAGAAGGATTCCAATAATGATTCAATATGCTGTGGGACTTGTCGCTTACAACTTTTGAGTAAGAGTTATATTCGTAGTCAAAATTAGAGCGTCCTCCAGTTGGGTAACAAATAGAACTCAGAACACCTTTCTTCATGTATATTACGCTTGGAAGGTATATGCCAAAACTAGGAGTGGCAGTTATTGAATTTGTACCACCACGATAATACCCCCATGAATCAACTTTTGATATGACATAAGCCACTTGTCCTTTATCTTGTGAGATATAACGGAATTTATACTCTGGTACACTGACGGTATCTGGCAGCTCTGGTATGTCCAAGACTGTAATGCAATCTTCAGGGTGAGGGGCTTGAATATCACGCTTTATCAAATCGGGAACTCCTTCTCTGAAGGTAACTAACGATAATAGGTTCTCTTGATATAATTTATAATCAAAGTAGATGCTCCTGGATTGCCCACCACAAAGATTTCTTATGGCTATGCGATGCAGGTAATAGTGTTTGAGACTATATGCAATTGCCTTATCCATAGAGAGACTACCTAGTCCTTCATCTATTTTAAACAGAGTCAAGAACTGATTTTCTGGTCTATCTGATGGAAGATAGATATCTTGGCGATCATATCCTGCTGTATTCCAATATAGACAGTTTGAGTGACGACCAAAATTCGTGGAGTATGCCAAATCCCTCTGGTAATCCAATGTTATGGTTTCATTTTGGGTTGATATACTTTTTAAATTAACAGGATACAATAAAAAACCTGTAAACCCTTTCAAGCCTGTTTGCATAAAAATTTCTTGATTACTAGAATTTCCTTTGTAAACTTCGCTATACTGAGGCATATACTTTATATTTGCCATTACAGGATTTGTGTCGTATGTGAATGAAACGACACGATGAGAGGGGGTTGTAATTTTTGACAGCATCCAAGTCGAAGCTACTAAATCGCTATTGTTTCTTGCATAGTAGGGTATGCTAAATTCCATAGCATTAATGCCACCAAACTCATAACGGCATCCATCTGGAGTTATCAAAGTAAAGCGACCAAAAAAACGCTGGTTCGTACTCTGCCAAATCCAGTTGTTTATCGGAATTCTCTTGCTTACATCATCCAAGGACAAAAAATCTGTGGTAGGTACAAATTCTACCTTGATGTCTTGGTCGGAAATGACAGCCCATTCTCCGTTACCTTTGTAATAAAAGTTTCCAGAGTAGCCACAGAAGTTAAAACTGAATTCGTCGGCAGCTAATTCATACCAATTTTTATTCGGTAGATTATGACTATTAACTTCTAGATAATTTACAAAATGAGATTGAATGTTACTTTCATTTAATTGTGCTATTTTGTCTGCATGTGCATAATACCCATGCTCTATACCTTGATCATCCATTTTTTCATCAGTTCGTCCTCTTACAGAACGGGCTATATAACCACCAGCTTTCAAGCTCCATCCTGCTCCTAATATACCAGGGGCTGTTGTCGGTTTTACAGATGCCAAATGATAACTCAAAGATATAGGCAATTCATAATCTCCTATTTGAACATTATAAAGTGGTATGGAAATGTCAGGAACTCCTGTATAATGACCGACAGGTATGGTTCCATACTCTCCCAAATTTGACACTTCAGGACCAGATACATTGAATACAGGTTTTATCTGAGCCTTTATGCAAAGACTCAAGCAAAAAACAAGCACTATCAAACCTATTTTCCTTTCCATATTGCTAATCTTTATCTGTTAGTAAATTTTTCCGATAATCTTTCCCCATTGACTTCTATATATAGTACGTATTGACCATAAGATAATCCAGAATAGCTTATAGCCATCAGGTTCTCACCTACATTAGATTTTTGTTGCTTCTTTTTGTAGATGATTCCTTTAGTATCAGCTAGGATAAAAAGGACATTTGCTGCTTCTGACAATTCGTATTTTATCAGCAAGGATGCCTCTTCCTTATTTTGGGCAATACTATATTTTGAGACAACACTCTTTGTACTTCCCGTATTGTCATTTTCAGAAGCTTGTAAGCGTATAGCTTCATTTTCAGTATCAGGCATTGAATTTTGTTCGCCTATAGAACAAAAAAATGTATAAGAATTTTGAAGTATGCCCCTCTCATTTTTCAATGTATAATGCTCAAGTATAGGATAACGGTACCCTTTGGCATACCAACGAAGCTCTATCTCCGTAACAAAAGATTCAGTGGAATGGAGATTGTAAAGAATACTGTCCGTTGTAAATTGGGGCAGAGTATTTGAATATAATGTATCTTGTGATAAATATTTGATGACATATCGCCTAGACGTTAGCAATCTGGCGACATCATTCAGGGTATCTCCGTTGAAGACAATTTGATCATATCCAACAATTTTGGTTTGATAATCGCCAAATTTTCGATAGGGTAATCTCTTGCAGTATATGCCTATTCCATTAAATAGACCATAGATACTGTCTTGGGACAAAAATATGCATGGTAGCCATTTCTCGGGCATATCATAATTGCACTTAGACAACTTGTTCTCATCACCCACTAATAACATACCATTTTCTTCAAACCTAAAATAACGTCTTGAAGAATTCTCTATGCTCATCAAAGCTGATAGAGAATCAGAAGAAGGCATGATAGTTTGACTTATTTTTTTCTTAGACAGGAGTCTGTCATCTATGCATATCTGCAATTTTGATTTATTTAAGTCAAGGTCAGAAATGTCAATTTCTTCCTTTGTCAGTTGATCATCTATCCGATAATAATTCGCTTTTGTCAGAACACTCGCAGATTGTGGGTAGCAATAAGTTGCCACCAACAATAATGCCCAAAATAGTAGAACCTGCTTCATAAGCCTAAATTATTGAATATTACTCTACAAAGATAGGAAAATAATTCTTATGCCTTATAATATTGACTTTTATTTTATCTTTATTTAACGAAAAATTATCAATTCTGTAACTGCTCAGTCTTTTGTTATGGGTATTTACCCCTATCTTCCCAAAATATTAATAAATGAGCCAACTTGAAAAAGTGGCTTGAAAATATTAATTAACAAATTTTAGTTACAGTCTGTAAGCAAAAGAACAAAGCTTTTCAAACAATAATTCAAGTTATGTTTAAGAATATAAAAGGAAAAAGCGTGCAAGCCACATCTTTGTTGCCTGCACGCTTTTTGGTGATGGTGGTCATAGCTTCCGTGGCAGCATCAAAGTCGTCCTTTCCGGCTTCCTCTTATCTCCTTTCTCCCTCCTTCCAGTATTAATTTTGTGTTAATCTTAGGAAAAGTCTTGGTTGTCATTAGGAAAAATGTCCTTTTTCCTAGTAGAAAGTTTCGTTCATTACTTTTGAATGTGCGTTCAGAACTTCTGAATGTGCGTTCAATACTTTTGAATATAGGTTCAATACTATTGAACGGAGATTTCTATTAGGGTTAGTAACAATTATCTGTGGTTTAGTAACAATTATCCTTAGAGACGGGAACCATTATGATGAGTGGTGAATAAGAAATCACTTAGGTATAATGGCAGTCTCAATATGGAGTGATTTCTTTGTATCTTTTGGGGCTATTGGGGGACTTTTTGTTTTTAGAAGCCCTTTTTGTTGAGGCTGAAAAGTAATCTAACTATCTGATAATAAAAAAGCGGAGCGTGATTTCACAACCACACTCCGCGCAAACTTAAACAACTAAT
>OIXW01000616.1_pt1 | contig 10676 bp, 14 predicted proteins | sample 1587951 | NCBI WGS metagenome assembly OIXW01 (sample SAMN03283239) | human gut metagenome | biome: human-associated habitat; material: feces | host: Homo sapiens | place: Peru | collected 2012
TTATTAATAAGAGTAGAAAATAAGAACTCATTAATAAGAAAAGGTATTACCATTGTATCACCAGTATATAATCCAGGACACACAACACCTATCTATATTAGGGTAGACAACATTTCTCCTGATACATTTAGAATATCTAAGGATCTCTGTATTGCTCAAATGGTATTTGAACAACTCTCTTCAAAACCAATTCATACTTATGATCAACAAGTCAATGCATCATTCAATAATGAATGGCAATACAAAGGATTATCTAACTACAAAGATAATTACGAAGAAAGAACTATTAAAGAAAAATAAGAATGAACATCCCTATAACTGTTCTATCCTTAGTCCAATACTCCTGATTGTCCACACAATCAGGTTTTTCTTATATTCTAATATTTATCACTTCCTCTATCTAATGCATATAGTAATCTTAGACTCTCTATTTACTACATATAGTAATTAGAGTACTAAAATCACTATATATAGTAATTTTAGTATCTCCATTCTCTATATAAGAGTACTACTATTTCTATCCATCACCTATATCTCAATTTTACTAGACATAATCAACTAAATATGGCATAATACATCTCTGTACGAAAGGAAATGTAGACTATGATATCAACACATAATGTATCACTCAGATACGGAGATCGCGCTTTATTTGAAGATGTATCAGTAAAATTTACTGAAGGAAATTGTTATGGGATTATTGGTGCAAATGGTGCTGGTAAATCCACATTCTTAAAAATATTATCAGGTGAAATAGAACCAAACAAAGGTGAAGTTATTATTGAACCTAATAAGAGATTATCTGTTTTAAAACAGGACCACTTTGCTTATGATGACAACAAAGTAGTAGAAACAGTCATCATGGGTAATAAGAGACTATTTGAAATCATGCAGGAAAAAGAAAAGCTATATGCTAAAGCTGATTTTAATGATGAAGATGGTATAAGACTAGGAGAACTTGAAGGTGAGTTCGCAGACATGGATGGCTGGAATGCTGAAAGTGATGCTGAAATCATGTTAAATGGTTTAGGTATTACAACAGAATACCATGATATGTATATGAAAGATTTAGATGGTAACCAGAAAGTTAAAGTATTATTAGCCCAGGCTTTATTTGGAAACCCTGATATTCTTTTACTAGACGAACCTACCAACCATCTAGACCTAAAGAGTATCAGATGGTTAGAAAACTTCCTATTAAACTTTAAGAACACTGTCATTGTTGTATCACATGACCGCTACTTCTTAAATAAAGTATGTACACATATTGCTGATATTGATTACAGCCGTATTCAGCTATATGTAGGTAACTATGACTTCTGGTATGAATATTCTCAGATGCAGATCCAGCAGATGAAGGATCAGAATAAGAAAGCAGAAGCTAAAAAGAAAGAATTAGAAGAATTCATTGCACGTTTCAGTGCCAATGCTTCTAAAGCAAAACAGGCTACTTCTCGTAAGAAACTATTAGATAACTTAGAAATGGCAGATATGAAACCATCACTAAGAAGATACCCATTCATTGGTTTTAAACCAGGTAGAGAAGTAGGAAACATTGTATTAAATGTAGAAAACCTTACTAAGGTAGTAGATGGAGAAACTCTTATTAATAATGTTTCTTTCTCTATTCTTCCAAATGAAAAGGTTGCTTTTGTAGGAGACGATAAAGCAACAGAAGCATTCTTTAAGATCATCATGGGAGAAGATAAAGACTTTGAAGGTTCTTATAAATGGGGTATTACGACTACTCAGTCATACTTCCCTAAAGATAATTCAGCATTCTTTAATGATTGTGAATTATCTTTATTAGACTGGTTAAGACAGTTTACTGATGGCAGTATGTATGAACAGGAATTAAGAGGATGGTTAGGTAGAATGTTATTCTCTGGTGATGAAGCATTAAAGAAAGCCAATGTTTTATCAGGAGGAGAAAAGGTAAGATGTATGCTTGCGAAAATGATGATGCATGATGCAAACGTATTAATCTTTGATGAACCTACAAACCACCTTGATCTAGAATCTATCCAGGCATTAAACCAAGGTTTAATGCGTTTCCCAGAAAACATTCTATTTACTTGTCATGACCACCAGTTTGTTCAGACAATTGCGAATAGAATTATCGAATTCACTGCAGAAGGTACAATTGATCGTCTATCAACATTTGATGAATATCTAGAATACAAGGACACACTTGATGCATAAGAGCGGATTAACCGCTCTTTTTTTAGCGTCTCAAGGCTAGTTATTATACGATGAGTATGTTAATACCTGTATCATCCTATAAGGCTTAGAATAGCTAAAAATCATTTTTAAATCTGAAACTCACTTATAAACAAATTCTAAAAGTATTATCATATTATTTATAGAAATAGGAGGATTTCTTATGCCAGAGAAAATATATAGTTTTAATGGAAGAGACATTACAATGAATGTATGTATACAGATCAGAGATGTAGTGAAATTATTACAGGAACATTATCAAATCAGTTTTGAAGAAGCTGTATTACGTTTCTATAAATCGGAAACATATAAGACGTTGCAGGAAACAGAAAACGGTCTGTGGGCAGAGCAGCGGAATATATAGCAGATAGATATTATGAAGAAACGGCAGGCTAATATTCCGACATCGATAGAGTGGTTGAAGAAAGTGGACAAGTAAGTTTAAAAGAAAAGGCAAGAATACATTTGATATCTTAGGTAATTCAAAACAACTAGGGGTTTCCTATATTTTATTTATCACGTAGTATTGGTGTAATGGGAGCCTATTGTTTCAAACTTATTAAGAGGCTCAAGTCATAAAAATGCGAAGGCAATGCATAAAAATATCGAGTAGCATATTACAAGTTAGTTTATAGAGCATATAAGGAATCCTTAACACACAGGATTCCTTTTAAAGTAGGCTTGCTTCTTTCTCAAATTCATCATAACTACTTACAAAACGATAAGGTTCATACTCCCTATAGGCAGTAGGTCTACTGATAGTAATAATCTCTATATCATACCCAAGTCTTTCTTGTATTTCATCCGCAAACTTTGCTAGTTCTTCTCCAGGCTCTGTCTGTAATGCAATACATCCAGGTTTATTAGTTCTCTTAGCTATAAGATAACACATACATTTCTACCTCTTGCCTTGATTCTACTATCTACATACTACAAAAACAATTATGTTCATCTTCTCTTGATAATCATTCATTCCAATAATAGAATACTCATAAAGGAGGTTCTTATGGATATCAACAATGTATATGTAAGAGATGCGATTTTGTATTATACAATCCAACAATATTTCAATTGTAACGATAAGAAAACAAGTCAATTTATAGCACAATTAGATTACTTCAATTACAGAAGTGGACTTATACATAATATTCCTTACTTATCCTTACAATTACACCTATCAGAGAAGGATTTCTATCATACCTATCTAAGAGTCAAGGACAGTTTCAAAACACTCCCAGAAGACGTTATATTAGTTAAGAAAGGTGATGAGATATACTCTAAACTATTAGCTATGATTCCAGTATCACCACCATATTTATTTCTTAAAGGCAATGTACACTTATTAAATGAAAAGTCTGTCAGTGTAGTAGGGAGTAGAAATGCTTCTAGGGAAGCAATGGAAAAAACGGAAATACTCGTAAAAGCATTAGTCAAAAGAAATATAGTAGTCAATGCAGGACTTGCGAAAGGCATAGACACAATAACCCACCAAACAGCATTAAAAAACAATGGAAGAACTATAGCTGTCATAGGAACACCTATTAACCAGTACTATCCTAAAGAAAACAAAAACCTTCAACTCACAATTGAAAAACATGGACTTGTTGTCTCACAATTCCCACCTTGTAATAAAGTATACAAATGGAATTTCCCCACAAGAAATGCGACTATGAGTGGTATTTCTATTGCGACTATTATCATGGAAGCAGGAGAGAAGAGTGGGGCATTAAGACAAGCAGATCACTGTATAAAGCAAGGTAGAGATATCCTCATACCATACTCACTACTACATTCTTCTCTCTTATGGCCCAGGAAGTATATCAAAAAGGGTGCACATACATTTCAGAATATAAAGGAAGTATTAGAACTATTAAATAAATAAATTAAAAGGAGACTATAATATATGTGTATTGAAATAGAAAACTATAAACAACATGATTCCTTCAATTACTTTGATTACAACCAAATAGATACTGGTGCTGAAGATTTACTCAATACTCTCTTAAATAATCCAGAATACAATCTTAAGTTCAACAAAAGAAGAGTACCTGTAATGGAAATTGCGAAAGTGTTAGGCTTTAATGTCTATACCACAAGATTCAATGATTATAATATCAAAGCAACAATAGGTATATCAAACCAACTCATTGATAAATACAAAAGTGATAAGGTCATTATTTTAAGTAACGAATATACTGATGAAGAGATCCTTTTCTCTTTATGTTATGAGTTAGCATATTATATCTATGATAGTAATCCAAGTGATGAGTATTCTCATACATATAGAATCAATGATATAGAACTAAGAGCTATTTGTTTTGCGGATGCTTTATTAATGCCTTTAACATCCTTCAAAGAAGCATATACTGAGCTATCTCATAACATTAATAATCCAGAACTTCTTATTCATGCATTATCTGATACATTTAATGCACCCCAAACTGCAGTACAAAGACGAATAAAACAAGTAATGAATACAATGCTTTAAAGGACTGTCAAATTCTTTGGAGTGGTAAATAATATTGTGGAATCAAGGTTGAATAAGTCAGAGAAATCTGGCTTATTTTTTATTGCAAGAATGTTTATGCTTCTATAAGTAGGAAGAGATAAAAACTAATATGCATTTTTATTAAGTAATCTTTACGTATAAAGGGTATAGATAATATAGGAGACTTATTTTGTATCTAGAAGAGAGTATTTTCATAATCCATGATAAAGAATTAAGCAGAGTATTAAATTGCTTAAAAGAGTTTTAGACATAAATATCAGTGAGAAAGGATGGTTTTATGAGCAAAACAATTGAACAGCTTATTGAAAGCTTAGATACAATACCTTTTTTGTTTGTTGGTTCAGGATTATCAAGAAGATATTATAATTTACCTGATTGGATAGGATTGTTAAAAGTAATGGCTGATAAATTAAAACAAGATTCATTTGCATATCGTTCTTATGAAGATCGAGCATCTTTTGAAAATAGTCCATATGGTATTAATCCTAAAATAGCATCACTTATAGAGGAAGACTTCAATAAGGAATGGTTTCGCCGCAAGTTTCTTTGTCTATAGTCGTGAATCAAATCTTTGGAATAAGAAGTGTCTACATAGAATTATCTTGAATAACTTAAACCATCTTCTTATAGAGATTTCCTGTCCAATAGCCTCGATTCTTTTTTTTGTTACCAAATATTAATTTTAATAATGACAATCAAAAATTTTGTCTAATGAGTTTAAGTCTTTATATAATCAACTACATAAATCAATATGATCTGTCATAATACCCCATACAAAGCATGCAAGTTCTCTTGCAATAGCTGTTTTAGCTACATTATATTTTTTACCTCTCAAGGTCATTCGATAATATTTTCTTCTTAATCTTTCATTGGCTCTATCCGCATATGCTACTACTTCACTGCTGCATTTTTCCTGTCTTGATTTCAATTCTTTTGATTTAAATCCTACTCTTCCTCGTGTATAACCTTGTGATGCTTCAACCAGTAATTTTCTTAAGTGATTATTCCCTGCTTTGGTGATTCCAAGCTTCTTTTCATGACCTCCTGATGAGTCATCTCCAGGAATCAAGCCTAAATATGCCGAATACATGTTTCCTTTTTTAAAACGATTGAAATCACTTGTTTCCACGATTAAAGATAGTGCAGTATGCGTTTTAATGCCAATCAAACATTGCAGCTGTTGCACTTTTTCTACATATTCTTCTTTTAATGATATTTCTTCAATTTGTCTGTCTAAAGTCTCTACACGATCGCATAGATGATTATATTCAATCATATATTCTTTCAATGTATCTTGAAGTAATGGTTCACTAAAAGAAACTGTATTTATCCAATCAATATGTTTTCTTGTCCAGTAACTTTTCCCTTTGAATTGTTTACCATTGCGTGTTAAAAACGCAATTATTTGTTGCTTGATGCTTTTCAAGCTTTCTTTTATATCATCTCTCATACGAATGAATTCTTTTACTGAATTATCAAGTTCAGTAGGAACATGTACAGCAGAATATCCCCCATAAGCCAAACATTCCGCAATCATCTTGGCATCACGATAATCATTCTTAAGTTTTCTTCCACCTTTTTCAGTTTTCATGGTTGTTGGAGCCAGGATAACACATTCCACACCTTTCTCTTTTAATTCATGATATAAAGAATATCCTAGACATCCTGCTTCATAGCCACATACAATGTTTAATTCTTCATTTTCATACTTCTTTTTAAAAGTTTCAATAACATGAATAATGTTTTTGATTTCAGGTTTTACTTGTGTAATACAGTGAACTGTACCATTATGCTCAAAAGATGGCTCAAAAATGCATAAAGTGTAGTTTGTAGTATGGACATCCATTCCGATTTTTATTATTCTATTCATAGGTAACCCTCCTTATTTGTTTGCGGTAATCCCACAATACTATGAATTTTTGTTTCTACTCAAAGTATAATGGTAAATCCACGATTGAACAATTAAGGAGAGTTACTTTTTTTGTTTCCTCCTCGTCATTTCATATTGTCTATAACTCACTGTCGGTCATTTGCTTCCAACAATTCCAGCAGCATTTGTTCTGCCAACCATTTATATTCTGGTCGGGCAACGCTTTTGAAATCATCTTCGTATTCATCATATTCGTTGATATGTTCCATGTTCCTCCTTTCGAGCATGAAAAAAGCAGCTAATCATTATCGACTAACTGCTTTATGTCTGTTATTTAATTATAAATGTCTGTCCGTATCTCTTGCACCATACATCAAACGTCGTACTTCCATCACATCATCAATCACTACATAATAAACAACGTAATTGCGTACATAAATCCGATAGTAAGGGTAGTCACGTTTTTTTGCGGATGGATATGGTTCAAAGGCAACAGGATTGTTCAGCCTTTCCAGTATAGCAGCTTCCACATCATCAACCAGACGGATTGCTGCGTCCTCGTTCTTTAAAACATTCGTAATGTAACTCGCTGTGCTAATCAAATCCTGTTCAAAAAGCGGTAAGTACCGCAGCTTAAAGGATTTATTTTCCATGTATAGCTCTCCTTACATTACTGAATACTGTTTCGTGAGAAAGACGTTCCTCTGTCATAGCTGCCTGTCGGTCAGCTTCATCAAGTTTCATTTCTATACTGTCTGTCAAACTTGCATATTCTTCCAGACTTAAAACAACCATAGCACCGTAACCATTCTTTGTCAGATATACAGGTTTCCCTCCGTTTACGATAGCTTCAATTTCTGGAAATTTATTTCTAAGGTCTGAAACAGGTCGAATTTGTATCATGTTTAATCGCTCCTTTCATATTGTTTATTCTATCCTAATTTTATCAGAATATTATCACAGAAGCAATATTAACTTGTGATTCTACCGGGATTCTACCGAAACATATCGCCAAATGCTCCAATAATTGTTTCCCAAAATCCAATAGGTTCTCGAACCCTTTTTTCGACTTTTTTAAGAAGTTTGTCAATTTCTTCAATTAATCTGTCCTTTTCTCCACACAAGCTATTAAACTCCTCAATATTATTGTTAAATCTTTCATAAATATATTCAATATATTCTTCCACACTTACATTCAAACTGTCAGGATAAATTTTGAATGTATATTTCATAGGATTTCCTAGCGAAAATTCCACAGCACATGACGAGGTATCAATCTTTTGCAAAAGTGCTTTGGTGGCTTCTTTGTTATAGAGGATAAAGTAACCTCTAGGGGAAAAAGTTCTACAATTTGTTGGATTTACAGATTCAAAATGTGCTTTTTCATCTTCAGACCTATTGTAAGTTTTAAAGGAATATCCGTCTCGGTATATATCAAGATTAGATACTAATTCATTATGCAAATCGGGAATATGATGTTTTAAATTCCATGAATATATCAAAATTCTTTTTTCCAAATCTAATGAACTTTTCGCTATTTTTTTCTTGATAAATAAAATATCTCCTGTGCTTTCAAGTTCTTTTATCAGTGGCAGATATTCATCATTCTTTTTATAATGCTCCCATAATTTGGGACAATCATCTGCCAATGCTTCCTTTAATTCAGAAAAATGTCTATGAATATTTTTATAGAGTTCTTGTAGTTTTGCACGGTCTGCTTGATTTTTCCCAGATTTTAGACCAAGAATAAAAGTCACCATACTGACAAATAGGCTCGTTGCTAAACTTAATAAAACTGTTTGCATGGTTTGCGACATTATCTACACCCCTTATCCTTTAAGTATAAATAACATTATATCTCGATTTACAAGCACCTACAATATACTTTCAAACCAGTTAATTATTTCTAAAGTGAAAAGTTAAATTCCACTTTAGGTGGGTCAAAGTTGCGTTTAGTCTTTCCTTGATAGCCTCATAAAGTACTTTTACTGGCTGCTTATAATGCTCATAGCTTTTTTTAATATTTCAACAGCATCTTTAAGATCTCTGTTTTCTTTTTTTAGACGTGCTAGTTCTTTGGCTTCATCACTTGAAAAATTGCCTGATCCTCTGAATAAATTGCTATCTTCATTTTAATTCTTAGCTTCATCAAACTGTTTGCACCATCTATGGATTGAACTATTGGAAACTCCTAGATTATCAGCAACCTGTTGAAAAGTAAGTTCAGGATGATCCTTTCTATATTGAACTGCATCCAATTTAAACTGTTTGTCTATCACTTTATTTTCCGACATGTTTAACACCTCTATTTTCATGTTTCAGACTAGTATTCTTTCGAATGTTTTTCAATTCTTTTTTTTAGATATTTTCTCTATTTGACTGGCACTAAATTTATACTAGCCCCAGATGCCAGGTACTTTGAAATTCAGTACATCTATGAAGCTGAATGCATTCAAAGAAATTTTAATAAATCAAATGCATTGGCACTAAATCTAGGTATTAATAATCTTGTCACTGCTGTATCAAACAGAGTGGAAACATTCATCATTGATGGACCCACCAAACAGCATTAAAAAACAATGGAAGAACTATAGCTGTCATAGGAACACCTATTAACCAGTACTATCCTAAAGAAAACAAAAACCTTCAACTCGCAATTGAAAAACATGGACTTGTTGTCTCACAGTTCCCACCTTGTAATAAAGTATACAAATGGAATTTCCCTACAAGAAATGCGACTATGAGTGGTATTTCTATTGCAACTATTATCATGGAAGCAGGAGAGAAAAGTGGAGGATTAAGACAAGCAGATCACTGTATAAAGCAAGGTAGAGACATCTTGATACCTTACTCATTACTACAATCTTCTCTCTTATGGCCTAGAAAGTATATACAAAAGGGAGCACATACCTTTAAGAATATAAAAGAAGTATTAGAACTATTAAATAAATTAGAAGGAGACCATAAATGTGTATTGAAATAGAAAACTACAAACAACATGATTTATTCAATTACTTTGATTACAATCAAATTGATACTGAAGAATTACTTAATACTCTCTTGAATAATCCAGAATACAGTCTTAAGCTCAACAAAAGAAGAGTACCAGTAATGGAAATTGCGAAAGTTTTAGGCTTTACAATCTATACTACAAAATTCAATAATTATAATGTTAAAGCAACAATAGGTATATCAAACCAACTTATCAACAAATACAAAAGCGATAAGGTCATTATTCTTAGTAATGAATATACTGATGAAGAAATTCTTTTCTCTTTATGCTATGAGTTAGCTCATTACATCTATGATAGTAATCCAAGTGATGAGTATTCTCATACATACAGAATTAATGATATAGAGCCAAGAACTATTCGTTTTGCGGATGCTTTATTAATGCCACTAACATCTTTCAAAGAAGCATATACTGAGTTATCTCACAATATTAATGATCTAGAACTTCTTATTCGTGCATTATCTGATACATTTAATGCGTCCCAAGTTGCAGTACAAAGACGTTTAAAACAAGTGATAAATACAAAGCTTTAAAGGAGTGTCAGATTCTTTATGAGTTTAAGCTTGAATAAGTCAGAGAAATCTGGCTTATTTTTTATTGCAAGAATGTTCATGCTTCTATAAGTTGGAAGAGATAAATAATAATATAGGTTTAATTTAAGTAATCTTTACGTATAAAGGGTATAGATAATATAGGAGACTTATTTTGTATCTGGAAGAGAGTATTTTTATAATCCATGACAAAGAATTAAGCAGAGTATTATATTTCTTAAAAGAGTTTTAGACATAAACGTCAGTGAGAAAGGATGGTTATAAATTTGTGGCGAAAAACCCACACGCAGGCGTGTGGGATGAAAGCCACATTTCACTTGATATATACTTAGAAAAATGATATATAATTTATGTATATTAAAGTATAGAAAGTAAACTGATCATTAGTAAAAGTAACTATGATATAAACACACATACAACAAAACAACTATCACTGTAATCAGAAAAATCCTAATAATGCTGCACGTATAGCGAACAATAATAACCATGCAGAACAGTGCAATCCTAATAATT
>OIXW01000618.1_pt1 | contig 10668 bp, 8 predicted proteins | sample 1587951 | NCBI WGS metagenome assembly OIXW01 (sample SAMN03283239) | human gut metagenome | biome: human-associated habitat; material: feces | host: Homo sapiens | place: Peru | collected 2012
TAAGGCTTTGCGGACATTTAAGAAGATATAAAAAGATAGTCAAAAAGACATATATGATTTCTTTAGAAATATTACATGATTTATATAATATATTACACACTTTGTTTATTATCTTTAATTTATATTTGAGAAAACCTTAAGACAGGTATTTAATGATATTTCTTTCATTTTTTCATGTTTTTCTATTGCATTAACCTAACCCATATGGTATTATATTCAAGCAGTCGGAAAACAAATGTCTACGTAGCTCAGCTGGATAGAGCACACGCCTTCTAAGCGTGCGGTCATGGGTTCGAATCCCCTCGTGGACGCCATCTGAAAATAACCTCGGTTCATCCGAGGTTTTTATTTTATCTTGGACTAGAGTTACTCTTTAGTCCTTTTTTCATACAAAATAAAAGAGACAGCCTTTAAGCTATCTCTTGAGTTAATATACTATCTGTTAGAATAACGTGATAAGAACTGTTTAGCACGTTCTGTCTTAGGATGTTCAAATACTTCTTCAGGTGTACCCATTTCAGCAATAACACCTTGATCCATGAAGCATACAACGTCACTGACTTCTCTTGCAAACTGCATCTCATGAGTTACGACAGCCATTGTTAAACCTTCTTTAGCCAATTCCTTCATAACATCTAATACATCCCCTACCATTTCAGGGTCTAAGGCACTTGTAGGTTCATCGAATAGAAGAACTTCAGGCTTCATACATAAAGCTCTCGCAATGGCTACACGCTGTTTCTGACCACCAGAAAGCTTTGTACTAGAAGCATCCGCAAATTTATCCATACCAACAGCTTTAAGCTGTTTCATAGCTTCAACGCGGGCTTCTTCTTTAGATTTTTTTAATACTTTGATCTGACCAATCATACAGTTTTCTAATACTGTCTTATTACTAAATAAGTTGAAGTTCTGGAATACCATACCTACCTTACTACGATAAGTAGAGGCATCCATATCACCTTTAAGAATATTCTGACCATTAAATAAGATTTCTCCTGCGTCAGGTACTTCTAGAAGGTTAATACATCTAAGTAATGTACTCTTACCAGAACCACTTGAACCAATAATAGTCACTACTTTACCACGTTCAATAGTGAAATCAATATCATTAAGGACACGGAGGTCACCAAAATGTTTTTCTAAATGTTTAATTTCAATTACTGTATCCATTTTTTCCTCCTTATGCACAGTTATCCTTAATACTTACTGTGTTAGTCTTATTGATCTTCTTTTCAACATAGTTAAGCGCAAATGTGGCAACAGTTGTAAGAATTAAGTAAAGAATTGCGACAACAAGATATACTTCAATATATCTCATGTTTGTACCAGCCACTGACTGTGCCTGGAAGAATAATTCAACAACTGAAATCGCATTTAACATACAGCTATCCTTGATATTAACAATAAACTGGTTACCAAGTGATGGGAATGTATTTTTAATTGCCTGTGGGAAGATGATAGAAATCATAGTCTGAGTATTTGTCATACCTAAAGACTTAGCTGCTTCCATCTGTCCTGCATCGATAGACTGGATACCACTACGGATAATTTCAGCCATATAAGCAGCTGTATTAATAGAAATAATCACCATACCTGCAGTGAAGTTATTCCAGTGTAATACTGGTTTAAATAAATAATAAAGGAATACGGCCTGTACCATCATAGGTGTTCCACGGAATACCCATACATAAAAACCTGTAATAAAACGTCCTAGCTGTTTAAAAAATCTTGTCACTGGCTTATCTAGAGGATCTAATGGGACACAACGAATGGCACCAATAATAAGACCTAATACTAAACCAGCTAATGTACCAACAATCGCAAAAGCGATTGTCATCTTAATACCATACCAGAATAGAGGCCAGTTATTGATTAACTGGCTCCATGCATATTGAAAATCTATTTTCATTTTATCTCCTATTTATCAGTAGGTGCTCTCTTAACAGCATCTTCCATGATTTTTAATCTTTCTTCCTGTGAAATAGAATCTAAAGCCTTCTGAATCTTTTTGAATTCAGCAGTCTTACGTGTATTATTCTTTAATCCAATTGATACTGCAGTATCTACATCAAAGTTATGACCATCTGCGAACTTAACGATTGATAAATCTGGGTTAGCCTGTACGATACCATTCGCAACTGGTAATTCTGCAGTAATACCATCTGTATCACTCTGCTGTAAAGCAACAACTAATTCTGGATAAGTTGATTTAGGTGTCTGATGTTTTACACCCTTGATCTGATCAATGATTGTATCATAGTTAGTATTCTTCTGACCAGTTACCTTATAGCCTGAGAACTGCTGGATATCATTGAATGATTCCATAGTGCTGTTCTTTCTTACAATCATAACCATTTCACTCTGATAATAAGGTGTAGTGAAATCTAATCCCTTTTCACGTTTTTTATCTGCAGTCATACCTGCAACGATTGCATCAATTTCACCAGATTCTACAGCTGGCTGTAAACCATCCCATGCAATTTTCTTTACCACAAGTTTTTTACCTAATTTCTTTGCGATTTTGCTGGCAATGACAACATCATAACCATCAGCATAACCTGCTCCACCATCTAATTTAACAGCTGTATCTGTTTTCTTAGAAGTCTGCCAGTTAAATGGCTGGTAAGCTGCTTCCATTCCTACTGTAAAAGTATTGTCATCTGTAGTAGTGGATGATCCACATCCTGATAATACAAGTGCTGCTGTTGCAAGCGTAATTAAAGTCTTTTTCATAAATTGTTCCCCTTTCTATATAAAAATAGAAAAAAAGCCATACGTTATCGTATAGCTCTTAACGAATAGATAACGCCTCTTCATCATGAAGGAGTGAGACAGGTATTTCCTGAATCACCAAGACCACAAGCTGCCGCTTATCCTCTTTCGGCGATGATTACCTTTCATATGATTCTACGTCTGCCGACTCCTCATATTACTCTGATGCATCGCTTCCTCTATCTTTATATTTGACTTTACATGCTCATTATAATAGGAAGATATGAAATGTCAATTCCTATTTACTTAAATGTACCCTTATTCCAAAGTTTTAATCATTACATCTACATTTGCACCATCAATGGTCATCACGGCATAAGAACGTTTTGATCCTCCACGAGGCCAAGATGTAGATCCTGGATTAATGAGCCATAATCCATTTTCCTCTTTTGCGAGAGGCATATGAGTATGACCTGAGATGAGAACATCTCCATTGTATTTGTGTAAGAAATCAAGCATCTTCTTTTCACGGTCAAAATAACCAAAGAACTGACCATGAGTAATGAGAAGATGTCTTCCTTCTATATCTAATCTTGCAGTCTGTGGAAGATCAAGACTCCAGTCATTGTTTCCTTTGACTGCCACAAATTCATCTAAATCACGAAGTGAATAGGATTCACTATCACCGCAATGGATATAATAATCAGCATCATCTTCTAATACTTTAATATCTGTCATGATATTCATATCGCCATGGTTATCTGACATAATTACGATTTTCTTCATTCTGCTGCCTCCTTTTGATTATATTCTTCAATACAGCTATTCTCTTTATAAATCTTATTTGCAATCTTCTTGCCTACATAGCGATAATAATGGGCATCATAGACATGATTGGTAGAAGAAGCCATACGTTTAGGATAACGCAATATAAAGCCATATTCATGGGCATTGGCTTCTAACCATTGTGACAGGGCTGATGTTTCAAATTCCTGATAGGCAATAGATTTAGAGGCTATAGAAACAGTTCTACCTAATTGTCTTTCATCCTTGCCTGCAAGAGAGGCATTTGAATACTGGAAATCATTGAAGCTTGTATAGGCTTCTTTAATATAAAAATCATTCGCAATACCTTTTGGCATCGCATCAATCATCTTCTTTAATGCCTGATAAGCATCATTGTTTAAATACATTGCATACTTTAAACGATGAATATCGGACATCAAGACAAGGTTATGAGGGACATAGGAACCTATATAAGTATTCTCACCAAGTGTTGTAAGAAGAGATGAAGGATCCGCAATCAAGAAGACTTCAAGATTATTGGCCTGTGTCATAAGTGTTGTAAGACCATAACGTGTGTAGTTATCACAGGCATCCGCAAAGAATGATTTGATTAACTTGTCATTTAAACCATGATTCTTTAATAACTCAATATAGTATTCTGTATCATCTACATAGCTATAATCTTCATAAAGAGGTCTCATTTCATAATATATTTGTATTTTATCAAAATCGAAGTTCTGATTATATAAATACCCTGCTTCAAGGTCATGCTCTACTATCTTCTTAGCTTGATCATAAGCCTTTCCTTTAAAGGCGTTTGTTAGCTTCTCAGCGAGTTCATTCCCTGTTGAAAGGATGATTTTATTATTATCATAACGACCTGTTTTTTCTAATAGTTCATAATATTGATAATAAGGAAGATAAAAGTCATCATACTTGATATATTTCATAAAATGGTAAAGAGGAATTCTGTTTTCTACAAGATATTTCTGTTCTTCTTTACTTAAATACTTTTCGATGATCATTCTATTATCATTGTTGATGCCATTGACACGATAGAATGGATCAAAACGGAGATTGATTGTATAGAATGAAACGATAAATAATGCAATGACTGTTATAAACAGATACTTGCGCTTATTTTCCATTAAATCACCTGCTCTCTAGTGTCAATTATATAGTATATCTCCAGAAGTGTATAGTTTAATCTTTATGCAGTACTTCATAGAGCTTCAAAGCAGTATTTTTAGGAATGACGGCTTCTAGTTCTTCAAGTGTGGCTTCTTTCATCTTTTTAACACTCTTGAAATGATTTAGAAGCTTCTTCTTACGTGCTTCCCCTATTCCATCTACTTCATCTAATATAGAACTAAATAATGATTTAGAACGCACCTGACGATGGAATGAGATTGCATAACGATGCACTTCATCCTGCATTCGAGTAAGTAGGAAGAATAACGGACTCTTTGTATCAATAGGTACCTGATTGCCATTTTCATCAAGTAACATAGCAGTAGAATGCTTATCATCTTTAGATAAACCACATATATGTACAGAAAGATTTAAGCTATCAATAACTTCCTTGGCTACTTTGATTTGTCCAAGTCCCCCATCGACAATAATAAGATCTGCCATTTCCTTCTGCTCCATAAGCAAACGATAATAACGGCGATAGATGACTTCTTTCATACTTGCATAATCATCAGGACCTTCTACTGTCTTGATCTTATATTTACGATAATCCTTCTTAGAAGGCACACCATCCTTATATACAACCATACCAGCTACTGCATACGCTCCCTGGATATTAGAGTTATCATATAATTCTATTGTATGAGGTGTATCTATACCAAGTTTTTTACCTAATTCAATAATAGGCAGAATTGTTTTTTCATCTGTCTTCTCTTTTAATAAGAATTTCTTTTCTAGTGCTTCCTTCGCATTCTTATTGGCCATTTCTACTAGAGATTTCTTATCTCCTCTTTGAGGCTGTAAGACATGACAGGATAATATTTCAGTAAGTAATTCTTGATCTACATCTTGAGGAATCAATAGTTCATAAGGTTCAGGATGTGTCTGATAATAGGTAACTAAGAAACGAATGAGATCTTCTTCAAAATCTTCTCCTACTGGTTCTAGGTTGAAATCATGATAAAGAAGCTTTCCTTCACGCATAAAGAAGAGCTGAATACTGATATAGCCTTTATCAATATAATAGCCTAGAATATCTCTATCTTTATAGTCACCAAATTGTACATTCTGTTTGGCTGTGACATATTCTATCGAACGGATTAGATCACGATATTCTTTAGCAAGTTCAAACTGCAGGTTTTCACTGGCAGTCATCATCTTTTCAGTGAGTTCATCTATTTTAGACTTAGTATTACCATGTATAAAGGAAATCAGTTCTTTTCTTATTTCATCATACTGGCTCTTATCAATATCATTGATACATGGACCTAAACATTGATGCAAAGAGTAATATAAACATGGTTTGTCTGGGACATGATTACATTTTCTTAGAGGATAAAGCTTATTTAATAGTTTAAAGGTATTTCTTGCAGCAGTCGCATCAGGATAAGGACCAAAGTACTTGTTCTTTTTATTTTTAGTTTTTCTTACTATCTTAAGTCTTGGGTGGGTTTCATCAGTCAGTTCAATATAAGGATAATAGGTATTATCCATGAACATGATGTTATATTCAGGTGTATAGTCTTTAATAAGGTTGATTTCTAGTAATAATGCTTCTTTTTCACTGCCTGTCACTATATAGTCAAAATCCCATATATGATCGACAAGCTTTGTAGTCTTGTAGTTATGTGCTCCTGTAAAATAAGAAGAGACGCGATTCTTGAGTTTTCGCGCCTTTCCTACATAAATCACTTTTCCTTCTGTATTCTTCATTAAGTAACAGCCAGGAGACATAGGAAGCAAAGAAAGCTTCTTTTTAATATAGTCTAGATTCTTATTCAAAGCTAACCACCGTTACACCTAAACCACCTTCATTAGGACCACCATCACGATATTCCTTGACATAAGATAAGTGATCTAATTTCTTTCTTATACCATTACGTAAGATTCCTTTACCCATGCCATGGACAATACGTACTGATGGATAACCTAATAATAAAGCATCATCTAAGAACTTCTCTACAATATTCATAGCTTCTTCATAACGCATACCAATGACATTGACTTCATAATGTCCAGTTTTCTTCATATGCTGTCGTGTACCTGCTTTTTTCACCTTCTGAGGCTTAGATGCACCATGCATGAATGTGACTTCTGTATCCTTTACACGTGCCTGAAGACCACCTAAATCAACAAGTAACTCATGCTTCTTGACTTCTAGTACATCTCCTTCTCTATTCATTTTATCAAGCTTGACATGATCACCCTTCTTAAAGACATGATCCTGTACTTTGACAACTTCCTTCTTTTCATATTTCTGTTGATCTAATGCATGTTTAGCGGCAGTGACCTGATGAGGTTTTAAAGCACCCTGATTCATGATATCTTTAGTTAACTCATCAATTGTCTTCTTTGCTTCTTCAAGCATCTTATTGGCTTCCTGCTGAGCTTCTTCAACAATACGATCTTTCTGTTTTGTCGCAATAGAAAGCTGATGTTCATAGCGATTATGAAGCTTTTCATTATCAGCAAGTAATATATTGATTCTTTCTTCCTTCTCATCTAATTCAGCACTCTGTTTAGTGAGCTTTTCTGTGAGTTTTTCTGCTTCACTCATGCGTTCTTCTTTATTATGTAACGCATGATCAATGATCTCATGATCGAGTCCTAAAGAAGCTGCAATTTCAAAAGCATAAGAAGAACCGATAGAATGAAGCTTTAAGCGATAAGTTGGACGCATTGTTTCAACATCAAATCCAACTGATGCAAGAGTAATATCATCTCTTGACTGACCATAGCTCTTAAGTTCACCATAGTGTGTAGAAGCAATAATACGACAATCACGATTAAGTAATGTATCTAAAATAGCTTCACCAAGACATGCCCCTTCTTGTGGATCTGTACCAGAACCAATTTCATCAATGAGAATCAAAGAACGACATGTAGCATGTTCTAGGATATAAATAAGCTTTTTCATATGTGATGAGTAAGTTGAAAGTGATTGTTCAATGGACTGTTCATCACCAATATCTGTATAAACAGCATCAAAGAATGGAATAGAAGCTGAGATTGCTGGTACAGCTAAACCACTAATAGCCATTAATGAAAGTAGTCCTGCTGTCTTTAAAGCGACTGTTTTACCACCTGTATTAGAACCAGTAATCATCAGCATCTTACCATCAATAATAATATCATTAGGAACAATTTTTTCCTGATCAATTAAAGGATGTCTTGCCTGTTTTAAAGAGAGTATACCTGTTTCATTAATATCAGGTTTAATGCAGTCATAATCACAGCCAAAACGTGCTTTCGCAAAGATAAAATCAAGTTCTGACATGAGTTCCTGATCAAAATAGAATCTTGTATAGTTATATTTTACACGTCTTGTAAGACTCTGCAGTATCTTATTGATTTCTGTCTGTTCCTGACTCTTTAATTCATTCAGTTCATTGTTCATGACAACAACACTTTCTGGTTCAATAAAGAATGTCTGACCAGACGCACTTGTGGCATGGACTAATCCCTTGATTTCATTTTTATGTGGTGCTTTAACTGCAAGAACGAGACGGTCATTCTTGCTTGATAAAGTATCCATGCTTAAAGAATTCTTTTCACTTTTTAAGTAGCCTTCCATAGAATGACGGATACGTCCTTCTAATGCATGCATGCTTTTTCTAATACGGTATAATGTTTCACTTGCATGGTCACTAATAGAGCCATCGGGCATAATACATCTATTGATTTCAATATGAAGGCCATTATCCCCTTCTAATCCTTCTACCTGGTCTCTAAGTAGAATAATATCTCCTTCATAAGCATTAAAATAAGATGTCACCTGGAAGATGTTTTCTAACATATGATCAATGATCATGAGTTCTTCAGGAGCAAGAATACCATCCATCTTTGCCTTTGCAAGATAAGCACTGATATCACTTAATGGTGCAAGAGGTAAAGTACCCATAATACGATGAATAGTCATCGCTTCTTCTAAACGGTTCTGTTCTTCATTTAAATCTGCAAGATTATCATACATCTCTAGATTTAGTATTTTCTTTTTCGCAATCTCAGTACGACAATTACCTGCAATACTATTTAAAATACGAGGGAATTCTAAGACTTTATAACTATCTAACATTTTATTCACTTCCTATATTATTTAATATTGTATTCTTTTCTGTTTCTGTATAAGGTGTCTTATTTAATAATAAGATAAATTGTGTTTTTTCATCACTTGGTATAATGACCTGCTGTTTCATGATGGCAGGACCTAGTTGTGTATAGACAAACTGCACTGCATCATGCTCATCAAGTAAGCCATGATCATAAGCATGATTATTCGCAATAATCATCTTCTTTAAGATATCTTTGTCTTCTAATTGGAGTGTATGCTGTCCTTTTAATAAACTTCCATAGGCACTTGCTTCATTGATGGCTGTTTCTGAAATGATTGGTACATCCTCTATGATTAAATGTCCTATTTTTGAATTGGTTAATATATCAGGACCAAAGAAAGGAATAATAATCATCACCATAACCATAAAAGAGATAAATATACCTTTTAAACCATGAAGTAATGCGCCTAACAAATGATTTACAAATGATGTGAGAGCAAAGTGGTCAGTTAATTTAGTCATTAAAGGTTTAATTAAAACGCCAATCAGCTTACGTATTATTTCTAAAATAACGAACATGATGATAAACACAATCAGCATATTCACAACTGAACCACCAAGCAGTGATAATGGATCATCTGTTGGTTTATAAATCTGGATAATTGAAGAAATTGTTTCTACATTAAAATAGATAAAAAGCATCATGATAATGAAGCTTACTAAATCATAGAGTGTAGAGAAAAAACCTTTGGAATATCCACAAAAAAACATATATAACAAAAAAGCGATAAGAATCAAATCGAGAAAACTCATAACACTTACCTCCTTGATACTGTCGGTTCTTAATTATAACAAATGAAATTTATACTGTCAAAAAAATGAAATTTATGATAAAATAAGACATGTGAGGTGAATATGGTGGAGCCAATTAAATTTTTGATTAATGAAAACATTTTAAACAAGATGAAGAAGTTTTATGACAGTCAGATGGTTCCATTCGAAAGCGAGAACCTTCTTTTAAAAGCTCATGCTATTGGCTGTGACATCGAAGTAACATCTGATTATGAAGCAAGCTTTTTAGGACAGAATGCCGTGCATGAAGCAAAGCATTGGTCTAGAAGTTTAGCAAAAAAGATTGAGCAGGAAAAGAATTCAGATCATTTATGCATGCATCCACATATTGGAGCTGCAGAAACTGGATCTGCTGATTTCCTTGGACCGCTTTGTGTTGTCGCATGCTATGCGGATGATGAAGCACTTGAGATTATTAAAAACTTAAAGATTGATAATGTCGATGATTTATCTAATCAGGAGATTATCAATTGCGCTAAACTATTAAAAGAACATCTCATTTCATCACTACTAGTATTAGATAACTCACATTATAATAAGATGATTGATAGTGGAATCAACCAGGCAAATATTCGTGCACGCTTATTTAATCAGGCTGTTGTGAATGTTCTTCAGAAAGTGAAGAAGAGTGTTGAATTCAAAGTTATTGATCAGTTCGTTTCACCTAAGACTTATTATAATTATTTAAAGAGTGAAGTTATTGTTGTAAAAGATATGATTTTTGAAACCAATGCTGATGAACAGTATTTAGCAGTATTAGCTGCAGAAATCATTTCTCGTTACGCATATCTACAATATTTTGCTAGTATGACAAAGAGTTTAAAGATGAACCTTGCTAGAGGGGCCGGCACTAATGCCGAAATCGTGGCTGTTAAACTTGCGCACAAGTATGGTGATAAGATTCTTACTAAAGTATGTAAGTTGAATTTCACTAATACTAAACGAGTTAAGGGAGCATTAAAGAAATTAAAAGAAGGCCAATAGGCCTTCTTCTTCATCTAGAGAATCATTATTGATCAATGGTATTAAGTTAAAGAAAACTAATACCATCTGATAATTAAGTTAAGGTGTC
>OIXW01000620.1_pt1 | contig 10656 bp, 9 predicted proteins | sample 1587951 | NCBI WGS metagenome assembly OIXW01 (sample SAMN03283239) | human gut metagenome | biome: human-associated habitat; material: feces | host: Homo sapiens | place: Peru | collected 2012
CCAACGTGCCGTCGATGTCGAAAAACAATGCTTTTATCTTCTTATCCATAAATATGTCTTTTAAACCTTAATATATATAAAGAGGTGTAAGCCTCATCTTGCTCTGATTTTCAGGTGCAAAATTACTAAAAAACAGATAATTAGCAAAAGAAATGCAGATTTTTTAAATTTTCCTTGCCACTTTCGCAGAAAAAACGTATATTTGCTTCGACTTTCATGCACAAGAAAACATCTTGACCCATGCATAGGAAAGCAATCCAAAAACCTAAAAGATTATAAAGATTATGAAGAAGAAGAACTACGCTATCGTAGCATCCTTCCTGATGATGCTAGTAGCGACGCTTACTTCATGCGAAAAGTTTGCACTCGATGAAACGAGTACTGACCCACATGATGCAAACGCCAATGTAACCTTCCATGTCTCCATGGGAAAGAACCAGTCGACAGAATTCAACACTAAGGCTGCTGGATTCAACACCAAGGCAGCCGACAGCAATGCCATCCCGCTAGAGAAAGTATGCTCCCGACTCTCACTTGGCATCTTCGACGAAATAGGAAAGGTGAAGACCCTCAACACCCTATCTACAGACAAGGAATACGGCAAGCTCTCCGTCGCTCTGGACGAAGGCGAATACCGGGTTGTCATCATCGGACATAACGGAGCCGGCAACTGCACCATCAGCTCTCCGGAAAAGATAAAATTCAGCAACAACAAACTCACCGACACCTTTTATTATTACGGCAGACTCAACATCACCAGCGAGGAAACCGAAGAGACGATAGAACTGAAACGAGCCGTGGCACAATTCAAGGTCCACATCACCGACTCCGTCATCCCTGCCAATGCCCGAAGCATCAAGTTCTACTACACGGGAGGAAGCAGCACCCTCGACGCCACCAGCGGTTACGGATGCGTGAACAGCCGCCAGACCGAAGTTTTCAAACTGGCTAAAGACCAGAGAGACTATTCCGTATATACCTTCCCGCATGAAGACAATCAGGGACTGAACATGAAAATCAGCATTTCCGACGCCGACGGCAAACCCTTCAGGGAACTGGTTAAAGACAACATCGAGGTGAAGTGCAACTACATCACCAAGGCAAACATCAGCATAGCCGAAAGTTCCGGCGACAATCCGGGTGGCGGCGATGGAGAAGATGAAGACGATAAAGGAAATGGCGGATTCAACATCCTGTTCAATCCGGAATGGGCAGGAGAAATAAACGTTGAATTTGAATAACTTATCAAAGATAAAGAGGATAACTTATCAAAGATAAAGAGAATAACTTACCATATTATTTAGGAGAAAAAGAACAACGAGATTTCATCTTGTATGTTCTTTTTTTCCATAATATAATATATTTTTCGATTCTTAAAGATTTGATAATTAAATTTTCTTTGCCATTTAAGAATAATTCCATAATTTTGCATCCGATATTATATAATATTATTGTAAAAGGATGAAAAAAATATTAACTCTTATCATGCTGATGGGAGCAATGACTGCCGCCGAGGCTCAATCTCTGGAATTGAACCTGGACAGTTGCCGTGCCATGGCGCTGCGCAACAACAAGCAGCTCAATGCCTCTAAGCTCAAGAAAGACGTGGCGACCAACCTGAAGAAGTCGGCACGCACGAAATATTTGCCTAAGGTTGATGCCTTGGGCGGATACGAATGGTTCAGTAAGGAGATTTCCCTGCTCAATGATGGTCAGAAATCAGCATTCAGCAATCTGGGATCCAATATCCTGGGCGGCATTTCCGGCAATGCCAACAATATGATGACCGAACTGGTGGGCAAAGGACTGCTTACCCCAGAACAGGCACAGAAGATTGGCGGATTGCTCAACGAGAAAGGCGGCATCATCCAGCAGCAGGGCAATGCCCTGGGACAGAGCGTGGTAGATGCCTTCCGCACCGACACCCGCAACATGTGGGCGGGTAGCGTGATGGTGCGACAGCCTATCTACATGGGTGGAGCCATCATCGCAGCCAACAAGATAGCCGATATCGGTGAGCAAATCGCCGACAACGACCTCGACATGCAGACCCAGCAGACCCTCTACAGCATCGACCAGGCCTACTGGCTCGCCGTTTCCCTGAAACAGAAATACAAGCTTGCCACCAGCTACCATGACCTGGTGAAGAAGCTCAACGAAGATGTGCACAAGATGATTCAGCAAGGAGTAGCCACCAAGGCGGATGGACTGAAGGTAGATGTGAAGGTGAACGAAGCCGAGATGAAGATTACCCAGGCAGAAGATGGTCTAGTACTCTCGAAGATGCTGCTCTGTCAGCTCTGCGGCATTCCGATGAACCAGCAGATAACCCTTGCCGATGAAGACAAGGAATCGCTGGCACTTTCTGGAACACCTGTAGATACAGAGCAGCAGCGGGTAGCCGCAACCGATTCAGCCATGAACACCCGTCCGGAGTTGCGCATGCTGCAGAACACCCTCGACATCTCGAAGCAGGCCACCAATCTGGTGCGTGCCGTCTATCTGCCACACGTGGCTTTAACCGGCGGATACACCATCTCGAATCCGAATGTATTCAATGGTTTCGAGAAGAAATTTGCCGGTGTATGGAATGTGGGCGTCATCGTTCAGGTGCCGGTATGGAACTGGTTCGACGGAGCCTACAAGGTGCGTGCCGCCAAGGCTGCCAGCAACATCGCCCAGATGAATCTCGACGATACCCGCGAGAAAATCCATCTCCAGATTGCCCAAAGCCAGTTTAAGGTAAAGGAGGCACAGAAGAAGCTCAGCATGGCGATGAAGAACATCGACAGTGCCGAGGAAAACCTGAGATGCGCCAACCTGGGCTTCAAGGAAGGCGTGATGGAGGTGACCGACGTGATGGCTGCACAAACAGCCTGGCAGCAGGCACAGAGCCAGAAGATTGACGCAGAAATCGACGTGAAGCTCACCCAGGTGGGCTTGAACAAGGCGCTGGGTATTCTGCAGTAATTATAAAAACATAAAATAAAAATACAGAAGAGATATGTCTAAGAAATCACAGCATAATAACATATTGCTCGCCGTTATCGGATTTACGGCAGTAGTCATCCTCGTGGGTGTCATCGGTTTCTTCACCTTGGAACAGAAGGACGACACCATCCAGGGCGAAGTGGAAGTATCAGAATACAGAGTATCCTGCAAATTGCCGGGTCGTGTAGTAGAATTAAGAGTGAAAGAGGGCGACTACGTTCACGTTGGCGATACCCTCGCCATCCTCGAAGTTCCAGAGATGAAATCGCAGGAGCAGATGCTCCAGGCTACCAATGCCGCAGCCGAGGCGATGAAGGATTTGACCGATGCCGGTGCCCGCAAGGAGCAGATTCAGGGTGCCTTCCAGCTGGTTCAGCAGGCAGAAGCAGCCGCTACCATCGCCAAGAAAACCTACGACCGCATGCAGAACCTCTACAACGAGGGCGTCATCAGCGGTCAAAAGCGCGACGAGGCCTTCGCTGCCTACAAGGCTACAGAGGCGCAGGTGGCAGCAGCCAGGAGCCAGTATGAGATGGCGAAGAACGGTGCCCGTGAGCAGGAGAAGCGCATGGCAGCCAACAACACCCAGGCTTCGAAGAGCGCCGTGGATGTAGTGAAGAATCTCCTGAAGGAGACCGTTCAAGTGGCTCAGTGCGAGGGCGAGGTAAGCAACGTTTATCCTAAGGTAGGCGAGCTGGTAGGTCTCGGTTCCCCAATCATGAGCATCTCTATCATGAGCGATATGTGGGGCACCTTCAATGTGCGCGAAGACCATCTGCAGGGCTTGAACAAGGGCGATGAGTTCACCGCTTTCGTTCCAGCCTTCAACAAGGAAATCAAGATGAAGGTGTATTACCTGAAGGATCAGGGTTCTTACGCCACCTGGAAAGCCACCAAGGACAATGGCGATTACGACCGCAAGACTTTCGAGGTGAAGGCCCGTCCTATCACCAAGCTCGAGGGTTTGCGCCCGGGAATGTCACTCATCATTAAATAACTTCTATGTTCAAGAGATTATATCATATAGCCCTCAGAGAATGCGGCATCATGTGGAAGAATCCCATCTATCTCTTCTGCATGGTCATCTTCCCCATCGTGGTGGTGATCTTCTTCACCTCACTGATGAAGGAAGGTGTGCCTACAGACATGCCTGTGGGCATCGTTGACCAGGACAACACGGCTACATCCCGACAACTGGTGCATAAGCTCGATGCCTTCCAGACCACCAAGGTGGTGTCGCATTACGAAAACATCGCTGAGGCAAGACATGCTATACAGAAGAACGAAATCTATGCCTTCCTGGTCATCCCCGATGGTACGGAGGCAGGATTGATGGCTTCCCGACAGCCTAAGATTTCGTTCTATTACAGCAGCGTGTCGCTGGCGGCAGGTTCCCTGCTCTTCCGAGATTTGAAGACCATCTCTACCCTGGGAGGCGCTGCTGCAGGAATGGCGAAGCTCTCGGCACTGGGAAAGACGAATGATGAAATCATGACCTTCCTGCAACCCATCGCCGTGGATCTGCACATGATTGGCAACCCATACGCCAACTACAACTACTATCTCTCCACCGTGATGGTGCCGGGACTCATCATGCTCTTCATCTTTCTTCTTACACCTTATTCTATAGGAACGGAACTGAAGTTCAACCGTGCCAAAGACTGGATGCGCATGTCAGGCAACAACCCTTATCTCGCCATTGCCGGCAAGATGCTGCCGCAGACGCTCATCTTCCTGAGCATCTTCCTGCTCTTTGAGTTCTACATCTATTACGTGTTGGGATTCCCTCATCCGGGCGGAGCACTGCCCATCGTACTCCTGGGCGTGATGAGCGTACTTGCCTGCCAGTGCTTCGGCATCTTTGCCTTCGAACTGATGCCTTCGCTCCGCATGTCGATGAGTATCTGTTCGCTGTGGGGCGTGGTGAGTTTCTCCATCTGCGGAGCCACCTATCCGCTCTTTGCCATGGATTCCCCTATCGAAGCCATCGGTCAGCTCTTCCCTATGCGTCACTACTACATGATTTACCAGATGAACATCTTCAATGGTTTCCCGATGAGCGATGCCGTGCTCCACTGGGGTGCGCTGGTGCTTTTCTGCGCCCTGCCTATCCTCACCGTCTGGAACATCAAGAAGGCAATGCTGGTATATAAATACTTACCGTAATGAAGAAAAGTAGTTTATTATATAAGATTATCAATGGCATCTGGGACATGTGCTTCATCTGGAAGACGGAGATGCGCAATGTGTTCCGCGACGAGGGTGTGCTCATCTTCTGCATCCTGGTGCCGCTGGGTTATCCGCTGCTCTACTCGTGGATTTACAACAACGAGGTGGTGAGAGAGGTGGATACGGCGATTGTGGACCTGAGCCACAGCCATACTTCCCGCGAGTTTATCCGCGACTACGATGCCTCTCCCGATGCCAAGGCCACCTATTACTGCAACAGTCTCGACGAGGCGAAGCAGCTGGTACAGAAGCAGGCGGTGCACGGAATCATCTATATTCCTGCCGACTTCGACACCCGATTGAACCGTGGCGAACAGGCACATGTAGGCGTTTATTGCGACATGAGTTTGATGCTTACCTACAAGGCGATTTACCAGACGGCACAGAGTGTGGCAAGCCATATCAACTCGGGCATTCAGATTTCGAAAGGTGGAGGATTCACGGATAGAGACGATGAACTTACCGCCCATCCACTGGAATTCGATGAAGTGCCGATATTCAACACCACCGGCGGATACGGCAACGCCATCCTGCCAGGCGTGCTGGTGCTCATCCTGCAGCAAACCATGCTGCTGGGCATCGGAATGGCAGCAGGAACATCGAGAGAGCTCAACAGAAACCGCGAACTGATTCCGGTGAGCAAGCATTATGGCGGCATTTTCCGCATCGTATTCGGCAAGGCTCTGGTTTATTTCATGGTCTATGCCGTAATGGGCATGTATCTTACGCTGGTAGTGCCGAAGATGTTCGGCTTCGTCAGCATGGTAACCTGGACCACCATTCTGGGCTTCCTCCTACCATACATTCTATCCTGCGTATTCTTCGGACTGATGCTATCCTGCCTGGTAAGATATCGTGAGAATGTGATGCTTTTGGTGGTATTTACCTCCGTTCCGTTGCTTTTCATGACGGGTATTTCATGGCCGCAGAGCAATATTCCAGCCTTCTGGCAAGGATTTGCGTGGGTATTCCCATCCACCTTCGGCATCAGAGGATTCCTCAGAATCAGCAGTATGGGAGCATCGCTAGCCGACATTCTACCAGAATTCAGAGCGCTCTGGATACAGACCGGTACCTATTTCCTCGCCACCTGCCTGGTTTTCAGACTGCAGTTGCGCTCAGCAAGACTCAAGGCGAATCTGCCTGCAGAAGTAGCAGAAGAAGAGGATGAGGCAGAAGAAATTGTTGATAATGGATAATGAATAATGTACAATTCATAATTTCGGGGGGTAACCATACAAAAAACAGCTGTTAACTGTTAACCCTGTTAACCCCCTGATAAAAAAAGCTAGGACTGCTTGCGGGCAATCCTAGCTTTTTGTATTTAAACCTAACCGAATAGATTACTTATGAGTACTTACAATCTTGGTTGGAGCCTTCTCGGCATTTCTGCGGTTCACCACGGTAACGATGCTCTGGGCGAGGCTCAGGAAAGCCTGACCGGTGATGGAATCTACCTTGGTTGCAGCAGGCGCACCATCATCACCACCCTCGCAGATGCTCTGAACAATAGGAATCTGCGCCAGCAATGGCACATTCATCTCCTTGGCGAGGTTCTTGCAACCCTCCTTACCGAAGATATAATACTTGTTCTCAGGCAACTCGGCAGGCGTAAAATAAGCCATGTTCTCGATAAGACCGAGGATAGGCACATTCACCTTATCATTCTGATACATGTCAATACCCTTTCTCGCATCGGCAAGCGCCACCTGCTGAGGCGTACTTACGATCACCGCACCCGTGATGGCGAGTGTCTGGAGCAGGGTAAGATGAATGTCACTGGTGCCAGGAGGAGTATCGAGGATGAAGTAATCCAACTCACCCCAGTCAGCATCGGCAATCAGCTGCTTCAGGGCAGAGCAAGCCATACCGCCACGCCACAAGGTAGCCGTAGTAGGACTTACGAAGAAACCGATACTCAGCAGTTTAACGCCATACTTCTCTACAGGTTCTATCAAATCCCTGCCATCCTTGTGAACAGAATAAGGACGCTCCTCCTCTACGCCAAACATCTTAGGCATAGAAGGACCGAAGATATCCGTATCGAGCAAGCCCACCTTGTAGCCCAACTTAGCAAGTGCGATGGCGAGATTGGCAGAAACCGTACTCTTGCCTACTCCACCCTTGCCCGAGCTTACGGCGATGACGTTCTTCACCTGAGGAAGCATTTTGCCCACCTCTGGACGAGGAGCCGACTTGAACTCAGTAACAATCTCCACTTCTACCTCCTTAGAGATATGATAATGGATGGCAGCCTCAGCCGCCTTCACGGTACTCTTCAGGAAAGGATCCGTATCACGAGGGAAAAGCAAAACCACCTTCACTTTCATACCGTTGATGCTAGGCGTATCCGCCAGCATCTCGCTCTCGATGAGGTTCTTCTTGGTGCCCGGATAAATCACCGTAGCAAGAGCCTCTTCTATCAATTTTGGATATAATGTCATATTTTTTAATTTTGTCTTGTGCAAAAGTAACAATAAATAATGTAATAAGCAAATAAAAACTAAATTATTTCAGATATAAAACGCCCAAGGCACCGCTTTGCCATCTCTACATCTTTATTTTATTGTTTACGGAATATAAATAAGTCCAAAAATTGAGCCCTATCTTTTGGTGAAATTAAAACACTTTTCCCATCAACAAATAAGATTCTTATCCGAGATAACGACAATGCCGGAGCACTTTCCCAAGTATGAGATTCCTCAATTTGCTTTATTTTTTTTATATCATATTTAGCCCTATAAAATGAGCCACACTTGACTATAAGTATGTGATTAGACACAACATACTTGGTATTACAAAAAATATCAGCTAAAAATACAAATAATAAAGTTGGCAGTATCAAATCCCAACTATTAAAATCAATAAAGAGAATAGGAATTATGGCAATGGTTGAGAAACCAAAGCAAAATATAACCAACCACATATCAATTTTCGACTTGAATACCATAGTTCCCACTTTTTTAAACTGTGCAACAAACATAAAATCTTCTGCAAAAGTAATAATAAATAATGTAATAAGCAAATAAAAACTAAATTATTTCAGATATTAAACACTTTTATGTATCTTTGCAAAACTGCAAAATGCGAAGTTTCGCACTTAACGACGAACATCGGTTCAAATATCGACGAACATCGGTTCAAATATCGACGAACAACGTCATTTAATGAACAATCAACGTTTAAAAACGAAGAAAATGAATTATAAGAAGATTATAATATGCATCGCCTTGGGCTTGGCTGGATTCACTTCGAATCTTTCGGCAACCGAACCTGCCGCAGCCATCAGGAGCCACAAGGCTGTGGATGCTTCAGCACCCAATGTTTACTGGACAGATGCCAATGGCCAGGTAAGCTACAACATCAACGCTAAGACTGCCCCTGTGGTAAAAATCGCTCTCAACCTTTTCGAGAACGACATGAAGGCAGTAACCGGAAATGCTGCCCGCCAGAAAGCCGCCGCTCCTATCCAGATATTCCAGCTCGACCAGCTCAGCAACAAGGAGTTTTCAGGTTTGGAGAAACTCGGTGCGCCCGTTCAGAAAATCATCACCACCAAGGACGCCTACTTCATCGGAGTAAGAAAGAACAAGCTGATTGTGGTGGGAAGCAACGCCCGAGGCACCGCCTACGCCATCCTCGAACTCTCGAAGATGGCAGGAGTTTCACCCTGGAAGGACTGGTACGACCTGAAGCCTCAGCCACGCAAGAGCCTCTTCACCCCCGTAGACCAGCAATGGACAGGCATCCCGAGAATCGAATTCAGAGGTCTTGCGCTGAATGGCAGCAAGTGGATGAATCCGCAGAACTACAGCCGCATTGCCCGCCTGATGCTGCGCCTGAAATACAACACCCTCTGGCAGGTGGATGGCAAGCACGACGCCACCTACAACAAGGCAGTGGTAGACAGTTTCGACATCTGCATCGCCGACAACTACAAGGTGACGGAATGGACGGGCAAGAAGCACAAGAAGAAGCACAGAAAAACCATCGAGAACGTGAAGATGGTTTGCGATAACGCCGAAATTCCTATCGAGAATGTGGCTCCGGGCCTGGTACTCGATATGCTCAACAACAGGGATTATCTGGAAACCAAATCAGAACGCCACGAGAAATCCCACCGCCACGAGGCTCATAACGACGAGGACTGTGCCTGGATAGCCAACGTAACCAATCCCAAGAAGGCATCCTTGCAGCTTGCCATGATGTCGGATCTTGCTTGGAACAAACATGCGCTCAAGGCGGGCATCAGAAACTATCTACAGTCGTGGCTCAACCAGCTTTTCGGAAGCATTGCCGGCAAGAAGATCCAGCCGCTCATGGAGGAGTACTACTGGCTCACCAGCATCCGCCAGCCAGCCTACATGGCCATGCCATACGGCGACACCAAGTTCCATTCGGGCGAGTTCGGCAACGAGCTGGAGCGTTTCCTCTACAACTATGATTTATTGAAGACGAAGACGGTGAACATCGAGAAGACCCTGCCAGCCAACCAGAGCGACGGTTTCTTCGAAATAGTGAAATACCCTATATTCTCGGCTGCCCTCATCGCCGAAAAGGAGCTGGAGGCACAGGAGGCAAGAGACATCGCCCGTCCGGGCCTGTTCCCGAAGGACGATGAAGCCAAGGCTGCCGCTGCCGTGAGCCTCAGCGCCTACAACACCCTGAAGCAGCTCAATGCCTATTATATGAAGTTGGGCAAGGGCAAATGGAGCAACTTCATCAGCATCAATGGTGCCGAGATGCAAGCCCCACAATTGCCGGGAACCCTTACAGCCGACGAAATCAAGCAACTGAAGGGGGAAGCCTTCGACAGAGATCAGGACCTTCAGCCGCTAGTAAACTTTACCAAACCGATCATCGCCAAGAACGCATACGACTATACGAGTTATACGAAGGCTCCAGTCCTGAAGGGTCAGACAGCTCAGGATATAGAGCTGAAGCCTCTGCTGGGTCACAGCAACAAAGCCGTGAAGTTGCCTAAGGGAGCGAGTCTGCGCTATAGATTTGCAAGCAGTCAGTTGGGCGATGCCCGCTTCACGCTGGCCGTGATTCCGGGTTATCTGTCGAATAAGAAGGATATGCGAGTGAGTGTGAGCATCGACAATGCCGAACCAGTGGTTTGCCAGATGAAGGAGGATTACAGCAGCAAGGACGGCAAGTTTGGCATCTGGCGAGGTCAGGTGCTGAAGAGTTTCTACGTCACCCTGCTCGACGGTTATCACACCATAGATATCAAGGCATTGGATGACAACGTGATTATCGACCAATGGGCATTGGATTTCGACGTGGATAGAGAATATTATGTATTCCCGGTATTGAAATAATGGGATTCCGGAGTTGAAATAAGGAAAACGTTAACAAAACTAACTCGCTCTAATTTGGACTTTGATTGAAAATCAAGAAGTTGGGCGTTTGCCTATATTATATAGGTAA
>OIXW01000622.1_pt1 | contig 10636 bp, 8 predicted proteins | sample 1587951 | NCBI WGS metagenome assembly OIXW01 (sample SAMN03283239) | human gut metagenome | biome: human-associated habitat; material: feces | host: Homo sapiens | place: Peru | collected 2012
AACTTCTTATCAAAATCATGGCGGAAATATAAATTACGTAAGCACCTTGCCAAGCTTAATAGGTAAAGCGCAAGAAATTAAACTATATGTAAAATTGTGAAAAAATTGTGCAAAGATATGAAATTGATAATGTGCGATAATATAGTGGGAAAGGGAACTAATGCTAATTATTTGCACCGAGATATAAGAAAATAGGCACTAAGATGCCTTACTTGCAGGCAATTGAAGAGTTTGATACAGGAATAGGTTGCCAAGAAGCTGAGGATTACGATGAGTGAGCTAATGGAAGGAGTAGAAGATACTTCTCAATAAATTTTGGAGGCGGCATATGAGTGATAAGATAAAGCGTAGTCAGGTAGATGATATTAACAGACGCAACAATGCGGCTGACAGCTATAAAAACAGATCCTTTGGCAATAAAAAAAGTATAACTGACGAATATACGGGTAAGAGAATTTTTTATAATGCTAATAAGCATATTAATGAAAAGCAATCAAACGTTGACCACATTGTTCCGTTAGATGAGCAAATCAGGCGTTATGGTTCTGATTTGACGCCAGAGCAGATAAGAACAATGGCTAATGATGATGCAAATCTTGCTAATACCAATGCTTCACTGAACAAGTCCAAGGGTGCGTTAAATAACCATGAGTATATAGCAAAAAAATATACTGAAGCAGGCGCTGCGAAGATTAACGATGCATCAGAAACCTTATTTGGCAAGAAAATCTTCAAGACAAATAAAAAAGCTGTTGACTGCCCGGATGCTGTGACGAGCGTTAATATGCTGAAAGAAGAAGTGAAGGCAGAGGCGCATATACGGACACAGGCGACTAAGTATAAAATAGAAAATACGGTTAATGAAATAAAAAACAGCAAAGTTATCAGTTCTAAGCTGGATGCAGTTGCGCCATCGGTCAAGAAGGCAACTGCTGCCGGTAGTGAAGCAGCCTTTGTAACTGCAACAGTTTCCGGCTTGACCAATCTTGTGGGCGTGGTGAAAGGTGAACAGGACATTAAGCAGGCTGTAAAAAATGTCGGGAAGGATACTGTACGGAGCTTTGGCAGTGCTGCCGGTATTTCGGTAGTACAGGATGGTGTTGTCGCAGTAGCGAAAAAAGCCGGGGCAAAGGATTTTGCTAAGCTGGCAGGAAAAAAATTGCCGATTATGCAGCTGACGATGGCTGTAGAAATAGGTGGCATTGTGGCGAACTATTTAGATGGCAATATCAGCGGCGAAGAATGCTCTGCGCAAATTGTTTGCGGCACTGCCGGTGTATTGGCAGCAAACATGGCTTTTGCCTTGGGCGGACCGGTGGCGGCAGTGGTTACTTCCCTGGTTGTGGGTGAAATAACCAGGGCGGTTACTAAATACCAGATGGAACGCAGGCTGGATAAAAAACGTCAGGCGGAATTTAAGCATATTATTAATACTGCACTGCAAAGTCTGGCGCAGCAAAAGCAGCGGATTGATGAATACAATAAAGCAAAAGATGCATATATGACAGCGGCCTTTGAAGGTGGCTTTGAGCTTGTTATGCAGGGAGTTTACGCAGTAGATGATAAAGCAATCACCCAGGGCCTGAATGATATTTTGGCGGTGTTTAACCAAAAATGTGCTTTTCAGTCACTGGAGGAGTTTAACAGTTTTTTTGACGATAAAGATGCGGTGCTGACATTATGAAGGGGGCAGATGATATGATCGGATTGGTACTTGGGGCAGTTTTGGGCAGCGGCCTTTATGGCGCAGAAAAATCAATGCAGATAGATAGCAGGACGAGAAAGCGTTATGCTAAAGCTTTTGCGATGGAGCAAGAAGCTCACAGGCTGGTGGAAGTAAAGAAGCAGGCAGCAGATAATGCTATGAAGAAGCTTTCCAACCGTAAGCGTTCGATATTGATTACTTCAATGCAGAATTTTGTTACTGTGTATGGCAAGCTCATGAAAATTGACTTTCGTGATGACAAGATGCTGGCAGTTTTAAACCAGCAAAGCTTTAGCCCTAAAGAGATACAGATTATCAATGCAGTGGCACAGACAGCTGTAAGACCAATGACTGATAAAGAAATTGCTGTCAGCATCTTAAAGGGCTTCGGCGTATTTGGCTTAGGCAATGCGTTTATCAATGATTCTGAAAGAGAGCTGCAAATGGCTGGCGCGCAACTGCGCAGTTCGCGTGTTGTCTACAGTCAGGCTGAAAATTTAGCTGCTGTTTTAGACGGTGTGATAGCTTCTTGCAATAAGGTGTCTGATTTATTGCCAAGGTTAAACAGGTTGTTTATGCAAGCTATCAGCTATTCAGATGAACTGATTGCTGCTAAGGGCAGGGACAGAGCTGCTTATACAGAAAACGACCGCAAGGCCTTCTGCAGCTGTATAAATCTGGCGGTTACGCTGAAAAAAATTATTGATGCTCCTGTACTTACGGACGAAGGCAAGGTTACGCAAGAAACAACGGAAGCGTTGGCAATTGGCAGTCAGTGTATGCAGGATATAAAAAATTTGTAGATTTGGAGGAATCAAGATGAAAAAATTTGTTGTTAGTGAAAAATGCATTGCTTGTGGCAACTGCTTATTAGAAACAAAACTTTTGCAGGAAGATGCAGAAGGCAAGGCTGTGCCTGCCAATGGTGGCTATTTTAGTGATGATTTTTTAGCGAAGGCTGAAGAAATTGTTGCCGGTTGCCCTGTGCAAGCTTTGAGCATAGCGGAAGGCGCAGGCGCAGACTTAAGCAAGCTGCCGGAAAAACTGCAAAACGCTTTAGCAAAGATTACTGTTCCGAATGTTACCAGAAAAGATGTTGAGATGCATGCACAGGATTACCGTATGACTTGTTCCTATCCGCAGGGAGAATATCGTTACGACTATTCCAGCGAAAGCAGAGCTATGAGTGCTGCGGAAAGTGAATTTGACCGTATCTGCTATTCGCAGTATAAGAAATTCATTCTTGAGGTTTTTGTGCAATACAAGGAAGATAAGCTGAGAAAGTTTTATACCTTTGAAGAAAGCGGTTTTTGGGGGCAGATTAACAAGCAATATGCAGATGTGCTGCAGGAATTTGCCGGAGCTGCAGCTGCAGGCGGAATTAAGCTGCCGGCAGACTTTAAAGAATTTGCGGTTTTTCCGGGCGGCAGTGCTAATGAGAAGGATTCTGTGCTTGTGTATATGCTCAATGTAAGGCTCAAAGAGTTTGAAGACCGCGGCTGCAGTGATGTAATGAGAGAGTTTAATGGCTGCAATTATACTTCCCGTAGTGATTATAGGGATTATATGGATACAGATGATACAGAAGTATATGCAGGCACTAGCTTCTTCGGTAATGATAAATATGAAGAGAAATACTGCTATAAAGATGTAAATAAGGCTTGCGAAGAATATATGGGAGATTTGAAGGACGCCATTAATTATGTGGATTACGATTCCCAGGTTATCGATACCATTGATGTGGCCTTAAAGGATTACAAAGAGCGTGTCCAAAAGGAAATAGACAAAAAGGTTGCCCTGCTGAGTAAGGCAGTTGCAAATTCAAAAGAAGCACTGCTGAATAGCGGGGTTGGAGACTCCAAAGTAGCACTGCTGAAATAAGGCAGATGCAAATTGACAGGATTAAGTAATTGTTAAATTGCTGTAGGTTTATAAAAAGTGCCGCACGAAATACACTTATGTTAATTTGTGCGGCATTTCTCGTTTTTATTATATTGATAATATGCTATAATAAGTAGAAGGAATTTACCTCAGTTGCAATAAGGTGGCGCTAATTATGCCGGAACAAAATATTAAAGGTTATAATTAAATTAGTTGACCGAAAATGCTTATGAGTAAGCAGATTTAGCCTTATGCAGCTAATATAAATTAAGGGGCTGGTTTCCGTGAGTTGGAAGGTTTATGTAAAAGTCAATCGTTGGCTATGAGTTTTGCTGAAGAATGTACCTGCGTGGAGCAGGCTTTTTGGGGAGACACATATTGGCGGTTCGCTTTTTTGATTAACTTGATAAAAGTGGCGAAAAATTTATTTTGTAAAAGTGTATGGAAAAAATCAGGAGGGTAAATTTTATGAGTAATTTAGCGGCATTAACAACGCAAAGAGATGGCTTGTTAAAAAAGATTCGTGCAATAGAAGCATCTTGTGAAGGTATAGAAAATGAGAATAATGCCAAGAGAGTACAGGAATTAAATTTGGAGCAAGCACAGTACTCTGCGCAAAGGCAGGAAATAGCTGCGAAATTGGCAATAGTAGATGGGAAATTAGCAGATATAAATGCAGGTATAATGGAATTAGGAGGTACGGGCGTCGAAAAAATTCTTGAGGCCATCAAGAATCAGAGATGGTATTTTATAAAAAACAAGCCAAAAGTTCTTTTTGATAAAAGTACAGGGCTGCTTTGGGCTAACTTAAATACGTTTAATTATCAAGATGAAAATGGAAAGGGTTATGGTTATTGTTCAAGTGAGGTTGATAATATAATTAGTGGTTATTCATTCGGTATGGATGGCTTTAGAGTACCAACTTGTTATGAGCTTTGGCAGGCAGTAGAGGATAAAACGATACCTTTTCATCGAAATGAGGATAGCTGTTGGGTGTTACTTGGTTCATATGATTATTATATTTGCGAATATAATGGTGATAGAAAAATAAAATCATTGAATGTACAAGGTGCTACAAATACATTATATGATAATAAAGGCGATCCTGGAATATTATTCCCTTGCTCTGATTATTTGATTCAAAACACTGATTATCAAGAAAAGGTTAATCCGAGTAATCCTGTTTACACCGAAAAGGAACGCCTGCAATTTACCTTAGACCTCTTCACGAAAAATGAATTATGGCCAATTTTTGCTGATGCAGAGGTTACAGAGCTTTATAAAAAAATATACTTTGAAAAGCCCAAGCTCTTAGCGCAATTACAAGAACTGCAAACACAAATTAATGGACTGCAGAAGGTCACATTGCTTTCATCTGATTTTGATTACACAGCGTTGCTGGCAAAGTATGATCTCAAGGCTATTGATACTTCTCTCATCAAGTATTATCAGGCCGTGCAGCAGTGGTGCAGGGAACTCATAGAAAAAGTGGATTATTACGAAGAACAAAAGGCGTCGGTAATCAAGGATTTCAATTTAATCAGCCTTAAGCTTTCGAAGAAATATGAAGCTAATCCCAACCTTACAGAAGCAGAAAACACCTTACTGTGTGATAGACAACATTTCTTCCAGAAAAACTTTTCTTTGGGAATGAACAGCGTTAAAACAAAGATTTTGGCTGTGAAGAAGCAGGCAGATGCTTTGGAATACAGAATTGATGAAATTGATGAAGGTGAAAATTCTCTTCGTGAATTGGCAGAGCTGGAGCAGGAAAAGAGAGCAAGCTTTGCTTTCCTGGCGGAAAATACTGCCAAAATCATCAAAAATGCGTTGCGCAAGATTGAATATTTTGAGGCAAACCATACCTTCGTCATGAATGCTGTCAATATCTGGGAGAATTGGACTGAAGGCTATAGAGTGTTCAAAACAACCTATAAAGAAGATATGAAAAATGACTGCGAAGATGATGGAATTGAAGAAGAAATATGGTCTGCCTGGTATCAGGATTGGCAACAGTTAAGATATGCGATTGAATTAAAAATGCAGCCGGTTATTGAACGTGGCTTGTGCGGGTCCATGCCAACGAATAAAGAAGTCAAGACATCTGTCCCGGAGCAGCTTATTCATATTTTAGATGAGTATAAAAAGCAGATTGATAAATTTTACAAGGAAGAACGCAAAGGAATTTATCAGAAATTTGCTTTTCAGGCTGGTGGCGATTTACAGGAGAAGTTTGAAACAGAAAGCAGTCTTTATAAATTTGTGGCGATGCTTCAGTCAGAGCTGCAGGATATTATCTTCAACTGCAAGAATGCAGAAGACAGAGTCTGGATATTGAATTGGGCGAATAGCTTGCTGGATATTCAAATTGACGAAGTTTTAAAGTTTGTTGCTAATAATGATTTACAGAAAATATCGCACACCATCTTAGATGAATTTGCTGCTTTGAAACAAAAGAATTATGATATTTACCTTGCAGATGCTAAAGCATATAGTGAAGAAAAGGCAAGGCGTGAAAAGGCGTATAATTCTTTGATTTTCAAAATGCGTAAAGATTTAGCTAAGTAACAAAGGAAGTAATGGTTTATGGAAAGCATTGTTCCGCAGCTGCCGATAACTGATGCAGTATTTACTGAAGAAATTTGGGTGCAGAAGAATCCTGTAATGGGTGACCATATACGCGTAAAACGTATGCATGGTATTTATACGCATCATGGTATCTATGTTTCAGACAATGAAGTTATTCATTTTACAGGTACAGATGATGATAGCATTATGGATTCATCGAAAAACAGGGTTATCAGTTCAGATTTAAATTTTTTCCTCAAAGGCGGTGAGCTGGAGGTAAAGGAATATACTGATGAAGAGTTTCAGGACCTGTATGCACCGGACCAGATAGTTGCTTATGCACGTAGCTGTATTGGTGATGGCGATTATAATGTAATTTTTAATAATTGTGAGCACTTTGCTAATGTTTGTACTCTTGGCAGGTTTAGAAGCCATCAGGTAGAGCGATTGTTTCAAAATAAGGAGAGTGATGATATGGGATTCTTTGGTTCAATAGGTAGATTTGTTAAAGGATTGTTTGGTGGCAGTTCTAGTAGTGGTGGTAGTCGCTCGACAAGCTCAACAGTATATGAGCCCGATAAGGTAAGGATAGCTGAGATTGAGCAGAACACAAAGATTAGATTAGCTACCATGGAGCGCGAACGTCAGGAGCTTATGCATAAGGCGCAGATGGAGTTTTTGCAGGCGCATTACGATTGTGAAGAAGCACTTGTGCAGGCAAAGGTGAGGGGATTTGCTGCGACAGCAGAGATGATCGTAAGAATGCAGTCCAAGCTGACCGAAATTGCAGAAACACGTATGGCAATTATTGAACAAGGCTCCTTGCCTATTATTAAGGATATTGAAAAATTTTATGAGGAGCTTGGAGATAAAGTAAAAGCAGATAAAGAGAAGTACAATCTGGAGGACTTGCCGAAACTATTAGCTTTATTAGGAAGATATAAGGTTGATTCAACTGAGCATAAGCTGTATGAAAAGCTTATTGATGAAGATATGAGATTGCAGAGTGAGTATTACATGAAGCAGTTGGACAATATTGCGATACGTCAGCAACAGGTTATTGATGGCTTTATCAAAAGTAAAAATAGCATTATAGAACAAACAGGTATGCTGACTAAGGAACTGCTGGCGAGCGTACAGAAGCAAACGCTAGAGCTTAGTCAAGGTGGAGAGACAAGCTTAAAGGAAATACAGCAAAAACAGCAAACGCTTTTGTCAGGTCAGAAACCGCTGGCTTTAAGCGAAGGCAAGCAGGATGAAGTAAAAAATAAATAACTTCAATTCTTACACTTACTCCGCCAACTATGGTAATCGGCTCTCAGAGAAATCTGAGAGCTTTTTTTATTCAAATATCACAAAGAAGAAATTTTATATTGGTATTATTGTTTCTCATTTCAATTTATACTAAAAGCAGGCGGTAAGTAAGGAAGTTTACAGCATTCATGTCAAATATATTCCACATATATAAAATTTAAAGCACCGCACGAGCTACCTTTTTAGTGCATAATATAAGGTGAGAGATAAGGAGTGGTACTTTTTGTTTGAAGAAAAATATAAAACTATTGGCTTAAATATAATGTATTATCGCAGGGCATTGAGTCTGACGCAGAGCGAGCTGGCGGAGAAGGCCAAAATGTCAAGAGCGCGCGTTTCAGACATTGAATGCGGCAAGGGACCGTTTAATATGGAGTCTATATTTTTGCTGGCGCAGGCTTTGGGGGTTGATCCTGTGAGGCTTATGCAGGAAAAAGAATGAGACGCAGCATAAATAAATAATGATGTAAGTACATTACCAAGCTTCCAAAAAACAAAATATGAAAATCAAACTATATGTAAAGTTATGAAACAATTGTGCAAAGATATGAAATTAAGAATGTGCGATAATATAGTGGTAAGAGGAGTGATGGCTAAATGTTTGCATTAAGATATAAGAAAATAGGTGCTAAAATCGTTTTTTACAGAAAACTGAAGAGCATGACACAGGAAAAGCTTGCAGAAGAGGTTGGCATTACGCCGCAGTATTTATCGCGGATTGAAAATGGCGGCTATACAAAAAGCGTATCACTTTCAACCCTAATGAAGATTGCCGAGAAGCTGGGTATTACTATGAGCGAGCTAATGGATGGGGTTGAAGAAAGCATTTAATGATAATAAATGTGTCAATTGAGGCCGCAAGTAATAGATAAAAAGGCTTAAGAGGATTTTTTCAAAGTTCCGGCTTTACCGGTTGTTTTATAGTTGCATTGATAATCAGCAGATTTAGCCTTATGCAGCTAAATACAAATTAAGGGGATGGTTTCTGTGAATTGGAAGGTTTATTTAAAAGTCAATCGTTGGCTATGAGTTTTGCTGAAGAATGTGCCTGCGTGGATTGGGCGTTTGAAGGTAACGAATGTTGGCGGTTGGCTTTTTTATTTAACTTGATAAAAGGATGTGTATTATGGATAATTTGATTTTAAAAACCGTAAATTTTTTGTTTGTACCAGAAGCTGCACTAGCTGTGGTTTTTCTGATAGTATTTATCATTTTATGCATTTATGGCTATTTGAAAGTAAAAAAATGCAAATTATTTATTACGGAATTAGAACAGAATATGGAAGCTGAATTTGATAAATGTAAGGATAAATATAATCCTCATACTTTTATTAGCGGAAAATTAGCTGCTATTTCCGGGATAGAAAATGAGGTTATGCAGATACCGAATATTTTTGTAAGTATTGGTATCTTAGCAACCTTCTTAGGCTTGGGTGTAGCCATTCAAAGTGCAGCAGCTTTACTGAAAAGTAACACAGTGGAACTTGCAAAACTTAATGATGTGTTAGGCATTATTGCTTTTAAATTTCAGACTTCCGTTTGGGGCATAATGTTCTCTCTTTTGTTTCAAAAAATAATCGTTAATACCTACTTTGAGTTTAAAGAAAATATTGTTAGTGCTATGCACGAAAAGTTATATGAGAAAGTCAAGGCTGGTATACATAAAACTCTTGATGAACAGAACGGATTGCTGGAACAACAAATTGAGCTACAAAAGGAAACTCAGCAACTAAATCAAAATAATATGGATAGCTTGCAAAATTTAACAAAAGAGCATATGGATAGTTTTGCCGCTATGATGCAAGCTAATATGACTGGTTTTGCTAATATTATGCAGCAAAGTTTTGATAAGTTTAATCAGACTATGCAGGATAATTTCAGTAATTATAACAGTTCGATGAATGACAGTATGCAAAAATTTTTGAACTTAACAGAAGATTATAGAGCTATTTCTGAACAGTTTACCCAGAATGTAAATAATTTTGCTAACGAAACAAATGCTCAAAATAAGTTAAGAAGTCAGCAGCTTGTAGAATTCAAGGATAATTTGGAAACACAAAAAAATTATCTTGATAGCCAGATGGAAAGATTTATCCAAAATTTGCAGGATACGCAGGAAAAGGCTAATGAGAGTAATAGAGATGCTGTATTGAGCTTTAACGAAAGTGTAAAAGCTATGGAGCAACGTTTTATTTATAATGAGAACGAGTATGCTAAGCAGACACAGGATAGACTTGGAGAAGCTTTAGATAAGCATTTGCGTATGATTTCTGATGAAACCATAGGTCAGTGTAGAGCAGTCAGCAAAACTGTAGATACCTTAGACAACACAATTAATAAGGCTGTTAATATGCTAGATGCAACCTTGAATGTAACAGACGAAAAAATGAGTTCCCTGCAAAATGTTGTTATTGACTTCAAGAAAACGCAAAAGCAACTAATTGAAGATTCAGCGTCGATAAGTGAAAATAATACTAAGCTTGTAGCGTCAATTAATGAAACGCAATTGAAGAATGAGAAATTGTTGCAGGATACGTTGGAAGAAGTAAAGCAGTTGCTGCAAACCCAGCAAGCCGGTAATAAAGATTTGTTCCAGGGTATAGTTGAAAAGCAGAATGAAGATGCTGCTGCTAACATTAACACTATTATCAGAGAACTGAATAATAATAAGCAAAGTTATGATAGTAAAATAGTTTCACTATTAAATCTGCTCTCAGGCAAGCAACAAGAATTCAATGATAACCTGGCAAGTGTGGATGTTAATGTTAGCAAGTGCTCAGAAAACCTGCTTGAACTTAGTAATTATATAAAGAATGCTTCAGCGGAAACCAGTGAGCTTAGAGAACAATTTGTCAGCAGAATTATCAAGGCAATTAACAATGCCCAAAAGACAAAAGCTCTAAACAATATTAACAATCTGCTTGTGAAGCAAAATGAACTCTTAGAATGCTGTGCTGAGAATCTGGGAGTAAAGCGGGAGGAGCCTTCCGGTAATTCAGATAAGAAAAACAATGGAGGAATCATTCCTGGAAATTTATGGAGCGGTATTAAATAATGAAACAGCAAAGTAATCCTTGGATTTCAATTTCTGATTTATTGTCAAGTGTTGTACTGATATTGTTATTGCTATTTATTATGGCTTCCATTGTGCCTAAATTTAGCATGGAC
>OIXW01000624.1_pt1 | contig 10634 bp, 10 predicted proteins | sample 1587951 | NCBI WGS metagenome assembly OIXW01 (sample SAMN03283239) | human gut metagenome | biome: human-associated habitat; material: feces | host: Homo sapiens | place: Peru | collected 2012
GGCTTATAGGCAATTCCGATACCGCCGCTGAGGTTGATAAAGGAGATATGCGCGCCGGTTTTTTCCTTCAGCTCAACTGCCAGCTCGAACAGAATACGTGCCAGCTCCGGATAGTATTCGTTGGTAACGGTATTAGAAGCCAGGAAGGCATGAATACCGAAATTTTTTACGCCCTTGCTCTTGAGGATTTTATAAGCCTCAATAATCTGCTCATGAGTCATACCGTATTTTGCATCGCCTGGGTTATCCATAATGTTGTTGGCAATGGCAAAATGTCCGCCGGGATTGTAACGGCAGCAGACGGTTTCCGGAATATCGGCAACCTTCTCCAAAAAGTCAATATGAGTAATATCATCCAGATTGATGGTTACATTCAATTTACGAGCCAATTTAAAGTCCTCTGCCGGAGTTGCATTGGAGGAGAACATAATCTCGCTCTCCTTAAAGCCTACGGCATCGCTCATCAAAAGCTCGGTATAGGAGGAGCAGTCGGCACCGCAGCCCTCTTCGCGCAAAATCTGCAGCAGATAGGGGTTAGGTGTAGCCTTTACTGCGAAATATTCTTTAAAGCCCTTGTTCCAGGAAAAAGCCTTGTTCACCAGACGAGCGGTGCGACGGATACCGGCCTCATCATACAGATGGAACGGAGTAGGATATTGGGAAACGATTTTTTCTAATTGTTCTTTAGTCACAAACGGAATTTTCTTAGACATTTATATCACCTTTCTGTAATTTAATCAGCGCAATTTCATTCTGCAGCGCTTCCTTAAATAAATCAACTAAATTGCGTTTGCAGGAATACAAACAGGTTGAATCCTCATCATTCTGTAAATCCCCTGTCAAAACGGTGTGTGAATCGGCAATCAGACGAATCTGCTCGCTTTGCTTATTTGTTCCGTAGCAGATTGCTCCCGGCAAAGAAAAGCTTTTATCGCCGATAACTACTACCTTCAAGCCCCGCTGCAAAGCAGCCTGCAGCTCCGGCAGCAGCAGCTCCAGCATTCTGCTGTTAGCCGACAGATAAATTCTTGCCTGTGCCTGACGCACGGTATTGCGCATTTTATTTATAATCTCTTGCGCACCCTTGATGGTGATATACCCCTCAGGATCATTGTTCAGCACCGGCAGCTGCTGGAGTATATCTTTTTTTATCTCCTCCAGACAACTGATTTTGTTGCTGCAAAACTCAGCAGCAGGCACCGGAGTATAGCGCGTTACCTTGCCCTCCTCCAGCACATACGCTGCTCCCTTATCCACCAGTCCTGCCAACGCAGTATAGGTGTTGGAGCGCGAAATGCCGGTCTGCTTGGCTGCTTCGTAGCCGGTCATCTGACCGGATTTCAGCAGCAGCACATACAGCGTTGCTTCCTGCTTTGTTAAATTAAAATTAGTAAGACCTTCAATTAAATTCATAAAACCCTCATTCGGCTCTTCGGCTTTTGCGACGGAACTTTTATGCGCTTTGTGCGTAAATTTATATTGTTGTTCCTGTTTAAGACCACTATACTACTGTTAAGCCGAGTTGTCAATAGCTAACCACAGTTTTTTTATGTTTTTTTACACAAAAAAACGGAGATAACAGTAATTTAATCCGTTATCTCCGTCTTGTATTTTCATCTTAGTTTCTGTCAAAAACCATTACTCTGTCAAAGTCCAGGTATACCTTGGAACCGTCGGGAATTGCATCAAGATCTGCGCCCTTAACGATAACGCGGATGTCATGGCCGTGAACGTTTACACGATAGTCAACCGCATCGCCCAAATAGAAGCGGTGAGTTACCTGACCTTCCATCTGACCGCCGCTGAGGGACATGGTAATATTCTCAGGACGTACGGCAATTGTTGCTTCGCCGCTAACCTTAGCGGTATTCGGGAAGGAAACATTGCTGCCCTTAATAAATACTCTGTCACCTTTAACTACGCCATCAATAAAGTTAACCAGACCGATGAAGTCCGCAACCATTTTGTTGGCAGGCTTGGTATAAATTTCGTGCGGTGCGCCGATTTGCTGTACAACGCCGGCACTCATAACAACTACGCGGTCGCTCATTGCCATTGCTTCGCCCTGATCATGAGTTACGTAGACAACGGTGATGCCCAGTTCTTTTTGAATAGCAAGGATTTCAAAGCGCATGGATTCACGCAGCTTAGCATCCAGGTTAGACAAAGGCTCATCCAAAAGCAGCAGTCCGGGCTGTGCTACCAGGGCACGAGCCAAGGCTACACGCTGTTGCTGACCGCCGGACAGCTGATGCGGATAACGCTTGCTGTATTCACCCAGATGAACCAGCTCCAGCATCTTCTGTACGCGTTCTTCGCGTTCCTTTTTATCTACCTTTTGAATTTTCAACGGATAGCCTACGTTTTCGGCAACAGTCATATGCGGCCAAACAGCATAGGATTGGAATACCATACCGATGTCACGTTTTTCCGGCGGAGCGAAGCTGCCCTTAACAGAAGAGCTTACGCAGTGGTCGCCGATATAAATTTCACCTTCGGTAGCACGTTCAAAGCCTGCAATCATGCGCAGGGTAGTGGTTTTACCGCAACCGGAAGGACCGAGGATGGAAACAAATTCGCCATCCTTTACAACTAAATCAAAATCGTTTACGGCAGTTACAGCGCCGAAACGTTTAAATACATGCTCAATTCTTACCTCAGCCATTTATTACACTCCTTTAATTAAATACCTACGTTACCCTTGGAAACCTTGTTCAGAATCAGGTTACCAATCAAAACAATCAGCAGAATAATTACAGAAAGCACAGAAGCGTTCTGCGTATCTGCATAGGTCTGCAGTTCATACAGCAATACGCCGATGGTCTTGGTATCACTGCCGTACAGGAGCAGGGACATAGTCAGCTCGTAGAAGGACGGCATGAAAATCAGGAACCAGCCGGCAACTATAGACGGTGCAATAAGCGGCATGATGATATCCTTGCAGCAGCGCAGCCAGCTGGCGCCGGAATTCAGTGCAGCCTCCTCCAGAGAGATGTGCACCTGGCTCAGCGAAGCGGCGATAGTACGCACAGACATCGTCATGTATTTTACCAGATAAGCAACTACCATAATCCACATTGTGGAATACAGGTTCAAACCAAAATTACCGCTGAAGGTAATAATCAAAGCCAGTGCAATAACGATGGACGGGGTACTGCCACCGATAACTACCAGCAGATCCGGCAGGCTGCGGCCTTTGATTCTGGTTTTAACCGCAAGATATGCAATAAAGATGGAAATAAGTGTACCTATGCAGGCAGCAATAACAGCGTAAACAACGGAATTCCAAACGCTTTCCATATACTGGGAGCTGGTGATAACAGGAATCCAGGCATCAAAGCCCAGGTTGTCCAGACCAATCGGCTTAGACAGGGTGATAATCAGGCTGGTAAGCACGATGGAGCCCAGCGGAATGATAATGGAAATCATGCTGTAAGCGCCAACCAGGCAGAAGCAGGGCCATTTCCATTTGCCCAGTTCAACAATGTTCGGACGGGTGCTCTTACCGCTGATAGTGGTGTAATCCTTTTTGCCAACCATCCAGGTCATACCGAACAGCAGGATGTTAGCAAGGAACATCAGGGACGCAGCCAGAGCTGTAGCATCACGCACGCCCGCAGTATCGCCCATGTAAATGTAGGTTACGATACGCGTGGTCATTACCTCAATGTTACCGGGCATACCTACGATAGCAGGAATACCGAAGCAGCTACCGGCAGCAATAAATACCAGCAGGCCGCCTGCCAAGATAGACGGAGCCATCAGCGGCAGGGTTACGTCAAAAACGGTACGCATCGGAGAAGCACCGCTGACACGCGCTGCCTCCTCCAAAGTCGGGTCCATTTTCTCCATAGCACGGGAAATGGTGATGAAAGCAAAGGGAGAGTAGAACAAAGTCAGTACCCAGCCTAAGCCGGCCATAGTATAAATGTCAAAGGGCGCTGTTTCCAGACCAAAGACAAATTTAAGAATCTCATTCAGATAACCTACACTGGGGTTCAGCAGCTGTACCCAGGCAATAGCGCCTACATACGGCGGAATCATGTAGCTGGATACCAGCAGAGTACGGTAGATTTTTTTGCCAGGCATATCAGTACGGCCAACCAGCCAGGCCAGCGGAAAGGTAATCAGCACACTGACAATCATAACACCCAAAGACAGCTCGATTGTATTCGTCAATGCACGCCAGTTGACATCCTGACTGTATACATTGCGATAATTTTCCAAGTTAATTGCGCCATCCAGCATGATGCTGTCATACAGCAGAATTCCCATAGGGAAGATAACAAAGTATAAAAGCAACAGCACGGAGATAGCGATAACAATAAATTTACTGTTTATTCTTGACATAGAACGCTTCTTTCTCCTTTTTTGATACCTCAGAGTAATACCAAAAGCAGTCTTTCGGCCCCTCTTTATTGAGCAGAAAACAGGGATGGCCTGAAAGGTCTCCCTGTTTCCGCTATAATTTAACTTAGCAACGCATTATTTATCCATAACTCTCTTACGGAATTCTTCTTTGATTTGAGCATTGTTGTTAGCCAGCTTCTGCCAATCAACTTTAATTCTGCCTTCAACCAGTTTCTTAGTATCTTCAGCACCGGTAGGAGCTTTTACGTCGCCACGAACGGAGTGCATCCAGCCCTTAACAACTGCCTGCTGACCTTCTTTGGACAGCCACCAGTCAACCAAAGCCTTTGCACCATCAGGATTCTTGGTATCCTTGAAGATTGCAATCGGGGAAGGAATGTTGATAACGCCATCAGTCGGATAAATAACTTTCAGCGGCTCTTTCTTGGTGTTAGCCAGTTTCAGGATGTTTTCTTCCAGAATCATAGCTGCAGCATATTCGCCAGTCAGCAGCTTGTTCTGAATAGCGGAGTTGCCTTCTTCAACGCGCAGGCCGTTAGCTTTCAGCTTGTCGAAGTATTCCCAGCCATATTTGTCAGCCAGAGCGCCAACTGCTACATAAGCAGTACCGGACAGCATCGGGTTAGGCATAGCGATTTTGCCTTTCCATTTCGGATCGGTCAGATCAGTCCAGTTTTTCGGAGCTTCTTCCGGTTTCAGCTTGTTGCCATTGTAAGCAATAATCATGTTGCAAACACGAACTGCATACCAAGAGCCGTCAGCAGCTTTATCGCTGATAACATTAGCATCTTCTTTGGATTTATAAGGTAACAGCAAGCCTTGCTCATTGAGCTTCAGATAGTAGGACGGATCCGCAACCATCAGAACGTCTGCAGCAATTTTTTTAGCTTTGATTTCGCCGGTAATCTTGGTGATAACTTTTTCGGTACCGCCTTGGAACCAGTTAACCTTCATATCCGGAAAAGCCTTAGCAACGTTAGGTTTGCACATATTGTCGATGATGTCAGGATAAATAGAGGTATAAACCATCAAATCACCTTTAACACCGCCAGCCTTGTTATCAGCCTTTTTGTCACCGCCGCCGCAGCCAGCCAAAGCTACAGATAAAGCCAGCATTGCAGCTGCGCCAAGCATCCATTTAGATTTTTTCATTCACATACACTCCTTTTTTGCATCGTCGTTGAAAATTATATTTTAGCGTGTTCCATTCTACACCCATATTTGATAAATTCGCTACAGGCCGTTTTTTACCTGCTTACACTTTACATTAATTTTGCAAATATTTAACTTTTTGTGTCACTTTGACATTTATAAAACGGACATTCCACCACCATATTACATTTGACGTTTTTTGTCCTATGTGGACATTTATCGTCCCATCATCGTCCAATACAAATAAAGTTCAATTCCCATGCAGGGACATAAGGATGCTTACGCAGATAAATCTTATACTCCGGCACCAGCTCCCATAAAAGCAGTGGCAGACGGAATAAATCAACATCATAATGATAGGCTGCCACAAACAGCTTCGGCTTACATTCGCCGATGGTCTGTCTGCCGCCGGCAATAGCCTGCACCTCAGCCCCCTCGACATCCATTTTGATCATTGTCACCTGGCGTCCCGCCGCTACAGCATCAATCGTCGTCACCGGCACGGTTTTCTTCTCCGCGCCGATAAACGTTGACTGCCTGCCGCCGCTGTCGCTGAAGCCCAGCTCTCCCTGCTCGCTCCAGCTCGTCAGCCAGCAGACGCAGCTTGCGGCAGTTACGGCGATCAGGCTCTACCGCCAGCACCTCGCGCCATTGCCAGTCAGTCAGACGTCCCAGCTCCTGTATGGTATCACCGTTATAGGCACCAAGATCCATATATACCTCGTTAGCCGTCGGCGCAAGCAACGTTCTGATATCCTCCTCCCGCTGCGTTTCGCAGTCAAAAAGATAGCTTATCCTGCCACTGAGCTTATAGTTAAGCGTAGCGGCAAAAACTCTGCGCGACTGTTCATCCGCAAGTCTGTCGTAAACATACGCCAGCTGCTCTTCGTAACGCTGCAGCCACGCCGTACTTACAGTTTCTTCCTCATCAAAAAGCGGCAGATGCGGTGCCACAACCTCCTGCTCGGCAGCCAGCTGCGCAAAGCGCTCCAGCACCTCCGGTCTTTCGCTGGCAAAGGCGATAACAACCAAAAGGTCATTGCCCAGACGTGCGCGCAGCGCATCATAGCGTTCCACCGTAAAGCCGCGGAACTGCTGTCCGCGGACGAACTCGTCACTGGCAAACACGCCCTGCACCTGCACTTCGTTTGCTTCGCACCAGTCAATAATTTTATCGGCTCCGTTGCCCATTCCGTAAAGCACTATCGGCTTTTTTGTCCGTCGCAGAAGCTCCCATACACTTAGCGTTTCCTGCATAAAATTTAACATAGCACTACCTCTTTCCGTCTAATCTTCTATTTCAGATAGCTACAGCTTACCCATTTAACTATTTCTTTCGATTTTTATTATACACTATCTTAGCTAGTGACGTTAAGAACTAAATGTGTTAAAATAAGAGTAATCGAAATGTTACATCTAATACTGATGGAGGTTATAAAAATGTCACTGCTGGAATCCGGAGAAAATTACTTGGAAACTATCTTAGTTCTGACCAAACGCAATGGCAGCGTACGTTCTATCGACATTGCGGAGGAAATGAATTTTACAAAAGCCAGCGTCAGCCGCGCTATGAGCATTCTTAAACGTGATAACTATATTATCATGGAGCCTGACGGACGCATCCTGCTTACTAAGGACGGTCAGAAAAAAGCTGCTGCCGTCTACGACCGTCACGTAACCCTCACCCGTTTCATCAACGAGGTTCTGGGCGTAGACGAGAAAATTGCGGAAAAGGATGCCTGCCGCATCGAGCATATTATCAGCCCGGAAACCTTTGCAGGCATTAAGGGCATGCTTAAGGATTAATTTGCTATAAGTTTTCAAGAGGTCCGCTATGAAAAAATCAGTCTTTTCCCTGCTTACATTCATTATGCTGCTCTGCGTCAGCATTTCCTGCTTCGCTAATCAGCCCTATAAGCATCCTGATTACAATCTGCGTACAGTCAAAGAAATTCATATTACCAGAATTGATAATCTTGAAGGCGAACCCTCACGCAGCTTCAAATCTGACGAAAACGTCGAAACCAAAGTACTTGCCGCTGTTTTGCAGACTGCCGGCAAACAAAAGCTGATTGCTACAGATGAAACGCAAAATCCGCTGCCTGAGTATCACAATGATAATAATACCGGCCGTAAAGCCTTTGCGCCCCGAGATTTAGAAATGCGCATTACTGTTAATCATTGCGGCTACAGTGTAGTTGCCGTTCCCGGTCATTTTGAAGATTACACTACTCAGGAAACACATTACTACTATGACAAAGACGGCAAGCGCCACTACTGGACGGAGGACGTTGTCCGTCAGCGCTGGGTACCGGAAAGCTTTCACCCGTATGCGCAGCTAAGCCTGATTTACAACTTTTATGATTTGTCTGACGGTACACTTGTGGCCTCCTTCAGCGACAGCCGCAGCCGCGAATACGAAAACGACCCGGCAGACGGCATGCTTAACCGTTCTCTGAAGGACTGCTTCAAAAAAATCTTCAGGAAATAATACTGCAACAGACTGCTGATAACAGCAGTCTGTTTTTTTGCCACAACTGCATAATAGCAATTCTTATTATTTTTGTTGACATCTCAACTATAAGTGATATAATACAAAGAAGTAAGGTTTATAAAACAACCTTCTACTATTTTTGATGATTATGAATTTCAAAGGAGTGCTTTCAAAATGAAAAGTCTGAAAAAATTTGCTGTTGCATCTATGACTTGCGCTGCCCTCTTAGGCTTTGCTGCTACCAGCCATGCCGCATACCAACTGAACGACGAAGTTAAAGACGCTACCCCGGCTCTGCTTATGGCATCCCAAATCGGCGTAAAAACCAATGTTAATCCGGCTCTGGCAAACCTGCCTGACAAAGACGCTATCGTTGTAATGAGCTTCGGTACCACCTTTAAAGACAGCCGTGCTAAAACTATTGAAGCAACTGTAAACTCTATTAAAGCTGCTCATCCCGGTGTAAAAGTAGTTACTGCTTTCACCTCTCATATTATTATTGACCGTATCAAAGCTCATGAAGGTCTCACCATCCCGACACCTGAACAAGCTCTGGCTCAACTGAAAGCTGAAGGTTACACCCGTGTTGCTCTGACCTCTCTGGATATTATTCCGGGCATGGAATATGCATACAAAGATGCAGTTTATAACCTGCACAAAAACGACTTCAAGAAAATGACCTTCGGTACTCCGCTGATGTACTGGCAAGGTCAGGAAGGCCAAGCTGACGATATTACCGAAACCATGAAAGCAGTTTCTACTCAATTCCCGAAACTCGGCAAAAAAGATGCTGTTCTGATCATGGCTCATGGTACTCCGCATCCGTCCAATGCTTACTATGCAGTAATGCAAGACCGTCTGAATGAGCTTGGCTACACCAACGCTTACATCTTCTCCGTAGAAGGCTGGCCGCATCTGGACACCGTTACTCCGCAACTGAAAGCTAAAGGCATTAAGAACGTAACTCTGATGCCGCTGATGATGGTTGCAGGCGACCATGCTAATAACGATATGGCCGGTGACGAACCTGATTCCTTTAAATCTCAACTTGAAGCTGAAGGCTTCAAGGTTTCCACCTACATCCATGGTTTGGGCGAAAACGCAGCAGTACAAAAACTGTTCGTTGAAAGAGCAAACGATTCTTGGGATGCTCTGGAAGCTAAATAATTTACTGACCAAGTAATTCATTTCTTTCACACCTTTTTACTCTCCGTCCGCTTGTCTGGGCGGAGAGTATTTTTATAATATAAATTAATTCAGGAAGAAGAGGTGCTACAGATGGATAGCAAAAAAGCTCTGGTGGTTATCAGCTTCGGCTCCACCTTCGACGAAACCAGAACCCACGATATCGGCGGCATTGAACAGGCCTTGGCCGCAGCCTTCCCTGCCTACGACCAGTATCGTGCCTTTACCTCCGTAATTATCCGCAAACGTCTGGCTGAACGCGGTATTAAAATCGACGATACGGAAACAGTGCTGCAAAAGTTGGCAGACGCAGGCTATGAAGAGGTAGTATTGCAGCCGACACATCTGCTGCACGGCGAAGAATTCGAACAGAAGATTCTCAGCCTCAAGGATAAATTTACCGCTAAATTCCAAAAAATTATTATCAGCCAGCCTCTCATCGTTAACGAAGAGGACTATAAGCTGGCAGCAGCAGCCATTGCCGTTCAGGTTCCTCCCTTAGCGCCGGGCGAAGGCGTAGTCCTTATGGGCCACGGCACTCCGCGCAATAACAACAAAGCACATGGCTACACCTATGTTAAGCTGCAGGAAATCTTTGATTCTATGAAATTCCCTGTTATTGTTGGAACCGTAGAAGAAGAGGATACTCCTAATTTTGAAGCGGTTCTCGAAAAGCTGCAGGAGCGCAAATACAAGCATGTACATATGTATCCTCTGATGGTTGTTGCCGGCGATCACGCCAACAACGATATGTACAGTGATGAGGAAGACAGCTGGAAGACTCAGATTGAAGCTTTAGGCATCAAAACAACCGGTCATCTGTGTGGTCTTGGCCGTTCCAAAGCTATTCAGGCTATTTATATCCAACATGTTTTACGTGTTTTGTCTCTAGAAGATTGACATTTATTAATAATTAACTAAAAAAACCTGCATTCTGTCCCCTTTGCGGGGAATAATGCAGGTTTTTTATTGCTTAATGCAACAAAGTTATGCTATAATGGAATTGCCTAAATTTTTGTAAAATAAATTCATAAGAGAAAGGGATGATGAAAATTGGGTATTGTTATTTCTGCAATTATAACTTTTTGGGTTGGCTACTTGATTTACAAAAAGTACAAACCACAGCCTGTGCTCTTCATGGGCGGTATTATCATGATGTATATCGCTGCTATGCTGGGTTACAGCCAGATTTTAGGAGCTAAGGCTACAACAGGCTCCGTAATTTTCGATGCCTTTGAATTTATCCGCGCAACCTTCAGCTCTAACGTCGGCAAGCTTGGCCTGAACATTATGTCTGTAGGCGCTTTTGCTAAATATATGGATAAAATCGGCGCTTCCCGCTCTTTAGTACGTTTAACCATCAAACCGTTGATGGCTTTAAAATCCCCCTATCTGGTAATGAGCGGCACCTGGATTATCGGCATGCTCATAG